>ENA-ORRH01001467-ORRH01001467.1-human-gut-metagenome-genome-assembly--contig:-NODE-1467-length-10179-cov-2.00524_pt1 | contig 10179 bp, 11 predicted proteins | sample MGYA00242173_ERZ509130 | MGnify/ENA primary metagenome ERZ509130 (study PRJEB26280, sample SAMEA2338633) | human gut metagenome | biome: human gut; feature: human-associated habitat; material: faeces... | reverse complement strand
AGCGGCTCCGTCCTCTCCGCATTACCCATGCTGAGCAGAAATCCCGGAAGCCCGCTTATATGGTCGGCATGATAATGTGTAAAGCAAATAATATCAACCGGTTTGGAGCTGATACCCGCCTTTTTCATCGCCACCTGTGTGCCTTCCCCACAATCTATAAGAAGCTGGCTGCCATTATATTTTAAAGTCAATGCGGTAAGCCACCTCCCCGGAAGCGGCATCATACCGCCCGTCCCCAGCAGACAAACATCAAGCATCAAAAACCTCCTGTATTTATAATAATTCTGTGCGCTGCACAACCTTTACAGGATACCTGAATTCAGAGCATATCCTGTCATAACATTCCTCACATACATCAAAGCTGTGGTTTTCTCCGTCTTTTTCCGAAAAATAATCCCATTCGGCACATATATGCGCGACGCCTTCCCTGACAATTCCATTGGCAACAACAAGATTCTTTCCACAGCAGTTACATATAACCGCAGTAAGATAATTTCCTTTATATTTTCTCATGAATATCACTTTCCCTTCCATGCGCTCAGTTAATTATCATATTTGATAATTGACGTGCATATTCAAGCCATAATCATATATGGCTTCATCCGCGATTTCATTATAAATAAAAAATTATTCTCTTTTCCAGTGGAAATCAGTTGAAAAAATGGTATATTTTATAATACCTTCGTCATCAGAACCGCATTTTCCGTCGGTTTCTGGTAAAAGCTCTTTCTAATTCCATCAATTTCAAAGCCCATCTTTCCATAAAGGGAGCGTGCGGCTATGTTGCTCTCGCGCACCTCAAGATGAAGATATTTCACATTCTTTTTTCTGCATATCATCTCAAGACCCTCAAGAAGCTTAACCGCAATGCCTCTCTTTCTGTATGGTGCAGCAACAGCAATGTTGGTAATCTCAGCTTCATCAAGCACGACCTGCATTCCCGCATAGCCTGCCACTGTGCCATCCTCACCGGCAATGGCGGTTATATAAGCATACAGCTCTGATTCCACGGCATCGCTGAAAGCCTTGCTGCTCCACGGTGTAGAAAAACATTCCTTCTCTATCGCTGCGACAGCCTCCACCTGCCCTGATGTCATAGGCGCAATGATAATATCAGCCATTAGCCGCCCTCTTTTCATTCAGCTCTCTCTCCGCCTGTGAAAGCCTTAGATAATCCGGCAAATGCTCCGAGGCAGCTTCAGTTTTTCCTTCATTGTAATATATCCCACCCAATACTGCCACAGAAGCGGCTCTCTGTCTGTTCATTGAGGCAGGTGCGAGCTCATAGCCGGTGCCTTTAAAATGTTCATCTATTCTGTCCTTGAACACAGGTATTCCGTCACCTATAAACATCACTTTTTTGCCGGAGGTGTTAAGCGCGTCCAGCTTTTTCATAAGCTCGTCAAATGTTATCGCACTGTTTTCAAGAAGAATATTGAACTTACCATCTGAAAATTCATATATTCCGGTGTACACCTGTGAACGTCTTGCATCCATGATAGGGCATACAAGTCCCGCATAGCCATAGGCATTATAAGCCATAGCATCCAATGTCGGAACATGAATCAAAGGAATGTCCAGCGCCATTCCAAGTCCTTTCGCCGTAGCAGAGCCTATTCTTAGACCGGTGTATGAGCCCGGTCCTCCCGATACAGCTATCGCATCTATCGAGCTCTTATCAGTCTGCGTCATTGTTAAAATCTCATCAATCATCGGAAGCAAAGTCTGTGAATGTGTGACCTTGTGGTTAACCGTATACTCTGCAACAAGAATATCATCGTTGATTATTGCTGCCGAAGCAACCAGTGATGAGCTCTCAATCGCAAGAATCTTCATCTTAATCTTCCCTCCTTAATGCTCACACGACGGTAGTCAAAGCCTTTTTCCGTATTCTTCGTTATTTCAATAAAAATACAATCATCAGGAAGCAGTTCCTCAATCATAAGTCCCCACTCAACAATGCATACTCCGTCTCCGTAAAAATATTCTTCATAGCCTATCTCGTCCATCTCGCTGACGTCCCCGATACGGTACACATCAAAATGGTAAAACGGCATTCTTCCGTCATGGTATTCCTTCACAATCGTAAATGTCGGGCTGTCAACATAGTCTGTCACTCCCAGTCCGCGGGCAAAGCCCTGTGTAAAAACTGTCTTTCCGGTTCCTAAATCTCCCGTAAGGCATATCACCTGTCCCGGAACAGCCTGTGTGGCAAGCTGCTGTCCGAGGCGGTATGTATCCTCGTATGAAAATGTCTCTACAATTCTTAAATTACTGCTCACTTTTTCCTCCATGGAATCTCCATCACTTTAATCTTCCCGGCAGATGTGCTCTCACAAGCTTGACAAATTCCTCATACTGACTGCCGATGGCAGCCTTAGGCAGTATGATTCCGTTGTTCACGGTAATATATATAACCACAATCCTGCCATAGTCCGCCGCCTTATAGCACTCGTCCCAGTTTTTGGATGTAACGCTCCCGCCCTGACTTACGGTTATCCCCTTCTCATCAAAGCAATAGTTAAGCTCATCCTTGTAAACAGGATTCCTGGCAATCTGGCGTCCTGCATTTCTCCAGAGCATGACCGGCTGTATTATCGTATATATCGAACCCAGTAAAATAAGTAAAAGAATACTGTACAGTTCCATCTGTGAGTATGTCAATGCCGCCACCACATAGCAGCCTATCCCGAAAAGGAACATGATGACTCCCATAGGCTTGCGGTATGCATTATTGATAAGAAAAGAAAACATTTCTTTTCTTGTAAGCTTAACCTTAAATTCAACTTTCATATAATCCTCATTTCCAACAAATAGATATTAAAGCAGCTCCGCATGCCGTTACAACCGAATGTGCCGCAGGTCTGATTCATTTTAATAATTCTATTTATATAATCATAGTAAGCTGTATACGCTTTTTAGCCTCATCAACACTTAATACCTTGACCTCAACTATATCACCGACACTTACCGCCTCCAACGGATGTTTGATAAATTTTTTATTGGTAATCTGTGATATATGCACAAGTCCATCCTGATGTACTCCTATATCCACAAAAACACCGAAATCTATTACATTCCTTACCGTACCCTTTAACACCATACCCGGTGTAAGATCCTTCATCTCCATGACATCTGTTCTGAGTATAGGCTTAGGCATCTCGTCTCTTGGGTCACGTCCCGGTTTTTCAAGCTCCTTTATAATATCCTTAAGGGTAAGCTCTCCGATTTCCAGCTCCCTTGCCATCCCACCGACATTTCCGACCTTGCCGGACAGCCCTTTAAGTCCACCCGATGTTATATCTTCCATACTATAACCAAGCTTTTTCAATAACTGTGCTGCAGCAGCATAGCTCTCAGGATGGACACTGGTAGCATCAAGTGGATTACTTCCTCCTGTAATTCTCATGAATCCGGCACATTGCTCAAATGCCTTAGGTCCTAACTTCGCCACCTTTAAAAGCTGCTTTCTGTTGTCAAATCTGCCGTTCTCCTCCCTGTAGGTCACAATATTTTTTGCTATGGCCTTAGATATTCCGGAAATGTACTCGAGAAGTGAGGCAGAGGCAGTATTCAAATCAACTCCGACCTTATTAACGCTGTCTTCTACAACTCCTTCAAGCGCCTCACCAAGCTTCTTCTGGTTCATATCATGCTGGTACTGTCCTACGCCAATCGACTTCGGGTCAATCTTTACAAGCTCCGCAAGCGGATCCTGAAGTCTTCTGGCAATTGAGGCTGCGCTTCTTTGTCCTACATCAAAATTAGGAAATTCCTCTGTTGCAAGCTTACTCGCAGAATATACCGATGCTCCCGCCTCATTAACAATTATATATTGAACCGGTGTGTCAAGCTCCTTCAAAAGCTCCACAATAACCTGCTCCGACTCCCTTGAAGCTGTTCCGTTTCCGACCGAAATCAGTGTTACATTGTATTTCTTGATGAGCTTCTTGAGTACAGTCTTCGCCTCTGTCACCTTGTTCTGTGGTGCAGTAGGATATATGACTGTCGTGTCAAGAACCTTTCCGGTGGCATCGACAACCGCAAGCTTACATCCTGTTCTAAATGCCGGATCCCAGCCAAGCACAACATGTCCTGTAATCGGCGGCTGTAAAAGGAGCTGCTCAAGATTCTTTCCAAATACCTTTATGGCCCCGGCTTCAGCTGTCTCAGTGAGCTGGTTTCTTATTTCCCTCTCTATCGACGGTGCAATAAGCCTCTCATAGCTGTCCTCGATGGCTTCCTTGATAATTCCTGTGGTATACCGGTTGTCCCTCACTATAATCTGCTTTTCAAGATATGATAGAATCTTGTCAACAGGTGCTTCTATCTTAACTGTCAGAATCTTCTCATTCTCACCGCGGTTGACCGCCAGTATCCTGTGACCTGCCATCTTAGCTGCCGGCTCGCTGAAATTGTAATACATCTCATAAACCGTCTTAGCCTCAGCGTCCTTGGCTGCAGAGGTCAATACGCCCTCCTTAAATGTAAGCTCTCTAATTCTTGTTCTATAATCTGCATTATCCGATATGGACTCAGCAATAATATCCTTCGCCCCTGCTACAGCGTCCTCGGGAGTCTTTACATCCTTCTCCTCGGACACATACTCTTCTGCAGTCTTAACAACAGGCTCTCCCGTCATCTGAAGCAAGATAACATTAGCAAGAGGCTCTAAGCCCTTCTCCTTCGCTATGGTTGCCCTTGTTCTTCTCTTAGGGCGGTATGGGCGGTATAAATCCTCTACAGCCACCATCGTATCAGCCTTCTCGATCTGATTTTTAAGTTCATCAGTCAATAATCCCTGTTCAGCAATGCTTGCTATTACCTGAGTCTTCTTATCCTCGAGATTTCTCAGATACTTAAGTCTCTCATCAAGGTTACGAAGCTGTTCATCGTTAAGTGCCCCTGTAGCCTCTTTCCTGTATCGTGATATAAATGGTATCGTACAACCCTCGTCAATAAGCTTCACAGCAGCCTCAACCTGATTATTTCTCACATTAAGCTCGGAGGCTATCGCCTTTATAATATCCATGTCAAATAATTCCTTCCATCATTTCTTTAAATATTATCCCTTAAAGTCTTTTATATATTATATAGCATTTCTTTTTCGATGTCCATTACACTTGAAAACAAACTTATGGGATATTCTTTTAAAAATAAAAAAAGCCGCCCTATACACCATACAGTGCAAGGGCAGCTTATTGTCTATCCAATACTCATATGACATTTAATCATACTGTTTATGACTCATAAAATGCCTTGTAGATAGCCTTGAACGCTCTCTCGAAGTCTTCTTCCTTTACGCCTACAATGATATTAAGCTCAGAAGAACCCTGATCAATCATCTTTACATTGACATTGGCATCAGCTAGTGCCGTGAAGAGCTTGCCTGCGGTACCATGGCTTGACTTCATCCCACGTCCCACAACTGCTATAAGTGCAAGACCCGACTCAATCTCGATGGCATCCGGGTGTACGTTTCTGTGAAGTCCGGCAAGAACCTCCTGCTCCTTCTCCACAAATTCATCCTGATGAATTACTATTGACATAGTATCAATTCCGGATGGAGTATGCTCAAAGGAAAGCCCCTGCTTCTCAAACACTTCAAGAACCTTACGGCCAAAACCAATCTCTGAATTCATCATATCCTTCTCAATGCTCACAACCGTAAAGCCCTTCTTGCCGGCGATACCTGTTATGACATACTCAGGCTTACGTGATGTGCTCTCCACAATCATTGTTCCGGGATCTTCCGGCTTGTTGGTGTTGCGGATATTGATTGGAATACCCTCCTTGCGTACAGGGAAGATAGACTCATCATGGAGCACTGTTGCACCCATGTATGAAAGCTCTCTGAGTTCCTTGTAGGTTATTGTGACAATCGGCTTAGGATTATCAATGATTCTGGGATCTGCAACAAGGAAGCCTGATACATCTGTCCAGTTCTCATATAAGTCTGCCTTCACCGCTCTTGCAACGATAGCTCCTGTTATGTCCGAACCGCCGCGTGAAAATGTCTTAATTGTATCATTAGGTCTGATTCCGTAGAAGCCCGGAACAACCGCTCTGTCCACTGTCAGAAGTCTCTCTGACAACACCTGATTGGTCTTCTTGGCATCAAGGTTTCCATTAGTATCAAAGAATATAACATCCTCCGCATCAACAAATTCGTATCCCAGATAGTTAGCAAGAATGATACCGTTCAGGTACTCACCTCTGGAAGCGGCATAATCGCGTCCTGCTCTGGCTCTGAAAGCAGCCTCAATGTTGGCAAACTCCTTCTCGAGAGATAAATCAAGTCCAAGATCATCTATAATCTCCTGATATCTCGCCTTAATATCATCAAAAATATCCGAGAAATCATAGCCCTTTGAGGCAACACCATAGCAGTCATAGAGCATGTCAGTAACCTTGACATCCTCCTTAAAACGCTTTCCCGGTGCAGAAGGTACCACATATCTTCTTGACTCATCCGCATGGATGATATCTGCGACCTTCTTAAACTGTTCCGCACTTGCAAGTGAACTTCCACCGAACTTAACAACCTTTAACATTTTCATATCCTCCGTGTATTTTGGGCTTCTATAAATATTATAATTCTATTCTGATAGTATTCTTTATACCTTTTATGCTGCAAGCTGCCTTAGCAAACTCTGCTTCCTTGATAGAACCTGTGACAAATGCAAATTCCCCGTCAATCACATTGTCACATATCGTAACTCCGCCAAAAAGCTTCTCAAGTTCTTCTTCTCTTTCAGCCGCATTACCTTCAATGCGCACATAGAAGCAGTTCTCGACCTCATCTATTGATATGAGTTCTTTCTTCTCCTGTGACCAGCCATTATTGACATGACCGTCTGCATGACGCACGGCATCTACAATATCCGATACAACAGCGCTCGCTGTAGGAAGCTTGCCTGCTCCCGCTCCGTAGAACATTACATCGCCGAGCATATTTCCCTTCACACATACTGCGTTGACCACATCGTGTACAGAAGCAAGCGGCCTGCCATATCTGAGCATTCTAGGTGTCACCATGACATACATTCCCTCAGGCGTAACACAGCTCTTGGCTACAAGCTTGATTGTAACCCCAAGCTTTGCCGCATAGGCAAAATCATCTGCACTTACCTTGGTAATGCCTTCTGTATATACATTCTCAAAATCAACCTGTCTTCTGCTCACAATAGAGCTTAGAATAGCAATCTTGCGTCCTGCATCGAAGCCTTCTACATCCGCCTCCGGATTTCTCTCAGCGTATCCTAGCTTCTGTGCCTGTGCAAGCACCTCATCGTATGAGGCGCCTTCTTTTTCCATCTTCGTAAGAATAAAATTGGTAGTTCCGTTTAAGATACCCGAAACCTCAAGTATTTCATCTGCGGTAATACACTGTTCAAGAGGTCTGATGATAGGTATTCCTCCCGCAACACTTGCCTCAAAGAAGAAGTTAACCCCTTTCTCCCTGGCAATGCCAAGCAGTTCTGCGCCGTGTTTTGCAACCAGCTCCTTATTAGAGCAGACTTTACAAAGGAGTATGCCGGATTGACTCCTCCCATCACCTCGACAATAACTGAAACATCATTGTCATTGAGAATAATGTTAAAGTCATGAACAACCTTGTTTTCAATCGGTGTTCCCGGAAATTCTTTAAGATCAAGAACGTACTTGAGATTAATTTCCTGTCCTGCACTTTTTTTAAGCACATCTGCATTTCTGCTCAATACCTCAACAACTCCTGAGCCTACTGTACCATAACCTAGAACTGCTACATTTACCATCCTACTTTTCCTCCATCAGCTGCTTTGCGTCTTCCGCCTCATCTGCGGTGAGTAAATTATGAATATCAATTATAAGTATAAGCCTGCCTGCCTTATTGGCAACCTTCACAAAATATACTGTATCATGGTTGGTTGCTATGCTTGGGAAATCCCTTATCTCATCCTCCTGAAGATCATCAATCTCCTCGACCTCATCAACCTCTATAGCTAACTTCATATCCGGAAGGTTTGCAATTATAAGCTTGGTATCTCCCGGAGCCTGAGGAAGCTTGAACTTGTCCCTGAGGCTGTACACAGGAATTATATCACCTCTTAGGTTGATAATGCCCTTTATGCTGCTTGAAGCATTCGGAACACGGACAATATCCTGATCCTTTTCAATAGCATTTACATACTGAATATCTATGCCATATAACTCATTTCCAACTCTGAACACAATCGGTTTTAAAGCTTCTGCCATGATAATCCTCCTTTATTCCTCTGTTGTCCCTTTTTTTCCAAGACTCAGCCACTTAAGATAAGCCCCCATGAAGCGGTCCAAATCTCCATCGAGCACTGCCTGGGCATTACCCGATTCCTCACCTGTTCTGTTATCCTTAACCATGGTATAGGGCTGAAGCACATAGCTGCGTATCTGGCTTCCCCAGCCATTCTCCATGACTTCACCACGTATATCCGCTGTCTTAGCCGCATTCTCTGCCTGCTTTAACAGAAAGAGCTTAGCCTTCAACATCTGCATTGCCTTATCCTTGTTCTGGTGCTGTGAACGCTCATTCTGACACTGAACAACGGTACCCGTAGGAATATGTGTAATTCGTATAGCTGATGACGTCTTGTTGATATGCTGTCCACCCGCACCGCTTGAGCGGTAGGTGTCTATCCTTAAATCGTCCTCATTGATGTCTACATCCAGATCTTCCTCTATATCCGGCATGACATCACATGATACGAAGGATGTCTGTCTCTTGCCCGCTGCATTGAACGGAGATATGCGGACAAGTCTGTGAACTCCGTGCTCAGACTTAAGATAGCCGTAAGCGTTAAGTCCGTTCACCTGTATTGTGACTGACTTCACACCCGCCTCATCGCCATCAAGCAGATCCAGTGTCTCGACGGCAAATCCCTTGCTGTTAGCCCAGCGCGTATACATTCTAAGAAGCATTGAAGCCCAGTCACAGGACTCAGTTCCACCCGCACCGGCATGCAATGTAAGAATAGCATTGCACTTATCATATTCTCCCGACAGCAGCGTCTCCATCTGAAGCTTCTCAAACAGCGCCTCGAAATTATCAACAAGCTGGCCTATCTCCGGTATCAGACTCTCATCATTCTCCTCGTAAGCCATCTCAATAAATTCCTCGGCATCCGTCTTATCCTTTTCAAGCTTCTTAAAATCTTCTATATCAGCCTTGAGGCCTTTAAGCTCCTTCATATAGCCATTAGATTTCTCAGGATTATCCCAGAAATCCGGTTCCTCCATATGACGCTCAATCTCCTCAATTCTCTTTGACTTATCAGCTAAGTCAAAGTGAATCCCTCAATTCGGTTAATGGCTGTTCGTATCCGCCTAAGCGGAACTTAAACTGATCAAGTTCGACCACTAATCTCACCACCTTAAAGTTATTATTTTTATTATACATAAAACATTATTTTTTGCAATTAAATTTTTAAAGTTTTAGCACAGTACAGCTATGCATTCCTTCCGCAACAGTTCTTATACTTCAGTCCTGAGCCGCAAGGACTTGTCCTCGCGCTTAACAGGAGCCTTGGTTGTGCTCTCGTCACGGTTGGTTCCCGTAACCTTGGCAACCTGTTCACGCTTCTCTGCCTTCTGCTCAATCTTCACATGAGTTACAAGCCTTACGGTATCCTCCTGAATTCTTGCAATCATGTTGTCGAACATGTCATAACCCTGCATCTTATACTCAACAAGAGGATCCTTCTGACCATACGCATTGAGTCCGATACCCTGTCTTAACTGATCCATATCATCAATATGATTCATCCAGTTGGTATCAATCGCCTTTAACAGACACACTCTCTCTATCTCACGGATATGTTCAGGCACTGGGAACTCTGCTTCCTTCTCAGCATAGAACTTCACTGCACGCTCCTCAACACCCTGAATGAGTTCCTTCTTATTCCTGTAACCATCTTCAGGTGTCACCGGCTCAATAGGGACAAGTCTAATAAGATTCTCATTGAGTTCAGCGTACTTCCACTCAGAAGGATCAGCATCGCCGTTGATTGAATAGTCAATATATCCCTCAATCTTATCCTTCATCATCTTGATGATATCGTTTCTGAGATTCTGACCGTCAAGCACCTTTCGTCTCTCTGCGTAAATAGTCTCTCTCTGCTCGTTCATAACCTGGTCATAGTCAAGCAGGTTCTTACGGAT
>ENA-ORRH01001465-ORRH01001465.1-human-gut-metagenome-genome-assembly--contig:-NODE-1465-length-10195-cov-254.881_pt1 | contig 10195 bp, 10 predicted proteins | sample MGYA00242173_ERZ509130 | MGnify/ENA primary metagenome ERZ509130 (study PRJEB26280, sample SAMEA2338633) | human gut metagenome | biome: human gut; feature: human-associated habitat; material: faeces... | reverse complement strand
ACAACAGACCGATTGGCAGGGTTAAGTATGCGCTAAATTAATTCCGCCAACGGGTTAAATATAATTGTTCTGCTATACAAACTATACAACTTATAAGCAATATTCATGTTCAGGGCGTTGTTGCCCAACCTTGAATATGAGGAAGCATCTGTGACCTCATCGTAGCTATTGATGACAGACAGTCTCGATAGTGCTTCAATATCGGTTGGAACATATTTGTAACTCAGTCCAAATGCAACAGAGTGTTGCTGACTGAAACGTAATTCTGTTGCAAAGGATGGCTCCCACTTGATTACAGACTTTGTCACTAGTCCATTGATGTTTGTGCTATTCCCATAATCAGAAAATCTAACACCAGCATCAAACCTAAAGAGACCTTTGTTCTTCATAAGTCCTCCATAAATCCCGAAATTGTGACTGTTCAAGTGTTCGCTATCTACATTTTGGTCTATCCATGAATCGGAGTTCTGACCAGACAATTCCCATTTCAAGTTGATTTTATGGAAAATAGGAAATACATAGCCTACAGCACCTGCCACATTTAGCTTCTTCAAATCTTTATCTATATAGTAAGAATCATCTGCCTGTTTGTATTCGTTAGGCAGTTCATAAGAGGAAAGAACATCCAAGTTTCTTTCTGATTTAGAAAAAGCGAAATCTACACTTCCATAAAGCAGGCCTTTGCCTATCAATGAATTTAAGTTTACCTGTTGTAATACATTAAATCCTTTGTTCTTGTCATTGTCAGCATTTCTATCGGAATTATTGTTATAATAATCCATGATAGACATATTGTTTCTCATGTCGCTATATGCCAACTTCGTTTGGAAACGCAAACTTGCATATGGATTGACATCCCATTTTTGACTGAGGTTAAATGAACTAAAGTTACCTCTTTTCTTGCCATTCTCTTCTGTTGACTTACGTATAACTTCCTGCGCCACCTTTACATGTTGTTCCGTTGACAATGCAGACTTTGCATCCATTTCATTGTGGATGACACCTATCGTGACATTGTAGTGCGAAGTCGGTTTCAATGTTAAGTTGACATTACCGATACCAGAAGTCCTTTTGTATTCGTCATTGCTTGGCATCAAGACATTTCTTTCTGCACTTGAAAGGCTCAGTTGCGCAAATCCATTGGTTGTTTTTACTCCTGTAAGACCGCCATTGGCATTGAGATAGTCCATTATAGAGAAAACTGTCTCATTGGTGTTGTTAGCATTTGCAATGATGGATGCAGACACTTTTTTGTCCATCTTCAAAGCTGAGTTCTTGCTGTCAAACTTGTTCTTAACACCACCCCCTTCTGTAAAGTTTCCTGCCCATTTGTTGTGTAAGTCTTTGTTAATAAGGTTCAGTGCAGTTGTCTCTTTTGAATTGAAAGAGTTTCCTACATTTCCGTCATTGTAATTGTTCAGTAGCTCCACACCAGAAGCAAAGTCTGCAGACAAAGTTTTTAGTGCATGTCCTCCTGTAGAAAGCACATCTTCGCCATTGACCAAGAACTTATCTATTTTTTTCCCTTGGTAGGAAACATTTCCCGACTCATCAACAGTCATTCCTGGCAACTTTTTAATGACATCGCTCATGTTCTGTTCACTTCCGTTTTTAAACACATCTGGACTAAATTCAATTGTGTCATTCTTGATTTTCGCCCCTAAGTTTCTACCTTTTATTGTTACCTCAGACAATGTGTAGCTGTCGTCTTTCATCATTAAGTGTAATGGGGTTGCCGGCACTTCTTTATAATGTACTCTCAGTGTAGTATATCCGACACATCTTGCTGTCAACCAAAATGAGGACAAAGCCTTGTTGGATTGGATAGTGAACGAACCATTGTCTTTTGATATTGCATACGAAACGATGGAATGTGCCGCACTATCTTGTGAACATGTAACAGTACAAAAGGGTATGGCTGTATTTTGTGCATCAACAACCTTACCCGATATATTCTGTGCTATAGAAAATCTACATATGCAGATTAGCATACATAACAGTAAACTTCTTAAACGTCCCATACATCCTTATGTTTTATCCTATAAAACTATGACATTGTCATTGCCGCTTTCCTTCAACTCTTCAATCTTTTTCTTCTGTAACTTTTCAAAAGCAGGTTTTTGCATTATTTTTCCTCTTGGTAACTCTATCTTGACTTGCCCTTTTATAGGCAAAATACTTTCTGCCTCATAAATTTCGCTTGATGTCGTCAAGCGGAGTATTGCCCCTGGCAGCCCTATATATCCACAAGGTCCTACGGGGGATGGTATTTCTTGACAGAACCATGCTACTACAGAACGATTTTTCTTATATACGGCCTTTGTACATTTCTTTCCTAAAACTTCTATAGTCTCATCAAAATACAAATCCCATTCATTTTTTAATGAATCAGAAAAAACGACAAACGTCTTATCTACAATGCTTTTTATACTTATTTCCTTATTATCTGTTGTATTTGTATAGTATGAGCCACTTCCTTCAAGTTTGATAACATTGTTATCTATGCCTGTGGTTGAAAATGCACATTCGTTGCCATTAGTAAATAAAGTATAAGTTTTATGCTGATTGGACAATTGATTTATAATCATTTGTCTTTTACTTAAATCACTCATACTATAGACCTCCTTCGGAATTTGCATCACCATATTATAATGTATGGATAATCCTATCTTTTGTGCGGAGACTAATAGACAAGAGACTAAGCACGAAAGCGTGAATAATATAACCCTTTTCATATTTGTACAGAATAGAAAGAAAATATTAAAGAGTAGGCACTCCAATTAAAAAGAGTGCCTTGGAACGTTGTTGTTGCCTTAATGTTGTTTACTACTGGTGAAGATACTTCAGCCGCACTTGCTTGACTTGGCATGCATATAGCACCTAATGCCAAAGCCATAGAAAACAAAAACTTTTTCATGTTTTCTCCTTTTTAAATGTTATACATGTTGCGGAGGTATAAACCTCTTTGTTTTCGATTGCAAAAGTACAAAAAAAAAAATGATTGATAGAACTTTTTGATGGTTATTTTAAACTGAATTAAACTTATTGACGGCAAAATTAAATCTGATTAAACATTATGCTGCTATTTTGTAAGGAAACTGGTATTTTTTGTAACATGTCTTTCGGTTTGATGTTTTTTTGGAATTAAAAATCTTAGATTCATTATTTTTTTGTATTTTTGCAGCCGAAAAGAGTTGTTAGGCAGCAAACGTATGCAGATAGCAGAATTTAGGACTGTTGCCAAATCATTACCTCTATTGAGGTGAAAGACTCATAAATAGTTCATTTTTAGCTATTCGGCTGATTTTAGCGTAATTTTATCAGAAAACTCTTGCAGGTATGAAAAAAAATCGTAAATTTGCAGCGAGGAATAAAAACTTGAAGAATAAACAACATAAAAAATGAACTTATGAAGAAAATCTCGTTGATAGTGATGAGCTGCATGATAGCTTGCGGACTGCTCGCCAACCACAGCATCGTGAAGGGCGGAGAAATGTCGCCTAAGGTAGAGGACACGGTATCGATTGCCAAGAAAATCACTGATAGTCAATGGCTATCGAACAACTCCGACACGTTGGAAGTGGACACAGCTGGCGAAGACTCGGTGGTGAATGTGGTGGCCTACTTCTGCAAGGGCGACACCTGCGAATACTGGATATATGAGAATGAGTGGAAGGTGGACGGCAAGGACACGGTGAAGACGCTCGGCGTATCCACCCAGGTGCGCCTCGTGGTAAACGATTCCACCAGCAAGGGCTATAAGATGAGCTATACCTTTCTGGACGTAAAGGCCGATTCGGTGGGCGACAACTTCCGGGACAAGATGATGGCCATGATAGCGGAGCGCACCGCCAAGAGCGTGATAGGCACCACCATCAACTTTGAGACCGATGAATACGGTCGCATCACCAAGATTACCAATCTCTCGCAAATCAAGAAGCAGGCAAAGGCTCTCTTCAGGGCGAGCATGAAGGACATCGCCTCCATGCCCATCATGCAGGAAATGAAGAAGGCGATAGGTTTTGACCTCATGAAGATAGGCAACCAGGCTAACACCGACGAGGTGGTGGAGGGCTACCTGGAGGAGCTGAAACTGCTCTTCGCCTGCCACGGAAGCCAATATGTCATGGGCGAGCATCACGAGCACAAGGATGCTACCAAGGATAGCTACGCCAACGACACTTATATCAATGCCAGCCTAGAGAAGAATGGCAACTACACAATCTCCTGCGAGGTGGTCAACGTGATACCAAAGGAGACCGTGAAGGAGGTGATGGGCGGACTGATGGGTGCCATCATGGAAGGACTAAAGGGCAAGAAGACCGAGGACGGCAAGGATCATGATGGCATCATCAACGACTTGGACGACGAGTTTAAGAAGGAGATAGACAAGGCAGTTGACCAAGATGCCCAGACCTCGGAGTATCTCTGTGTGACCTGCTTCGAGAATGGCTGGCCTAGCAGCGTGTTGAAGCAAAATAAAAATGTGATGGCTGGCCGTGGCAAGCTGAAGCAGAAACTCATCGAGGCTTGCCGATTCGCACAGCGCGAGAAATGATGAACTATTTCGACCTGTACAGATCTTATAATTAACAGGTTTGGTACACATTGCGCCTCACGGGAAACGACAAGGGTCTATATGCCACGATGAAAAGGTGGCGTATAGACCCTTGATTATATGGTAATTTTTGTCATCAATATCTCCGCTATTATAAGGGTTCTTTCAACACTTACCGAATCCCAAAACTTGTCGTAGGCTCTGAGTTCGGCATCTGTAAAGCCGGAAACTTCAAGATCTTCTACGGCTTTTCCAATCTCTGGGTCATTGAGCAGGTCGGCAGGAATATCCTTCGTATTGGAATTTATTTCTGTCAGGAAACGGAGCCACAAGACCATCATGCGCTTATCGGCAATGGAATGTGGAGTGAACTTAGGGAGTTCAATGAAGGTGAAATGCAAGCCCTCGATGACCTTATTGCTGTCCTTATCGTGCACGATGCGGTAGTTGTGGATGAAATCCGGAGTATCATGCGTAAAGATATCATTCACAGGATTCAGGGAATATACGGGTTGAAGTTCGCTGTATTTTCCTCCTTTTTTAGCCTGACTCACATAGAGTTTGGATGCATTGATTTGCCTTTGGCGGAACAAAAGAAGATGCTCGATCATCTTGCAAAATTGCCAGATGTTCGTTTCTTGAGTAGTGAGGAGCGGGAAAAATACGATGAAAGTATCAAGGCTGTTGATGATTACTACTCCGGCCTTTATGGCTCTTATGTTGAAGGAGAGAAAAAGGGAATAGCTAAAGGTATAGCAGAAGGTCGTGCAGAAGGTGAACTATCTAAAGGTTTGACAATAGCCCGTAACTTGTTGTCAATGGGTATGTCTTGGTCGCAAATCATGCAGGCTACAGGATTGACAGAAGAAGAATTGAAGCCGCTTCAGGCGTAGTGTATATTTCGAAGATTATACGATGGTGCGAAGATAAGAAAGAACCTGATAATTTTGCCCCGATATATAAAACTATAGGCTTATGGTACATGTAAATGAAACGATAATAATCAAGAGATCTTCTCCCAAGCGTTGATTTGGCTATATTCAACACTTGGCAGTTTTAACTTTTAACTAGATTGCTATTTGATGTCTTGGCGATATGTAATCCGACTGATATGCTAAATAATAATAAAAGTGCAACAAAAATAACCTGATTTCAAAAATATTCCATTATCTTTGCGCTGAACGCAATAATAAAGATAAACGATAAAAGATATAAATCGCATAAAAGTCGTGTTGGTAGAGAAGAAGCGGACAAGCAAATGGTTGTCCGAGCAATTAAGGAAAGACCCTGCAACAATCTCAAAATGGTGTACCAATACCTCACAACCAGATTTAGTAACATTGACCAAGGTAGCTGCTCTATTGGACGTTGATGTTCGTCAGCTTATCAATAAAACAAAAGGTACTAACAGTGATGATTGACAATCATTAGTTCAAAAAAGGATTAATAATGAATACAAAAGCAAAACCATTCATCAAATGGGTTGGTGGTAAAGGACAACTCATAGAACAACTGGAAGCAAAGCTTCCGGCTGACTTTGATAATTGGGAAAATGCGACATACATAGAACCGTTTGTTGGCGGTGGTGCTATGTTGTTTTACATGCTGCAACAGTATCCTAATATCAAACGTGCAGTAATCAACGACATCAATTCGGACTTGATTACTTGTTACCGAACTGTACGTGACAATGTAGAGCGACTGATTCCTTCGTTGCGTGACATACAAGCTGAATATTACGCTTTACCAGACATGGAAGCCAAACGTGAGATGTTTATGACTGTACGCCAACGTTACAATGAGAAGAACCTTGACCCGATAGAGAATACGGCAAAGTTCTTCTTTCTTAATCGCACTTGCTTCAACGGTTTATATCGTGTAAACAAGAAAGGTTTATTTAATGTTCCTTACGGAAAGTTTGTGCAACCACAAATTTGTGTTAACTAAAGACTAAGGATTATGGCTAAGATAAAAGTTGAAAATACAGAAATATCTGTTGTTAGTGTGCAAAACGAGGATTATATCTCTTTGACAGATATGGCACATAGCCAAATGCAGGAACACATTATTTTCAGATGGATGAGCCTTAAAAGTACAATAGAATATCTTGGTGAATGGGAAATGCTCTATAATCCGAATTTTAATTGTACCGAATTCGATACAATTAAAAATGCAGCAGGAAGCAACAACTTCGTGCTTTCTGTAAAGGCATGGATTCAAAGAACAGGTGCAATAGGCATCATGGCAAAAGCTGGCCGATATGGTGGAACTTATGCTCATCGAGACATTGCGTACCACTTTGGAATGTGGATTAGTCCTCGTTTCCAACTTTTGTTGGTAAAAGAGTATCAACGTCTTAAAGCTGATGAGCAGAAACAATTGTCATGGTCTGCTAAACGTGAATTGTCAAAGATAAACTATCGTATTCACACAGATGCAATCAAGGAAAATCTTATTCCAAACGAGGTGACACGTGAACAAGCAGCTATGAAGTATGCCGATGAAGCCGATGTTCTCAACATAGCTATGTTTGGTATGACGGCAAGGCAATGGCGTGAACAGAATCCCGATAAGAAAGGTAACATTCGTGATTATGCCAATATAAATGAGCTAATCTGCTTATCGAACATGGAGAATCTAAATGCTGTGTTTATTAACGATGGTATGGCACAATCTGAACGGCTCATCAAACTGAATCAGATTGCTATCCAACAAATGAAAATCCTCGAAGATACTGGAGGCAGAAATTTATTGAAGTAAAGACGATTATGAGGCAGCAGAAATATACACAGGCACAACAAGTGATAGATACTCTTCGCACAACAGGAGGGTATGCTACGCTTGGTGATTTGTATCATCTCGTAGATACAAAATCGTGGGCAACTAAGACTCCTAACGAATCAATCCGAAGAATTGTGCAGCAATCTAACGAAATATTTAAAATACAGCCAGGTCTTTGGGCATTGGAGGAATGTCGTGAAGAAGTGATGCGCAAATTCGACATCTGCCCGAAGGAAGAAAAGAGCATTGAGCAATTTACACATGGTTACTATCAAGGACTTATTATAGAGATAGGCAACATGAAACATTATGCGACCTATGTCCCTGCGCAAGACCAAAACCGCAAGTTTCTTGAAAAGCCCCTGAAAGATATTTGCACCACAATCCATATTCCCGATTTTTCATACGAGAATCTTACAGACAGGGCAAGGACCGTGGATGTCATTTGGTTCAATGAGCGCAAAATGCCAAATAGCTTCTTTGAAGTGGAGCATTCGACAGACATTCAAAACTCAATCACTAAGTTTTGTGATTTACAAGATTTCAACAGCCGCTTCTTGATTGTTGCACCTCAGAATCGCAAGGAACAATTTGACAAAGTGATGAGCAGAACTGCTTTCAAAGAGGTGAAAGAGCGTGTTGCTTTCCATAGTTATGAGAGTATCTATAAGCAATATGAACTAATGTGTATAGCAAGAGCAAGCGAGGGATTTATCTAATTTTCGAGATCAATTGTTAACAATGTAACAATTTGTAAAAATAGTTAAGTACCTTACTCTTATGTATTTGTGAATATTTGAAATGATCTTTTTTGATCACAAAAGTCAAACTATGATCTTTTGGGGTTTTCTAAAGTATTTTGATATACTTTTGCACCCAATATGGATTATCAGATACAAATAACAGAAAGTTTACAACGAGTAGCAACAGTTTCTGCAGACTCAGAAATCGAAGCTATTGAATTAGTGCGTCGACTTTATAAGGAAGAAAAGATTGTACTTGATTCTGAAGATTTTACGGATGCAAATTTCATCGTCAAAAATCAGAATCTAAAAACATATTATCAATCTGAAAAAAGGGACTTTGTCCTTGCTCATGGCGACAGTTTCAAACTTCTCAAAGAGTTTGATTTCAAGTTCGACATGATATTTGCAGATCCTCCTTATTTCCTCTCCAATGGTGGAATATCGTTGCAAAGCGGTAAAGTCGTATGTGTGAATAAAGGGAATTGGGATAAAGGTAAGTCGCAAGATGACGTGATGGCGTTCAACATGGAATGGCTACGCTTATGCCGTGACAAGTTGAAAGACAATGGTACGATTTGGATAAGTGGAACTTATCACAATATCTTTTCCGTAGCAAATTGTCTTACGGAACTTGGATATAAGATTCTGAATGTAATAACGTGGCAGAAGACCAATCCTCCTGCTAATATCTCCTGTCGTTTCTTTACCTATTCTACAGAGTTTGTAATCTGGGCAAGAAAAATGCAGAAAGTTACACACAAATTCAACTATGATTTGATGAAAGAACTGAATGATGGTAAGCAAATGACTGATGTTTGGCGAATGCCGGCAATCGGTCGATGGGAAAAGACTTGTGGCAAACATCCAACACAAAAGCCATTGCGTTTACTCGTCCGAATGATTCTTGCATCTACCAATCAAGACGATTGGATTCTTGACCCATTTAGCGGAAGCTCTACAACAGGCATTGCCGCTAATCTATGTGGACGACGATTTGCAGGACTTGAACAAGAAGAAGAGTTTTGTAAGTTGAGCAAAGCAAGGCGTGAAGAAATGGAGAATCTTGAAAACTATAATAATCTGATAAGTCATATTGAAGATTTGCATAAATTACAAGATTGTTCTATGGTAAATGAAGATATTAGTGGTAACATTCAAATTCCATTTTGATAATCCGTTTCACTAGTGTCTCGTTTTAACGGGACACTAGTGAAACAATAACAGATACAGATATAACATCTGATGCGCTGAGCGAAAATGGGGAAGTATCTCTTTCTGCTGCCTATCATATTTCTGTTTATACTATAGCAGATGGATATAAAGCATCTGATAAGGCGGAGGCTACGCTGTATTAGATTAATGCTAACCTGGAGAATGGTACCAACATCAATCAGGTAAGAACACGGGACGTGGTGGCTTCTGCCCATGACGGCATCGTCAGCATTTGGGGTCTTGATAATGGCGAGGTGGTGAAGTTCTTCGCTGCTGACGGCAAGTATCTCGGCTCTACGGTTGCAGCGAATGGTGCAGCCTCTTATGCTGTTTCCGAGTCTTTGGTTATCGCCAAAGTGGGTAAGGATTCTATCAAGATTGCAATGAAATAAGGATTGTGCAGAGCGATGCACCTACCGTAAAATCATAAAAAGTAAGGGGAAGAAGGCGAGTAACGTAAATTGCTCACTTTTTCCCCCTTTTTCTTGTTATTCTATAGTAAAATATAGTTTAAATATTAATGTTTTTGAAAAATATATCCGGCTATTCATGGTAGCTGGGTAGTCGGCTTTGCTGTTCAAATAATTAGTTGTAAATTCGCATAAATTTACACTATTATGTTGGATATTGCAGAACATAGACAAAAGTTGATTCTGAAGAACTTAGCTCAGCTAGACGACAGAACCAATGAGATACAAGAAGAGTGCATCATCTTGTATCTAAAGTCTTTTATAGGTGATGGAGCTGAATTGCTATCTCCATATCAGTTCTCTAATATTATGTCTTATACGTGAAAAAGTTGTCACCTTTAGGATGGTTAAACTAAATTTGTTACTATCTATTTGTAAGCGGCTCCGCGTTTATACCTTGCATAATTCAAAAAAAGCAGTAACAGCTG
>ENA-ORRH01001452-ORRH01001452.1-human-gut-metagenome-genome-assembly--contig:-NODE-1452-length-10276-cov-1.98288_pt1 | contig 10276 bp, 5 predicted proteins | sample MGYA00242173_ERZ509130 | MGnify/ENA primary metagenome ERZ509130 (study PRJEB26280, sample SAMEA2338633) | human gut metagenome | biome: human gut; feature: human-associated habitat; material: faeces... | reverse complement strand
CTCCTCATTGCCAGTGGCGCTCACGTCACCTCGTACATAGGTGATGTTGTTGATGTCCCACGCCAATACGAAGGGTTTGTCGCTGTTTACCATGAAGGGAAAGGTGTCGGTACCGAAGCTGATCTTCCGTTCGAGTAGCTTGGGGTAGTACTGGTCACGGAGCGTGTTCGACTTCTCGGCAGTGAGCAGATAGAGGGTGGATGAGAAGGACTCGGCTGTCTCTTCCGGCCTGACGTGCTTGTCCGTGCGTCGTATCTTCGAATAGGATGCGCTGATACCCTGCGAGGTTGTCGCCGTGGTCTGGTCTGTCCATTCCCAAGAACTTTGGTTCTCTAGTTGGAAGAAGGGGAATTTCAAATCCATAAGGCTGATGGCACCTTTGGTCTGACTGTCGGAGATTGTGCCGCTGGTTTCCAGCGTCATGTCGATCCGTTCGGAGTTGAGGCTGAAGTTGACGGACTTGCTGACATTTGGCTCGCTGGCGGTCATGGTGAGGATCTCACGGGCCTCCCAGTCTCCAAGTTTGCTTGGATTGTCTATGCGGAAAGGCTCTAGGTCGAGAGGCACTTCTACTTGTTTGATACTCTGCCGTGTCATGTAAGTATAGCTGAATATGGGCATTCGTACACTCTGTCTCCGGGTGGGGGAGAGGTATTCTAGGTCGCAACGGGTCAGAATGGGTACAGAGTAGAGGGCGATGGCCCGGTAGTCTGCTGTGTCGTTTGCTTCGAAGGTAACGGTGATGGACTCGGACTGGCTTGTTACTTCCTCGTGTTGTTTCTGGAAGGAGTATCCGCCGCCGAATGCTGCCGTGAGTTTGTCCGTATGCGGCCCGAAGGAGCATTTGAGATCGCTCTTGTAGAGCCGACTCACGGAGTTGCTGGTGCCCGATCCCATGGTGAAGGCAAGGCTTGAGGCTACGCCGAGGTCGCCGAACCACTCGTTATTATCCACTACCGTTGGAGGTGGTCCTTCGATGATGCCGACGAGGCGCACGAGATTGCGTAGCTCGCTGTTGCCGAACAGGGCCTTCTCGTCGTTGAAGGAACTGCGTCTCTCTACGATCTCGTTGGAGCGGATGGAGGCGATGTAGGCGTGCTTGTACCAATGGTATGGAGTCTGGTTACCTCGCAGCAGGTAGATATATTGCTTGTAGTAGAGCCCTCCGCCGGGAGCTGTCTCGGTGGTAGGATCTGCTGCGGTGGCTACGACCGTGTAGCCGTAGGGCAGGTCGGTGTAGATGGGTGCGTCGGTGGCGAAGCTGTTGCTGCCGGGGTAGAATTTCTTTAGGAAGTGTTCGCCCGTTCCCTTGCCATCATAGGTACAGTAGCTGAAGATCAGGGGATTTGAGGAAGCTTTGTAGCCGCTGGTATTGTCGGCTGCGTAGCCTTCTATATCGGCTTGGATGAGCTTGAGCGAGAAGGTCTTCGAGCGTCCTATGTCGTGATGCGCGTATTCTTCCCAGTTGGAGGGCCATATGTTATCCTTGCCATACTCGCCGCTGTAGCTGAATGCCTCGAAGGTACCGCTCTTGAGTCGGCCTATGATGAGTTTCTCCACGTTCTTTTTCTCGGTGTCGTCGTAGCCGTACCACGAGGTGGCGTCCCAGTGGTCGTCGGGATCGTATTCCATTGATATGCCTGTTGAGCCTTTTAGCTCGATATTATCGTGTCCGGCGTTGCGCACGGTGCCGCACCAGTCCCAGCCGCTGTTCAGCTCGGGGTCGCCGTATTGGTAGACTTGCAGTTTCTTGTTGGTGCGGCGGTGTAGGATGACGCAGATCTTGTCACGGTAGATGGTGGCGGCGAAGTTGGCGTAAGTTTTCCCGTCATCGAGCATACGAGTTTTCTTGTATTCTCCCTTTTTCATATCCACCTCGCCGATCCATATCTGGCCATTGGTATTATTCTTCCAGAGCACGTAGAAGCGATTGCGGTATACGATGATCTCGGCATCTTGGTATACGCCGAAATCATTGAGAAAGATCATTTTCTTACCGGTGTCGCCAACGGTGGATTGTTCCATTGTCCGGGTCTCGCCGTTCACCTCGAAAGCGATGAGGCGTATGGATGAGGGGCCGTTATTATCTATGTAGACCCCGTAGAGCTTCCCTTGGTAGTATTGTGCGTCGGTGAAGCAGTAATAGGCCCCTCCGTCTTTATCGATATTGTGGAATTCTTTCACCTTATACAGTTCGGGATGTTGGCTGATCTGTGCCTTGACGGTGGTGGTAGAGGCACAGATAAGCAAAAATATGGCGATCAGCCGTATCGCTTGTGCTTTGAGTGTCGTTCTCATGTATATATCTGTTTAAGAGGTTTAGAAACTGATATTGAATTGTAACTGTACGGACTGCCTCTTGCCGAAGCTTCCGTTTACTCCGAGCGAGATGTTGTCAGCGAGGAAATAGTTCACCCCGGCCAAAGCGTACAGCTTGTGACGGGCGTGGAAGGTCTCGTCGATACGAACGGTATAGTCCTCGCCGGCATATGTCTTGGTGAACTCGTACCGGTCTTTCATCGTGTAGTCCTTGTAGAGGATGCCGGCGTAGGGCACGAAATTGCCCAGTGCGTATCCGGCTACTACGGGCACGGCCCACTCTAGGTAACGGCGGTTGAGGCTGAGGTCTCGCAAGGGGATGGTCTTGCCTTGGTAATACACCTCGGTGGTCATGTTATCGCTGTTGGCATAGCGCACGCCGGGTTGGGTAGACATGAAAAAGCGGTCGGTGAAGGCATGGCCGTAACCTAGCCCTCCGCTGTAGATGGGTACCATGTTCTTGCTGAAGATGGTACTGCTTAGGTCGTCATCATCTCGGAAAGTCTCCTCGTGGGTGAAGTTGGTGGTACCGATGCCTGCCCACAGGCTGAGATTGTCCCATACACGATAGGAGAGGCGCAGGGAAATACTGTTCATGATGAGTCGGTGACTTACCGAGTGATTGTCCTCGTCGATTTGTTCGGATGTCCAATTCTCCGGGTTTCCCATCTGCCCATCTTCATCCACGCCAAATGACGTGGTGGAGAGCCAAGGGGTACTGGTATCGTGACTTCCGTTGATCTGTAAGTTGAAACGTTTTTCCCCCGTAGGATATTTGTCTAAGGGGATCAATATATCCGCCTTGGCTTGATAGACAGTAAAAACGGATAAGAGTAGGAGTGTAAAATGTCTCATATCGCTATTTATTTAGTTGAATCATTTACGTTGTTATAATATAGGTTGGCGAAGTACTCGATGGGAGTGTTGCCCGTCACCTCCTTGAATTGGCGGTAGAAAGAGGTACGGGAGGTAAACCCAGCCGTCTTGTATAACTCCTGCGGCTCTTGTGTGAGGCACTTGGAAAATTCCCGTATGAGGTACTCTACCCGATAGATAGCCAGCCAGCGACTGAAGTTCATACCCGTCTGATTGTTCAAGGTAGAGGATAGCCGGGTACGGTTCGTGCAAGCGAGGTTGGCCAACTGGCACAAATTGAACTGTGGATCGAGATAAGGCTTCTTATCCTCCATGATTTGTAAGATGCGGGCATATAGCCTGCGTTCGATTAGGGATGGCTTTTGCTTTTCTTCCATATTGGTACTGTCTTAAGTAACCCGCATAAGAGGGACTTGCGAGGTCAAATATAGACAGTCCCATTTGGTAAATCAAGGGATGAGAAAAGATGCGAACGTATTGAAACTTGATCCGAACGATCTGGTACACCAAAGGCCGTAAAGCCCCTGCATCAAAGGCTAGACACGTACTTTAACAGATTATTTGCCGGTCTCTTTTCGTACGTTTCTGTATTGGTTGGGCGTAAGTCCGGTGACTTGCCGGAACTGCCGGAAGAAGGAGGTTCGGGAGGTGAAGCCTGATTCGGAGGCTAGTGCGGTGATGTCGCTGTCGGGACGTAGGGCGACGAGCGAAAGGAGGTGGTGTACCCTGTATTCAGCCAGCCAACGACTGAAGTTCATTCCCGTCTGCCTATTGAGGGTGGTGGATAGTTGTGTTCGGTTAGTACCCACTAGACGGGAGAGGGTCACAAGGTCGAGATTAGGATTTAAGAAAGGCTTTTGCTCTTTCATAACTGATAGGATTCGTTGATATAGGAGATTATCAGCTTTTGTTGTGACCTCGGTGTTTGCCTCTGAATGATCTGGTAACTTTATTTGTGGCCGGGAGATTAGCGGAAGCGGATCGTGTATTAGCAACCAAGCCGCATGATGGCTTATCAATAAATCGAATAACTGGCGTAGGCGACGGCGATGATTTCTCCACCAAAGGTATCCTCCGGTTAGGATAGCCATGAGCAAAATAATGACTCCGGTAAGGATATACTGGATGAGCCGTGCCTGTTCCGCTTCCGCCTTCTGACTTTTTAAGCGGGTGGATAATAGTTCGTTTTGCAGGCTTTCGCTGATCATCTTTCTGCGTATGTTCATTTGCTCTTGGGCATAATGGGATTGAGTCTGCCCGGTTTGCCTGTTGGATGGCTTCCGATTGATTTCCGGTCGCATAATGGCATTCGGACAACATACGTGCCACACGCACCTTATATTCCTCGATATTGTCTTTGTTCCTCAAGAGAGGCGTGGCGACATTATTGAATGAGACTCTGTCTAATTCCTCCAATACGGATAGTGCCTCTTTGTTTTTTCCATGTTTCCGGAGAGAGACGGCGTATTCCATGAAGAGTTGATATTGCAGATAGCTGATCGTGTGTATTTGGTGTTTCGCCTGAAAGTGGCGGATATCGGTAATGCATCGTTGGGTCCATTCCTCCGCTTCGGCGGTCTTTCCCGTACGGCTTAATGCTATAGCTTTTACTAAGTGAGGAGAGCTTATCACTTTATATTTCAAGTTCACCAATGCTGAATCCGCATAGATGAGTGCTTGGGGATATAATCCACATTCAAGACAAGCGCTAGCCGCCGTGATATACCAGTTTTGAGGATTTATATATGCATATTTTCGTGCCTCGTTTATCCATCGCTCGCATTCTGCGGGTTGGCGTATCTGTGCGTGAAGAAATGCCATACGCAGGTGATTCATGAGAAGGTGCTTGTCTTTTATGCGGATGGCATAAGGTTTCATGCGGTCGAGTAGCATTCTCGCATGGGCCGTGTCCTGTAATCTGCAATAGCGGGTGTATATGATTTGGCGGGTTGCCAGCAAAAGCGAGTCATTCCCTATTTCTTGGGCATGGGTTTCTATCTCTTCGCATAGCTGGTCGTTCAAGGGACCACTCAACAAAGAATAATCATTCAGTTGCGCTATTTGCTGATCCAATTGCTGCTTGGGTGGAAGAAGAGAGTGGGAGTCGCAGGCGTAAAGGACTGACAGTAGGAATATGTAAAGTATGCTTGTTTTCATGATGTCATAGTTTTATTTGTAATTCCAGACCGAAAAAAGGCTGGGTATTTTGTTGAAGGTAAGATCTCGTGCTGGCCGAATAGCGAGTGGGGCGTAAATCGGCGAGGTTGTTGGCAAAGAATGCCAGCGTGATGTGCTCTCCGAAAGCTTTGTTTACCCGGATATTCAGCATACCATATGGTTTATAAGAGTTTGGCAGGAATCGTTCCGGCGCGGTGGTGGAGAGTAAAGGCGCGAAGGCTGGATCCTCTTTCTGTGTCTCGGTGAACGGATGTATGATTCCGTCTGTTCCACACCAATATAGGGGCCATACATTCTCGCCAGTGCTACCGTTGTAGAGCGTACGATATTTATAGAGCCATATCATTTGCCACGTAAGGGTAGTGACCAGTCCGATTTTGGGGATGCGGGTGATGAAACGGAAGTTCGTGGAGATGATCTCCGAACGACTTTCATTTCCCGGTCCGCCTTGCTTGTCGTAAAAACCTACGTAGGGGTATTCTGTTTTATCTGTGTACTGGATCGGCCAGATCCCGTTAAGGGCCGTATTCTTTTCTCGTACATATAACCAGATCCCGTCTACGATTAGGGAGGTACGCAAGGGTGAGAAAGTCCCGAGGTCCGCTACCATCTCGATCCCATGTTTCTTCCTATGGAGTGTATTGACTGGTACAGATACCGGCGTGTAACTATATTTCTCTTGATAAGGGACAGCCTTACCGTTCACCCATACCTGTCCATCTTTGTATTCAGGACGAAGTTGGGCGGTTGGTAGATAATCATATTCCCGATAGCTGAATGGAATATATTGTGCCGAGGAGGAAAAGCCATCCGTTTGTTTCTCGAAAAAAGCGGTCATGTCTAGTCGGATGGCCGGAGTCTTCCCTATAAGGCCAACCTCTATCTTTCGATTTACGGTAGGTTTTAATTTCATATTTTGTTCCATTCCGGGGACATGTGTCGTGAGAATACCAAGGGTGTTTCCACTTTCATTGCTATCATTATAATAGAAAGAGACCTTATCATTATAAATAGCTTCCGGGTAGAGTTTATCCAATGTCGGCATGAAACTGATCCATCCGAGCCCACCTTTTAAACTCAATGTATAGCCGGAGGGAGAGGAGAAGAGAGACCATAAGAGATTCAGGCGAGGTTCTGTCTGATAGATTAAGGCATAATCCCGGCTTTTCAATCCTTGATTTCTTAATCCGGCTTCTACATAGAGGTTGGAAGTCCGGTATGTGGCCTCAATGAAGCCACCGAACGTATGCAAGGACGGGATTTCCCGGAATGAGCGGGGACGGATAGATGTAGAAGGAGGCCTCTGCCGATCGAAATCCCTGCCTCGCCCTTCGTTACCCTCACTACGGTATGAGAATCCGGCTACTAAGCTGATCTCCCTCCCTTGTCGTAGAGGGAATAAGGTAGACGCCAGCATCTCGGTTTCTACATAAAAAGGTTGGCTTTCATTGACTAATGTGTACATGTAGTTTGAGGATAAAACACGGGCTTCCCATTCGCCGCTCTCTTTCTGGTCTGTATAAAGCTGGCTAGAGGCATTGTTGACCTGACTCTTTGTTTGTTTGCTTTTTTGAAGGGAACCGTCTATTCTCAGAGACAGCTTCTTGAGCCAACGTCGGTCGGGTTGCCATTCCCCTTGTATGGAAAATCGCTGATCCAATCGTTGTCTTTGTGTATGATTCTGCTCGTTGACGAATTGCTTTTCCTTTCCTATGCGAGAGGTGTAAGTAAGGCTTAATTCTAGTTTTTTCCCTGCGGGCAACCAATGGTAAAGGTTTGCCAAGCGTATGCCGCCGGTATGGAAATCGCCTTGGCTGGTATAGTCCGCTAACAGGTTGAGCGTATGGCCTTGTGGGGAGATACAGAAGCCTTTTCCAAGCATATATTGTTTCAGTTTCGGATTGTAACGTATGCTGGTGGAGAGAGGCATTCTACCTTGATGAGTCTTGAGTAATAATACGCTATTTGTTAAGTTTCCGTACCGGGCAGAAGGTATTCCCCGGATGATTTCCGCCTCTTTCACTTGGTTGAGAGATAGAAAACGGGCATCATATCCTTCGTAAGGCTCGTTGATGCCGGTGTTGAAATGAAGAGGAGAGCCGTCTACCCATATTTGGGCACCCATAGCTGCGTTCTTATGAAATTGGTTTACCCCGTTCTTTAAAGAAACCTCCCGCACTGAGAAATATTGTGCGTCTGTCACCCCAGAATTATTGGTGAGACCTCCCGGTAATAATTGTGTCAGATCAGCGATCGTGATCGGTTGCGTGTGTTCTAATGTTGATGCAGGAAGCAAGGAAACCGTACCCGGAGTCTTAGACTCGATGGCTGTTACCAAAATGTTGGGTAAATAAAAGGACAGAGTATCCGGTTGCTTTTGCCCGTGAAGGTAATTGCCCGGATGAAGTGATGACAATAAGAGAAATATCGTCACGATCTTTATTGGTGTTTTGTACAAAGTTGAGTAACGCATAGTATTAAGACCTATTATAGCCAGATGACAATACTGAGATTTCCGCCCCCTCCGAGGGGCGATTGGGGACTTGTCGTTTGTTCGAGACTACCTATTAAACGAAATCCCGCTGATAAGGCGGAATGAATGGGATGCCGATATTCCATTTCCGCACCGATACCCAGACGGGTTGCCGTGCGAGCAATAAAATCCTCGTTCACTTTTTGCATGTTCTGCTCTAGCTTGATTTCTGCAGAGCCATTCTCATCCTTCTGCGTTTCCTTCTCCCATTTGATCTCGGTGCCATAGCCCGACACGATATACACGGACGGGCGGATACTTAGCTTGTTTTCTTTAGGTAGGCGGATTTGTCGAAGAAACGCGATCTCTCCGTGGAAGAGTCCTGTATATTGTTTGACCGTAAAAGGATATATGTAGAAATCATTTTCCAAACGATTCCATCCGACAGTCATTTGCCATGTGGATACCTTTTCGCCCGAAGTATCATTCTTTGTCGCCTCGTAACTTAGTTGGGTAGATAACATCCGTTGCCTTGCTAGGCGATAGGTGGCGAATGTAGTCCATATGGCAGACGAGCTTGTGGTGGGATTCCGTTGTAATATGCGGTTGGCCGTAGTTTGGTTGAATCGGGCTGTGGGCGACCAGATATGCGTCCACGATTTATTCGTTCGGGTAAAACGACCTTGGTAACTGATTTGATGCAGCCGTTCTTCCCAGCCTCTCAAGTTGCCGGAGTTATTTGGATTGTCCGCTAATTGCTGGGTCTCGTAGAAGAGATCATGGAAAAGACTCCAATGCTCTTTTAGGGTTTCCGTTTGCAAGGAAACACCTAGGCGTTTTCCTTGGCTGCGAAACAGGAAACTTCCCGATAATTCTTGCATCGGAAGCCAATACCCCAGAGGAAATGTATAAAGTTTATCTTTACTATCCGTATCATACGTTAATTCCTCTGTTCGATGGGTATAATGGATCGAGGCTCCAAAACGTCTGCGTACTTGTTCGTAAACGATACCTCCTGATATCCGGATTAAGTGTGCCATCCCATGGTAGATATGGTAAGAGGAGCGATCTTCGTTGCTTGTAGCTGTATAGTCTCCATCTATCCCGACCTTGATTTTCGGGGATAAGACGTAAGCCGCTTGTCCGTAGATCCTGTATTTCTCGATGCGTTGTGGCTCTCCCAAGGAATCGCCGGCCGTAATCAGATAGTCCGGTTGCGATAATAAATTCCATTTTCTCCCTTCCAGTAGGCTTTGCGACCAATCGATACCACCCGCCAGCCAAAGCAGACCCAGCTTTCGGTTACCGGATACATAAGCCCTATAGGTCTGTGTTTGATCCGGCTGGTCGCTGGCAGGTAAGGCGGCTTGATGGATCAAATAACTTAAACCAGCTTCCATAGCGCTGTCCTTAGGCACATAGCTGATGCTGACAGGATTGGCGGATAAAGCCCATGCGCTCTCTTGTTGAGCCCATGACCGTGAGGCATAGACAGATAGTGATATCATATATAGAATGATAGTGATCTTCATAGAGGCTTACCGTTTTAAGGAAGGTGGACTTTTCTCGAAATCCTCGGCGGTGTTATTGGAATCTTTCCAGCGGAAGCGTTTCCCCTCTTGCTCATATTTCCGACGCATTGCCAGGCCGGAGCCGCCGGACGTGGCTATACCCGGACTCACATCCATAGAAGATGGGATACGTGTGTAAGCTACCGTAGAGGTTGAAGAGACGAAATTTGCGATATCCAGCACCCAATCAGCGGGTATATGGAGGTATTTTAGCGTATTGAAACTCTCAGGTTCTTTTTGGATGTGATCCGGATTGGCGATCCATTCTCTTAAGTCCGTTTTGGGACGGAACAAGAGGATCGTCGGGCCGTTCATGGAAAACAGATAGGAGAAACCGGTGCCACGCCATACCAAGTTTAGAGGTTTTACACCGGCGGAGATTTGGCTTCCGGTCAAGATAGGATCCCAAAAAGCCCATTCCACGCTGGATAAATCGAGCGAGGCCGGAACTCCCACTTCGCTATTGGTATGGTTTATGGCGTTAATCGCTATCGTTTGTCGCTCCCCCGGTTGAATGGGATATTCGGCTCCCGTTCCCGGAAACTCCCAGCACATCATGAATAAAGGTATTTCTTTCATATCGGTATGGAGCATCCATCCGGAAGGCTTTGTCACGCTTACGGGTCCTGCTTGTGCGATACATAGGCCATCTAGGAAAATCAAGTCATCGGAGTTATTGACCAACGTGAGGTATTGATCTTTGTTATAGACATTTTTCCCGTCAGGCCAGAGACAACCGCTGAAATAAATCTCGCTAATCAGCAGACGGCCTCGTTCGGACACTTCCAAAGGTATTTCCACGGATCGTTCTTCTCCATTGGCCTCGAACTGGATATTGGAGAGGCTAACACTCAATATA
>ENA-ORRH01001444-ORRH01001444.1-human-gut-metagenome-genome-assembly--contig:-NODE-1444-length-10385-cov-36.8621_pt1 | contig 10385 bp, 8 predicted proteins | sample MGYA00242173_ERZ509130 | MGnify/ENA primary metagenome ERZ509130 (study PRJEB26280, sample SAMEA2338633) | human gut metagenome | biome: human gut; feature: human-associated habitat; material: faeces... | reverse complement strand
CAAAAAGTACAAGATTGGATCAACAGACTTCCGCGGCGTTTGCTTGGCTATCACATACCGGAAGAGCTTTTCAAGGAGCAGCTTGCTCGACTTTCATCCGCTACATAATTTTTCTGAGTGACTGTCCGATTTGATATTACAATTTAGTAAACAGACATTTCTCATACGATTCCATTCTGCTTTCCATGCAAAAACCGCGGAGCAGGGAAACCTCCGCGGTCGATGTTATTATTGTTCTCATTATTATTGTTTATTATTTCACAAGATCCACTTTCTTTTTATGCGGTCCGTCCTGCAAAGAGAGCACGCATAGCATTCAGTACGGCAAGAATCATGACGCCTACATCGGCAAAGATGGCAAACCACATATTAGCGATGCCGACCGCTCCCAGGAGGAGAACAACCAGCTTGATACCGATAGAGAACCATGTGTTCTGGTTGACGATGGCCAGGCATTTACGGGAAATCCGGATCGCCTGGGAAATCTTCATGGGATCATCATCCATAAGAACCACATCCGCCGCTTCGATTGCCGCGTCAGACCCCATTGCGCCCATGGCAATTCCGATATCTGCGCGGGTGAGCACGGGAGCGTCATTGATACCGTCTCCGACAAAGGCAAGATTTCCATTTCCTTTATTCTCCAGAAGGAGTTCTTCCACGTTCTGCACCTTATCAGCCGGCAGGAGCTCGCTGCGTACCTGGTCGATGCCAAGTTCCTTTGCTACAGCATCAGCGACTTCTTTCGCATCACCTGTGAGCATGACTGTCCTGGCGACACCCACCGATTTCAGGGCAGCAATGGCCGCTTTTGATGTTTCTTTCACCACATCGGAAATAATCACATGACCTGCATATCTTCCATTGATGGACACATGGATGACCGTACCCGCAGCATGACGATGGCAGTCATACCATTCGGCGCCTACGGCTTCCATCATTTTGGAATTTCCCACACATACGACATTGCCATTTACATGGGCACGGATCCCCTGTCCGGCTATTTCCTCTACTGCTTCCACACGGCAGCTGTCCGATTCGTTAGGATACGCTGCGCGGAGAGAAGCCGCGATAGGATGCGTGGAGTACCGTTCTACATGGGCCGCCAGATGGAGCAGTTCTTTTTCGCTCATTTCCTGCGGATGGGCGGCAGTCACCTGGAACACCCCTTTGGTCAGGGTACCGGTCTTATCAAAAACCACCGTCTTAACCTTGGAGAGCGTTTCCAGATAGTTCGATCCCTTTACAAGGACGCCCGCCTTGCTCGCGCCGCCGATGCCGGCGAAGAAACTCAGGGGAATACTGATAACCAGCGCGCAGGGACAGGAAATAACGAGGAACGTAAGCGCCCTGTAAATCCACACATCCCAGTCAGCAGGCACCCCCATGAATCCCATACGGACAAACGGAGGAACGAGGGCAAGAGCGATCGCCGCCGCTACCACGGCCGGAGTGTATACACGGGCAAATTTAGAAATAAAATCTTCCGCTTTTGATTTACGGGAACTGGCGTTTTCCACAAGATCAAGAATTTTAGAAACCGTCGATTCCCCAAACTCTTTCGTCGTCCGGATTTTCAAAAGACCATTGATATTGATGCAGCCGCTGATGACCTCATCGCCCGATTCCACTTCACGGGGCAGGCTTTCCCCTGTCAGGGCACTGGTATTCAGTGTAGAACTGCCTTCCACTACTTCGCCGTCGATCGGAATCTTTTCACCGGGCTTCACGACGATGATCGTCCCCACTTCCACTTCGTCAGGATCGACCGCTTCCAGCCGCCCGTTTTCTCTTTCCACATTTGCGTAATCAGGACGGATATCCATCAGTTCGCTGATATTTCTGCGGCTCTTGCCGACAGCATAGCTCTGGAACCATTCGCCGATCTGGTAGAAAAGCATGACGCCGATGGCTTCCGTGTAATCACCGTCTTCATAAACAGCCAGGATAATCGCCCCCAGTGTGGCAATCGCCATAAGAAGGCTTTCATCAAAAGGCTGCCGGTTCTTCACGCCTTTAAAGGCTTTCCACAAAATATCATACCCGATAATCAAGTAAGGAACCAAGTAAAACCCGAACCGTACCATACCGCTTACCGGCGCAAAATGGAGGACAATCATCAGGATTGCCGCCACGATAATGCGTATTAAATTTCTCTTCTGTTTCTTGTTCATGTCAGCCTCTTTTCCCCTGCCGGCCAATATTCAAACATTCTGCCGACCATCTTATTTCAGGAAAATCTCGCAGTCATCCTCCACCTTTTTGCAGTTCTTATACACTTCCTGCATAACGGTTTTCGGATCCTGCCCGTCTTCAAATTCCACATTCATCTTGAGCAGCATATAATTAACTACGCAGTCTTTAACGCCGGCCGTTGCTTTGGCAGCATCTTCCATTTTCAGCGCGCATGCAGCGCAGTCCACACCAATCTTGTAACTTTTTTTCATTTTCTTCTCCTTTATTTTACATTTAAATAACCATTTAATCGTTAATCATATTATATTTATTCTTTTACCTTTTGTCAAGACTCTTTTCCGATAAATTTATCCTGTCATTTTCCCATGTATGTTACAATTAAGAAAAATAATTTCTAAAGAGGTATACCATATGACAAAAAATAAATACGGACTTCCGCACCACCATGGAAATGATGAAGAACGTATCATCAGCCGCCTGCCGTCCCAAGAGACAATCGATGATGTATCCATCCTGCTGAAACAGCTCAGCGATCCCACGCGGCTGAAAATTTTCTGGATTCTCTGCCACATAGAAGAATGCGTCATCAATATTGCCGCCATCATGGACATGAGCAGTCCTGCCATTTCCCACCACTTGCGTCTGCTGAAAGCCTGCGGACTGATTACATCCCGCCGCAACGGAAAAGAAATGTATTACAAAGCCGCCGATACGGAAATCGTGAGTGAGCTCCACTACGCAATTGATAAAATCGCCGCTATTACCTGTCCCGACTGAAAGCAAAAGACCGTTCCCTGTAAAGGCAGCGGTTTTTTGATGGCTGCATTGCCAAATCAAAGGTAAAAAAACTGTCAACTTACAGACAGGCAAAAGTCGGCAGCCCTTTCCGTCCCTCAACTGTCATTAGTACCATATAAGTGTAGCAAAGAGAAATACAACATTTCCCCTGCTGCACTTATTTTATTATGGTAAGGGAAGCAGCTGGCCTAGCATCTTGTCATTGGGTTTTTATACCCGTTTCTGAAAAAGTCAACCGGCTCCTTATTTTAAACGGACGCAAGAATGCCTTGTAAAAAAGCGGGAAACAAAATGATGATATGGAGTGATGAATCTATGACTCTGATAACATCTTACCGCCTTCCTCGCCACAGCAGCAGATCCTTCGCCAGTACTCAGAATGATGCCCTACCATTAGCGGCACTTTTATCAACAAGCAGAAAGGGGGTTATAGGACAAAATGAGTTGGTCTTCAATCCCAAAGATAAATTGGATATGAGTTAGATGTATGAAGTTCATGCCACACAATAGCATCTCCCCATGTAGGGATTGAATCCTCTAATTGGGATCGTTCATTCATCGCTTTATACAGTTTAGAAATGCTTCTGTCAGTGGGCATTACCTTTAGGATTTCAGATGCAGAAAGCGGTTTCGGTGTGTGGAAGTAACACCACCAGAAACCCACTTTTATGCGTCTTTCAATGGACATCACACGATGGTTTCTAAGCATTGTTCTTAATTGTGCATTTACTCCGCCTTCTATACGGTTATTTGTGGATGGTAGTTCTTCTCCACAAGATAACGATTCATCCAAATAGGTAAATAATGTGTTTTGCCGTACTAATCTGACCAGTGACCGCTCGGCCTTTAGTAAACGTTCATGCATAGGGCGAAGTTTGCCTTTTTCATCTTGTGTCATTTCACTAAGAAAGGTCTTATGCTTTATTCTCCAGTTTATCAATCGGGTTACCCAATGACCTGCTTGCTCCATGTCTTTTATCATCAGCAAATCCTTTGCTATCATGTACATCTCAATGCCGGCAATGGTTTTAGGACTACCGGTTGTGTATCTCTTTACCTGGATGAATGCATGGAAAGTACAACGCTGCAACTTAGCCTTGGGCCAGACTCTTTTTAGTGCTTTCCGGAAGCCGTGGCCTCCATCAGAAACAACCATAGCGGGAGCCGCGATTCTCTGCATCAATGCTTCCCATGCTCTGGAATTCTCATAGCGGCATAAATACCATCCAAGTACGTTTTCTTCGTTGCAGCATATTAAAATACAAGCTTTTCTGGACAGATAAATCCCATCCACATATAACAACATTCATCGGACTCTCAATTTTAGGCGGCATAGGCCAGATTTCCCAAAACTTAGATATTTTCCTTCGAAAACCACGACCGTCGTCAGGCATGGATTTTTGCACATCCTTACCAAATAACCACTGAATAAAGTGCTTAAAATCATGAACCGTCTTATTAATCGGATTCACAAAGACAGAATGACATTCTTTGCAGTACCACCGTTGCCTTCCGGTATGGGTTTCACCATATTTTGAGCAAAAGAAACCGCAATATAAACACCTAACTTGTTTCATAAGGTTCTCCTTTTAAAATAAACATATTTTAAAAAGATATAACCCTAATTAAAGCAGTCATAGCAATCATTTTCGGACTTTTTACCAACTCATTTTGTCCACCCTTTATCTTTTTAGAAAAAAGACAAAATACCGATGAAACCAGACAATATCTAACTTCATCGGTATAAAAACCAACACGAAATGTCCTATAAGCCCAAAAAGGAGCAGGCACCACTGATGGTTCCTGCTCCTTTTTTTGGAAGTTCCTTACTTCTTGGCAGCGAGAGCTGCTACCTGGGCCTTCAATTCATTCAGCTCCGATCTCATCTCTTTATTTTCCGCCTGCATCTTGTCATTTTTCTCTTTCAAGTCCTTAATCTGGTTCGCCATTTCCACTTTGGAGTAACGGGTATAAACGTCGCCGCGTCCCAGTTTTACGGAAACGCCCGCATTAATCATGTTCCTGTCATCTCCCATGGTCCAGCCGAGACTCATCATCGTTCTTTCGTTCGGCCGATAGAAGAGGCCTACCGCCGCAGCGCTGGCGTTGCGGTAATTGCCGAAGCCTGCCGCGATGTCCCACTTGTCATGGGGGTCGAAGTCCAGCGGATGGAGGGCTGCCAGTGCTGCCGCCCCTGCTCCCACTTTACTGATCCGGTTGTCCAGGGTGCCCAGCTTTCCGTTCAGATTGTTGATGGTATTTCCCAGGTTGGTAATGTTGGTTGTATTCTTGCCGACCTGTTTGTCCAGTATGGTCAGGTTGTCTCCGGCACTGTTCTCTTTCTTCACATAGTTGCCGTCATTCTTCACATGGGTTTCGTGGTACACCGTATTTCCGCTGACAATCTTTGTGTTTCCGTTTTCCACTTTTCCGTCGGCTTTCACGTTGACCGTGTATTCCGTTCCGCCAAACGTATTGGCAGCTGTGTCAAGTGTCACATTTTCACCAGCTTTCACGGTGTTTTTTGTGTCTTTCGTGGCCACGGTAACTTTGTTTTCTTTTCCGTCACTGCCCTTTAACGTAATGGTGGTGGTATTGTCCGCGTTTTGTGTGCCGCTCATGGTATAGGTGGTATTGGTATCAATCTGCCCCGCGATGGCGGACAGGTCTACGCTGCCTTTTACTTCATTTCCGGCCGTATCTTTTACGCTCATAGATAATTTATTGCCGTTAAGGGTCAGCGCATTGTTGTCGCTTACCAGTTTATCATTGCCGTCTGCAACGGATGAGAGATCCACGCTGCCTTTTACTTCATTTCCGGCCGTGTCCTTTACACTCATGGACAGGGTTTTACCGCTAAGGGACAACCCATTGCTGCCACCTACCAATGTATCATTGCCATCCGCCGCTCCGGCTACCGCTTTCTTCAGCTGTGCCACGTTGACGGCATCGGTATCTGCCGCGCCGGCCGCTACGTTTGTAATCTGGCGGGTGACTTTCGTATTTCCTGTCGCATCACCGACAGACACCGCGGCAGCCGTCGATTTCCATACGCCTGTTGTATCGTTGGAATGATCGGTACCGGAAGCGTCATACCCTATAACTCCTTTGTCCACAGAAGCCACGGAACTGCTTCCGAGCGCCACGCCGCCGGCGACTTTGGCATGAGAATCATAACCAAAAGCCATAGCAGTTTCTTTCTCCGCTTTACTATTCTTGCCCATGGCAATGGCCCAGTCCGCGGTCGCAGAAGCATCTGTACCTACAGCTACCGCTTCTTCGCCCTTAACTGTCAGACGATTCCCCAGGGCAAGCCCCCTCTGTCCGCCGCCGTCATTAGAACCGACGATTTCATTTCCATATCCGACAGACGTTCCCAAATCATCTACGAGGGAATTCTTACCAAAAGCCATGCTGCCGCCATTGACTGTATTTGTTATACCGACAGCCACATTGTGATCACTGCCGCTGTCTTTCTTGGTGTAAATCCATTTTGTCGGATCGTTCGGATCTTTTTCCGCCGTATAGCCGACCAGGTTCCCCACACCGATGACTGTATTCTGTTCCCCGAAGACTTTTGTTTCCTTATGGTCATAATTGCTATAATCCGTGCCGAATACGGCATTATGGACGCCTTCCACGTCCAGATTCTGACCGGCAACGATACTGTTGTTTCTTCCGTTTTTCACTCCGGTCAGTTTGTTATTATTGCCAAGAACAGTGCTGTTCACCCCTTTCGAAGAAGAGGAAATACCGAGCACGATGCTGTCTTCCGCCTCGGCGCCGTCATTGTCATAGTTGCTGCCGGCTCCCGTTTTTGTAGACTTGGTGCTGTAATAATGCACTTTCGAGGCATCGGCAGCTGCCTGTACCTTTTTCAGCTGTGCTACATTGACGGCATCGGTATCCTGCGTGCCGGCTGCCACGTTTGTAATCTGGCGGGTGACTGCCGCACTGGTCGGAGTTGCCGCTTTACCGACAGAAACAGCAGCGGCTGTCGCTTTCCACGTGCCTGTCGTATCATTGGAATGATCACCGGCAGCCGGGTCATAGCCTGCGACGCCCTTGTCGACAGAGGCGACGGAATCCGCACCGATCGCTACACCGCCGTCTTTTTCCACATCCGTATTGTAGCCGAGCATCACCGCATTGCTTATATTCGCCGTATGCGATTTAATCGGTACATTTTCCGTCACCTTATATTTCTTTTCACGAATAACATTGCCCGAAGCATCTTTCCTCGTATACGTTTTCGTTACAGTCTTCTTTTCCGTAGCCATGGATCCAAGGATTACATTGTTTTTACCGCCGTCCTTGTGGTGATAATCCCCAATCACTACATCGGCCGTACTGCCGGACATATTATTCCCGGTCCCCATCATAGACATACGTTCCACATTCCTGCCTGTATTTCCATATCCGCTGATCGTATTATTGATGCTGGGTGTATTTGCTGTACCTGTAAGGATATTTCCGGAGCCAATGATCTGGGAATGGACGGCATAATCTGAAGTATTTCCGTTCCCCATGGTGACCACAGAGCCGCCTCCAGTCGACATGGCCAGCCCCATCGCTTTCCTGAGCTCATCATGACCCGACTGTCCGGTTCCGCCGGCATATCCCTGTCCCTCAAATGATATGATATCACCCCAATATTCGTTCATACTGTTTCCATTTTCATCGGTCGGCGCCGTCCCGAAAGAATGCGTAACGCTATTGCCCGCGCCGAAAACGAGTGCCCCATTGGCGCCTTCTGTTTTGTTCAGGGTCCCGACGACAGTGTTTGCCATCCCATCATTCTGGTCCGCCTTATTTGACGCTACGGTATTAAGACCGCCATAGACAGAAGCCAGATAACCGTCATAGCCGGAATCACCTGATTCCACAATGGATTTGATCCCTGTCACGGTCTCCTGCCAGCCATAAGCTTTTGCGCCATGCCCAAGAGCCACATTCATTCCGCCGCCGTCTCTGGTTCCGCTCTGGGCATGATACCCGACAACGACACTGGCATGTTTCTGCTTGATATCGGGATCGGCCTTTTCTTCCGGTGTCATGGAACCGATAACAACAGATTCTCTAATCGCCCCAACTTTCTGGTTATCCCCAATCACGATACCCGCGCCGGGATTGACCATTTCGTTATTATTCCCGATGACGGTCAGGCTCTCATACCCTTTCATATAGGTACTGTTGCCTTTAATTTTGTTTCCTTTGCCGATGACAAGGTCGGACACATTCTTTGTCCTTTCTTCCTGCTTCCCGGAAACTGTACCGGCATTTCTATCAGTAATTTTATTGCTGTCCCCGATGACGGTCTGGCTCTTGCTGTTTTCAACGGTATTCTCGGAGCCAATCACGGACACGTGTTCGGCCTTGGTTACGGTATTTTTGTAGCCATCAATCATGTTAAACTTACTAATAGCCCCATCTGTACCTTTCAACGTATTGTTCACACCAATAATTTGAGAAAGCTGGGTCCAATCCGCTGTATTTCCTCCGCCGATGGCAAGGGTGGCACCGCCGCTATTAGAATTTTTTACTGCTGTCATCAATGACTTCTGCAGCGCCTGTGCAGAATCTCCCCCCGTAGATGGAGCAGAAATAGAAGAAATGGAATTAGTAATTTCATTTCCTGCGCCGAAAATGAGGGAACCGTTAGAATTAGCCGTTCTGTTCGCCGTACCGACGATGCTGTTCGCCACTCCGGAATACGCGGATGACGAAGTTGCCGATTCAATGCTGTTGAGAGAACCGGTAATGGTGGCTCCAAAATTCTGTCCGGCATAGGAAGACCAGTTGCTGCCGTTATATTTTCCGGAAATAATGGAGTATGTCCCTGTCACAGAAGAAAATGCCCCCTGGTTGTAGCTGTTTGCACCGACGGTCGTGGCATTGATATTTACATTTCTCGACTTGACTTTCTGCACATCCGAACCGTCAACTTCCACATCCCCAAGTTTCCCTATATATTTATGATCGCCAATCATGACACTGCCGGATCGCGCATAACTATTCTGTCCGATTGCTACACTGCTTGCCCATTTCTTTTCGTTTGACTGTCCGAATTTAAAGTTTTTTTCCTGCCTCCCGTACATGTTTTCTACAAAAGCATTCTTGCCGATGGCAATACTGCCTTCCTGCATAACATAATCATCAATCTGGGCATGATCGCCTATCGCAATGGCACCGTTTTTCGTACTGTTATTTCTTAAATCAATATCATTCCCGATTTTAATATTCTGATTCCCCGGTTCTACAAATGTATTGACCCCGTCAATTGCCGCAGATACAGGGCTTACAGAAATCCCGGTCAGCAAAAAAGCTGTCAATGCCGCTGCCAACACGTTTTTAGAGATCCTTACCCCGCCAGATTTTTTCGCTGTTCCTGCGATTTCCGGAACGACGACATAACTGTTCTTCACTCGACTCCAAATGACTTTGTAAATGTGATTCATGTTTTCCTCCCATAAAAACAATATAATTAAAAACTGCAACAAAAAGAAGCAACATCCCCAATGTTGCCGATACTGCCATCACACCCCTTTCCCCATGCCACTACATCTAACCGAAAGGCCATATACAGAGCTTATAAACAGAAAAGTTTCCGCCAGTTCTCCCCACCCTTCTTTCAACACTTATTTTATTAAACGACCCTTTTATTATTATAACAAAGCATTTATCTTATTTCTATATAATACATACTATTTTACAAATGCACCTCTATAGTAATCAAACATTTGTGACACACTCTTAGAAAATAGTTTTAAGCTGAACACTTTTTATGCAACCCTGGACTGATACTCTTTTAATACTTCATTGGGACTTTTAAACTTTAATATCTTCCGACATATATTATTTGTCCTAGTGGCATACCTTTTAAAGGATTTATACATTTCTTCCTCACTTGAGAATCGTCTCCTTGCGTAGAATATTTCATTATCTACTCTATGGCTTCTTTCAACTACTCCATTCTGCCACGGGGAGTACGGTCTTGTCCTTTTGTGGTTTATCCCCAGTTTTTTCAATGCTATCTGAAATAGACTTGGGGACATATCTGCATCGTTACAAAATTCTCTCCCATTGTCTGTTTGTATTGTTTTTATCTTACATCCCATTCTTTTTTCCAGACTATACAGGAATTTTGATGTTTCATATGTACTTAGTTCATTGACCAGTTTTATGATTCTTTTTCTGCTATACAGGTCTATTGCTGTAATTTGGTAATATCTGGCATGGCTGCTCGAAAATCCTATGCATTCCAACGGTACATATTTCACATCAACTTCCACATATTCTCCCGGATATTCTCCTTTCATCGCCTTGTACTTGCTCCTTGGGTATTTTTTCTTTTCAGGCTGCTTTAAACGCAGTTTCCTCAGTTGCTTTTG
>ENA-ORRH01001442-ORRH01001442.1-human-gut-metagenome-genome-assembly--contig:-NODE-1442-length-10397-cov-2.52301_pt1 | contig 10397 bp, 8 predicted proteins | sample MGYA00242173_ERZ509130 | MGnify/ENA primary metagenome ERZ509130 (study PRJEB26280, sample SAMEA2338633) | human gut metagenome | biome: human gut; feature: human-associated habitat; material: faeces... | reverse complement strand
ACGTATGAAGAAGTCGGAGGGTCGAAGGCGATACGAGTCTTCTGTGACAAATATGTTGCCACCGCTCCTACGTTCTTAAACCCTCCGATGAAGTCTTCAAATGTTTGAGAGGAATCGGTAACCGTAAACCCATCGGACGGACCAATCCCATTTTGAGTGAGATCAAGGATGGCAGCGTTTAGAAAAACCAGAATATCCTGATCGAATGCATCGTAGTCCGAACCTAGACCACAAGTCTTCTTAACTGTATCCAAGATGCTTGCTGTTTCGTCAAACGGCATAATTACCATCCTTTACTAGATAAATGTTAGTGAGGAATGTTGAAGAAGTTAGCAGCCTGCTTTGTTGCTTCCTCAGGAGTAATTCCCATAGTGTTGCAGATATTCCTTGCAATCTCCTCGCCCTTCTGAGCATCGCCGCTCTTGACGACATTCAGCATTGCCTGGGCCTGAGGATTGTTTGCAATATTGGTGTTTGACTGTGCCATGTTAAGAATAGCATTAAGCGGACTTAGCATTGTTATCACCATTCTTCTTGATAGGCTTAGTGAAAAGATCCTCAATCTGATCAAGACGCTCGTCCATATGAGACATCACATCATCAAGAGTGACTGTCGGATTATCGTCCTTAGCATTCGCAGGGAGATACTCAAGAGTCTGAATAAGACCGTTGGGCGTCCACTGCTTTGCGATAATTTTGGAGAAGTCCTGAATCGGAAAAAGGGCAATTGTCCCATCCATCGGTACGTCATTCGGAGTAATCTGACTCTCATTTTGAACGATCTTACCGAAAATGGTCTGCTTTGGAGCTGGTGTCGTATACGGTAGGTTGAGATTTTGGGTGTTTGGCAACCAAGTCTGCGGTGTAGCTGGTTGCTGCCCAGGAACCTGGCCAATATACGGATTGTATATCTGCGACATGAGAAACTCCTTTCAACTATTTCTCAAATAAAGTAAGAGGGCATCATAGGGACAATTCTGGATTTAACAATGCATGGAAAGGACAGAAGAACGAAGTTAAACCGAAGAACACTTACGATGTCTTTGAAATAACGAATTGCCCCAAGGATACCCTCTTACTTTGAACTACTAAGAAATTTTCTTATACTTAGTAGGGTTTGAACCGTCGCCATTCGAGATGATAATCGTGTCATCCGAAGAATCTTTGTTCGATGGTTGCTCAGGTTTGGCTGTAGGTTGCTGGGGAGTCTGAGCAGGCTTTACTCCAGCATAGGCATTCCAGGCGTTTACGTCTCCATAGAAGAGGTCGGCGTCCAGATTGCCATTATAGCCGTTTAGTCGACCGTCAGAGCAGAATTGCCACATGCAAACAAGTCCGTCTGCATCAGGACAATCCCACGATTCTGCCATTTTGAAAGTTGGGTGTGATACTGCTGGATATGAAGCGACCCATCGTCCGCAGTCTTTATCTACTCCACCTTGATTGAATCGCCAAGGATTTGCGTAGATAATCGGGGAGACTCCCCAGCGGCTACGAACGACTTTTACCCACTCATTAACCCAGGCGACTGATTGATTCTCTTCCCAGTCAAGAACCGGGATGGCATCCCCTTTGTAGCCGATGCAGTTACCACAGAAGTAGTTTGCCTCTGCGGTAGCGTTACCGGCCTTAGCATAATGATATACACCTCGTAGGATGCCTGCTTGCTTCGCCTGTTGGAAATGTGGATCGCAGTAGGGATTTACGTAATTCGTACCCTCAGTACCCTTAATCACGACGAAATCAATCTGGCCTTTGACCATATTAAGGTTTAGACCGGACTGATATGACGCAATATCAATACCGTGAAGCATGATTTACTCCCATTTTGATTTAGGATTGGGTGATAAGTTTACGAACGCCCTCACGCCATAGCTCTGGAACTTCATCGATCCTAGAGATATCACCATTAATGCGTTTATACCAAAATCGGACCATCATTAATCTATCCATTCACTAAAGAACTGACTATTTCTGAAAGATCAGCTAATGCATCAGACATCATAGTTACATCGCTCGTATTATCCGATACAAGTTTTGAGATTTCTGCTACGGCATCCGGAAGCAATTCAATTTGTTCTATACGATTACTCTTGTCTTTCTCCGACTTAGACTCGTCGCTCTCTGAGAAAATTAATTTTCCGGATTTGATTACATAGTTAGACATGTTTTCAAAATCAAAGTCTTCTGGAATGTCAAACTCAAAGAATCCTGTTGTGTCTTGTTTATGTGTCTTTCCGTCAGAATCCTCAAACGTTGATTCCATCATTCCGACAAGTCGACCGTTTTCATCTGTTTGAACAAACATATAAAACCTACCCTAAAAGATTCCATATATTTCAGTTATGCTTTTCGCCAAATTAGTGCCATTTAGCAAATTGTTTGATGTGGCCGTTAATTGGAATGTGTCTCCATTAATACGAAACGATGCTCGACATTGCCTAGTTTCTGTTCCACTATCATAAGAAGCATAACAATGTAATCGGTTTTTGAATCTTATGCCGATCATAAGCAACTCGTCGGAACCTTGACGAACTGCGAATATCGTGTATTGACTCCCTTGAGTAACATTTACAGAACCGCCTTTGGACAAATTTCCGGACCAAAGCTTCGTTAATCTAAATGCATCGTAACCATTTATTTGGATCTTTGACGAGGAGATACAGCATACAGAATCGCCAGTACTGCTACTAGTATACACACTGATAGCTGCATCCTTCATGACTGAAGAGTTATCTCCTCTTAGATAACTTTCAGAAACCATCATCACTTCGTTATTTGTTCCGTCAGAACTTGTCTGAACATTAAAACTGCCCATGCTAAAATGGCCAGCGTTTATTTCCCTATTAGCAGTAAGATTAACACCACTAGAAGTTGTAATTTCGATAATTGGGTCAGAGTCGCCTTCACCAAAAATCATCCCTCGAATACTTCCGAGGCCTTTGCATAACTTAACTTCGCTTTGTTTCGAATTATTACCAAGCTCAATGGCGCTTTCCGAAAACTTTGCAACTACATCGGCATTATTCAAAATATCCAAATGATCGTTGCTTATTTTTAGCGTTGTCGAATTTTCATCTTCACCCAGGATCACATTACCGTCAACTAAACGAACGTATTTATTGATATTATCGATTTTGTTATCAAAATTAATCGTTAAATCACTAGCTGTTTGAGTAAGACTCGTTTTTGCTGCGTATTTATTATCTGCGTCAGTAATCTTTGTGTACTCTTTGCTAACAGTTGTCTTAATCGACTCGGCAGTCTGGTTGATCGAGGATTGCGTCTCAGTCTTAGTAGAGTAATTATTTGCCAAGTCGTTCTTAACTGCGTTCGCAGTGGAATTTGCAGTGTCGGCAGTTGTCTTTGCAGCATAGGCATCCGTACGAACTTCTTCTACGCTGCTGACAGTTTGATCAATACGGTCACTGAGCTGAGTCACACTACTCTTGGTAGCATAGTCCTTCTCGACCTTATTCGAGAGATTTGTCACCTTTGCATCAGTAGTCTCAAGCTCTTTCTTTGTGCTATACGTCTGAGATACCTCAGTACGGAGTCCAGCAGCGGATTTGCTAATCTCAGTTTTAAGATTACTCTCGGTAGCGCTCAACTCGGACTTCTTTGTGTAGTCAGTTTCCATAGTATCTTTGACCGTGGTAATCTGACCAGTCAAATCGTCACGAAGAGTAGCCGCATCTTGCTTAACCGAGTTCATTTCTCTGTCGATGTCAGTAATCTGAGTCTTGACGCCACTAATATCCTTGTTTGCCTGAGCAGCAGAGCTTAGAGCACTATCAGCCGTTGACTGAGCGTTGCTAGCCGCTGCATTAGCATTAGATGCAGCTTCGTTGGCTTTCTCCGCAGAAGACTGAGCCGAATTAGCAGCAGTTGCCGCATCGTCAGCAGCCTTCTTTGCAGTATCGGCCGCAGTCTTAGCCTCAGTAGACTGTTTTTCAATAATAGTTACCTTGGTTTTAGTATCGTTGGAAGTAGAGATAGCTGTATCAGCTTTAGACGAAGCATCTTCTGCTTTGTTTACAGCTGAATTGGCTGTATCTTTTGCTGTGTCCGCTTTCGAAGCAGCATCCGTCGCAGCATCCGTCGCAGCATCTGCCTTGTCTTTTGCCTCTTGAGCAAGTTTGGCCGAGTTCTTGATATTATCGTCCAAAGCTGAGACAGTATCGAGACTCGCATTAATAGAAGCGTTAAGCGTCTTCAAATATGCGCTCTGCTGACCAGTAAGAGTATCGTACGAAGCACCTAAATCAAACGTTGTATTCTCAGGATTCATCAGATCGAGATCAATCGAATTGACCATGAGGTATTCATCGACTTTACGGGGCTTAGAACGGATTCGTACAGCCTGACCAAGCTGAAGATGATTGTATTTATCGCCCATGATTATAGCGAGATCTACGGCCTTTACTGAGATACTTAGAGCTGGGGATAGAAGAGTATTAAGTGTCTTACACGCATAATATAACAGATCATCATAAGTCGTAATATCAGTGTTTGAAACATAATACTCATGATAGCCGTAACGGTTGACCGCTTCTAAATCATAAACCCTATCTCCCATTTTGACGATAGTGGAAGAATAAGGCGTACCGCCATCCGTGCAACCTTCAAGAGTGATAGGCTTCATCTTAGCATCGGGTTGACCCTCAGGAGGGTTAGGCGTATAACCAGTTGCTATAACCGCCGTGTATTGACCTTCGGTTGTCGTGGTCTTGGTGAAGTCAAGCATGTTTACGCCATAGTCAATAATCTGAGTATTTACATCATGGACATCAGCGTAAAGATCAAGAATGTTCAGATCATCCTGGTAGCGTACGAACAGATAACCACCAGCAGAATTCAGGATCTTATCCTCGATCTCAGATGCAGTAGTTGGACGCTGTTCTGACGAACGATAGATATAATTATTCTTATCGAGTATATTGCCCTGATTCACACCGACTGAGAAATGCTTGCGTGAGTCAAGACAATTAGAATTGTGCTGATCAATCAACCACTGAAAATAACCGTCGAAGCTTGAAGGAGCTTTAAGATGCTGTTCTCCTTCAACCGTAGAGTACGGACGAACTCGAGTAGCAGTCAAGTAATCGAGAACGCCCGTACAAGAAACAGAATAATTTCCCTCAAAGTCTTCCTCTATTTGAGAAATCTCACCCTTGAATAGAATAAGATTGTTGAAATAGATTCGAACTTCTCCTGCTCGCTCTGCAAGCTTAGAATATAAAGAATGCGTAGGAGCAATAGTGAAATCGAAATAGGATGCGGCGTTAAGTTTAGAAGAAAGTTTCGTATCGGTTATACGGTCATACGTATAAGGATCGAAAAGAAGTTGATTGTCATACAGAACCTTATAACCCATACTTTATCCTTTCTTACTTGCACCAACCGGTAGCCATCATTCCAAACTTCGGTCTAGTATACTGGTGAGGTCCGACTGCATCATATATAGAGAAACTAGGAGGTTGCGTCAAAAGATTATTTTCGCTCGATGCAGGATGCACGTGAACAATGCCGCCAAAACTGTTTTGCTCATAACGATACATAATTGTCACAAATGGAGGCTGTGAGAACGCGAACGGATATGCCGGGAATGACCACGTTCCACACAAAAATCCATGACCACCCCAATCGGAAGAAGTCTTACTTTCAAAAGTCTTAGAGTCAATTCCGCACTCGCATCGACCGGAGTTCCATTTACGGTACCACCACTCGCCAGACTTGCCTTGCTCGATTACATAATCAGCACCAAGCTCATCGATCTTCTTAAAGTTATTAGAAAAAGCCGAAACCGGATCTACAAGATCTGAACCAGTTGTGAGGTTCAAACCCAGATTTTTAGTAGTCTCTGCCATTACAGATCCTCCCAATCATAAGTCAAATATACAGTAGACTCCGGAAGTTGCTTACGACCGAAGTTAAGCTGATCCCAAGATTTTTCAGACAAGGAATCCCAAGTTTTGTCAAACAACTCGCTCCAAGATTGAGGGGCGTCTTCGACATCGCCACCCATTCGCTGAATATCATCCCAGCGTTTGTCAATAAGATCATTCCACGTTAACTGTTTGTTTTTCAAATCAGCCCATCGAACAAACCATAACTTGTACGAGTTAACATACAGCTCGTTAATTCCGTTAGTAAATACGACATCATTAAGACGATATGTTCCTGCTGGAACAAGCTGCTCTTTACCGTTCCAAGTAAACCAAGTAGGCTGTGTACATTCAACTGTAGGATGAACCGGCCGCCTACCGGACTCAAAACGATACAGCTTTCCGCCGGTAGCATTAAGTCGATAAGCACAATGCTCTTTCAACTTATAAGGATTTGCATCGACCGTAATCTTGAATTGTCCGAGAAGGCCATTCGCATAAGCCTCGTGACTATAGGAGTCAACAGAGAAACGCCCGTGGTAGGTATAACCAGGATCCATAGTCATAGTGTAATCAAATGCTCGACCATGAAGGAAGTTGCTTACCTCAGTCTTGACCTTCTCGAAATTCTTTACGTCGATAACTGCAAACGTAAATTCCTGCTTGCGGTTCTTGTAGGCGACATCCCCGGTAAGCGCCTCGGTCAAATCAATGACTCCGTTGCCTCCAGGGATGTCGACCGTATAAGTCTTAGGCTCAGGAGGCTCCAGCGTGTAACCATCCAACAGAACCATCTGAAAACGAATTGACAAATCAACACCGTTTACAATTAGACGGTTGTTGGGTAAATCTGGGTAACTCACGCCAGACCTCCTCTCCTAGAAAGAACGCCAAGCTGCTGATTCATAGGCTTGGCAATAGACGAAGCAAGTTTCTTGCCGTCAACATACATGGCTGTCTCAGAATTCGCCACAGCATCAGTGTAGCTTCCGAGATTATCATTAAGTTCGTTGATAGCATTGAGAACTTGGGTGTTGGATTTCATTGTCTCAAGATTAGACTGCTCAATAGCCGATTGCATATTACTCATGGGATTTGTAATATTACCGACAAATCGAGTATCAACCTTAAACCGCTTATTGCTCATAGAGGCAAGGACGTTATTCGAATCGATAACTGGAGTAAGAGTCGCAGTAGCTCCGGACATTGAATCTTGCATCTTAGCAACAGCAATATCGCCAACCGACGCAGCTGTCATGCCAACTTTCTTCTTGAGGGCAAGAATACCGTTGATTAAACCTTGATCAAAGAATACACCGATCTGGTGAGTCAGTTTTGATGGCGAATGCTCGCCAGTAGCATCCTTAGCCGCTTTAACGGCCCTCGCGCCCATAGAAGCGGCGGCATTAATTGCCTTGTAAGCTCCAGCGTTAATACCATCGGCCATGCCCTGAGCAAGATTCAATCCAATGGTGTAGAAACTACCACTATCGACGGCAGACTTGCAGGAATTCACGACATTACGTACAGCAGTAACGCAAGAAGACTTTCCATTATCGATGCCGCGCTTAAGAGCCGTCGTCATAGCCTTGCCAGCGTTCTCGAAATTCGTACGAGATGCTGCGCCACTAGACGTAGCCTGATTACGCATAGCGACCATGATGGATTTTACAGCTGTTGTCGCTGTACCTTGCTGATTAAAAGCCATTAGACAACGAAGTAGCAAAATTCTGAGTGATTGTGTTTGCCGCACTGGTAAATGAAGAAGATGAAGTAGAGACCGCGTTTGCGGCAGAATCCAAAACACCCTTAAACGCATTAGAGATCAAAGCAGAATTTGAGGTAATAGCGTTGGCAACAGTCTGTAAGCTAGTTCCAATACCCTCAGCGGTACCGCTCAAAGAATTCGGAACATTCTTAAGAGCAGATGCAAATTCCTTTACTTTTGCTGCCACGCCACTAAGATCGGTAGATCCTAAAGTTGTAACAGCGCCAGCCATGGTCTTAAGGCCGCTAGCTGCGGTAGATAAAGTGCTAGCCGCCGTTTGTGACGTAGAAAACGCATTGACACCTGTCGCAAGACCAGAAAGACCGGTTCCAATGCCTTCTGGAATTGTGACTCCAGACCAAGCCTTTACTGCTCCAGCAAGATTCTTAAGAGGTTCGACTACCTCGCTGATTCCGCCGGCGCCAAATCCACTGAAAGTAAATGAATTGACGCCAGTGGACAAACGCTCTAGCATTCCTTGAATGTCTTCTGGTACCTCTACACCGTTCCACTTCTTAACGGATTTGGCCAAGTTACCGAGAGGCTCAGCAACTTCGCTAATCGCCCCGGCACCAAATCCGCTAAAAGTAAAAGCGTTGACGCCGGAAGCAAGGCTTTCTAATCCGGATTGTAATCCGTCAGGAATTGTGACGTCTGACCACTTCTTGACAGACTTTGCCAAAGTTCCGAGTGGTTCGGCCACAGCCGAGAGTCCTCCTCCAGCCAGGCCACTGAAAGTAAAGGCATTAACACCATTAGCTAAACTAGAAAGACTCGTGCCAATGTTCTCAGGAACTACGACAGAACTCCATTTTGACACAGAAGTAGCCAAAGTACCAAGAGGCTCGGCAACAGAAGCTATTCCTCCACCGACAAAGAATCCGACATTGAATTGGTTTAATGCATCAGCAAGAGTTTTCAACCGATCGCCCAAACCATCGGGAACTGTAACGCCAGACCACTTAGACACCGAATCGGCCATAACGCCTAAAGAACTAGCCACAGTATCAATAGCCGTTGATCCAGCTCCTGAGTTGTTAAACGACTGAATGGTTTCTCCAAGTTTCTTAAGATCTTCGAAAGCGCTATCAGGAATCTTACCAATGTTAACCCATTTTGCCATTCCTTTTGCTAACGACTCGAGATTAGACGTAACAACGCTAAGCGATGCTCCGCCAAGAGTAATAAACAAAGATCCAAGACCAGAAATTGCCGATAAACCAGCAAGTTCCGTCAAGCATAGTCCAATACCGGAAACAGCTGAGCCTATTTGATCCCAAGAATACGGAGCCAAAGTGTTAAGTGCGTCGGCTACAGGTTTGAGTGACTGAACGGCAATATCCAATCCAGCAGCACCAACAATGCCCGCGAAGCCAGCTAAGGAGCCGAATAATCCGCTAATTACAGCTAATTCGGATAATACTCCTCCAAGACCAACTATTCCGATAACTACCGATTCCCAACTAAGACCGGCTAAGGAATTAAGTGCCTCGGCCACCGGCATTAATGACTGAACGGCAATATCCAATCCAGCAGCACCAACAATGCCAGAGAATCCGGCTAAGGATCCGAATAAGCCACTAATTGCAGCTAATTCTGTTAATACTCCTCCGATACCAACGAGTCCTACCTTAATTGATTCCCAACTAAGACCCGATAAGGAATTAAGTGCATCAGCTGTAGGTTTAAGAGACTGAACTGCAATATCTAATCCAGCAGCACCAACAATACCAGAAAATCCGGCTAATTTTCCAAATAGACCACTGATTGTTGCTAATTCGGCTAATACTCCTCCGATACCAACAAGTCCTACCTGAATCGATTCCCAACTAAGACCAGCTAAGGAATTAAGTGCATCAGCTGTCGGTTTAAGTGCTTGTACAGCAATGTCTAATCCAGCAGCACCAACAATACCAGAGAATCCAGCTAATTTTCCAAAGAGACCAGTGATACCTGCCAACTCGCCAAGAGCACCACCCATTCCAACTAATCCTCTAATGATTTCTTCCCAGGACATAGATGCGATCTGTTTAAACGGCCCAACTATGTTCTTCAACGAATCAGCCACAGTAGCCATGCCAGTACCGGCCATAAGTCCATCAAAACCCTGGACCTTTCCCAAAGCCTTCATGACGATAACTAACTCGGCGAAAGCCCCAGCCATTCCAAAGAGACCCTTTTTGATCTCATCCCATGACATAGACGAAATAGTCTTTAGGGTTTTAGCAAGACTCTTAACGGATGCCGTCAAAGAAATCAATATTGCAATGTTCTTTAAAGAACCGCTGGTTTTATTAACAGCTTTCAAAGATTCTATCAATACCACTAAGCATCCGGCAAGCCCGCCAAGACCCTTAGCTATCTGAGTCGGATTAAGATCTGAAATGCTCTTAAGCGATTCAACCAAAGTTTTTACAGATAAAGCCACGACAAGTGTTTCTGCAATAACTCCGACATTAATTGATAAACTGTCAAGGCTATTCAAAGATTTTACCAACATAAACATGCATCCGGCAAGTCCGCCAAGACCCTTAGCTATCTGAGTCGGCTTAAGATCTGAAATGCTCTTAAGTGATTTGACTAAAGACTTAACCGATAATGCCATAACCAAAGTATCAGCAATAGCTCCGGCTTTGATCGATATTCCATCTAATTTCAAAATTGATTTGCTCATTTGATTCATCAATATCGAAATACCGGCCACACCTTGTGCTATTTGTTGGAAATCCAAATCAGCTAAG
>ENA-ORRH01001435-ORRH01001435.1-human-gut-metagenome-genome-assembly--contig:-NODE-1435-length-10428-cov-2.98959_pt1 | contig 10428 bp, 8 predicted proteins | sample MGYA00242173_ERZ509130 | MGnify/ENA primary metagenome ERZ509130 (study PRJEB26280, sample SAMEA2338633) | human gut metagenome | biome: human gut; feature: human-associated habitat; material: faeces... | reverse complement strand
TGCCGCTGGAGCTGCACGAATAATTATGGGAGAGAAAAGAGCATATAAAGCCAGAAAGCCTGGCGGCGGCCGGAAAAAGTTAAAGCCGGAATACGATGCCGGCAAGAATCTGAAAGAGCAGATGGATGCGGCTGTGGCGCTCTATGAGGAGGACTGCTCCCTCCAATCCATCGCAGATGCGCTAACTCTGAATCCAATCAAAGTAAGAAAGCTGCTCATCACGGCTGGTGTGTATGAATCGGATGTGGCGGAAAAGGTACAGGATACCTTTGAGGAGTATCGAGAAAAAGAGAACTATAAAGAAGCCATCCTCTCAACCGCAAATACTCTTCAACTCTCCAAAGCCTCCGTCACATCGTACCTGCCTTATGAAAAAGGCGTGTACTTCCCAAGTACAGCAGATAAAGAGAAAATCAGCGTAGGAGCAGAGCGGCAGCGGAGATACAGAGCGGTAAGAAAACTGAGAACCGAGCCGACAGAGGAGCACCTGTGGGAGGTGGTTCTTCTTTATGCTGGTGTGAGCTTTAAAACGTACTCGGTTTTACCCTTTACCTATGAAATACGAAAGGGCCGGAACGGGCAATACACAAAGGAACTGTGGATCGATCGCAGAGAGAAGAGTAAAAGTCTGGCGTGGAGTTCTGTGCTGCTGGCTCTGGGCAATATTAAAAAGGTAGGAGAAGTAGTTGAACGACCGAAAGCGCTGGGCGATATCCGGGGTGTGACCTATATATACGGAATGTTCTATCGGTTCGGACTGATCGACGTGCCGGATGAAGCAAAAGAAAAGATGAAGAAAGCATTCAGCAAATCGTCCTGACACGGATGTGTCAAGGTTGCCCGTGTAGGAACATCGTTAACAGTTACACAACGTTAAAATAGCAATATGTCCACGATGAACAGGCGCACCACCTGCTTATCGTGGGCATTTCGTTTTATACAGTGTCTTTATGAATGACGGTAAGGTTCGATTTTGAACTTTGCCGTTTTTCTTTTTGTCCAAATTTGTGAAATTTTCAAAACTGTATTCAAAAACGGCTCTGAGGATTCCTATTAGTGTAGGGGCTTTTAAAATCTTTCGTAAAACGGCTTTCCTATAGTTCTATAAGTGGGAAATAAACAAAATCTATATTCTAAAATTAGGCAGTTCAACAAAATTTGAAAAACTGGTTGCAAAACACCCCTTTTAGAATGTTATAGGTAGAGGGGAACGTTGGAAAAATGAATTTTCTTTGAACTTTCAAAAGACCCGGTTTAAAAACACCCCTTAAAGTTTGTATAGGGTATAGGAAGTGTTTTCAAAAGTAAGCCAATTCGCTACGGTATCACTGATGAAATTCCCCGATTCCTTACAAAGTCACATCGCACCTTGAAAATCGCATGAGCCACCCCAGCAGGATACCTCTGGTACTGAATGTGCATTCTGCACGTCTTACCGGAAAATACGCCGGAGAAAATCGGGCAGGAACGGGCCGGGACAGAGTGGACGGTAGTTAAGAGCAAGATTCGCCTTTGTATACGAAAACGCCACTACGGGCGGTTTCTTCACGGCGGCATCTTGATGGGGATTGCGCTCCCCATACCCTCACATCGTGCAAAATTACATGATTTTGCCTTTTGGTGGCCTGCCGCAGCAGGTCACAGCCGGAGTGCAGACGCACTGCCGGGAAAATCAAACTCTTGATTTTGGAAAGGAGACCTCATGCCACAAACGAAGAAAAAAGTGAAATCTATCGTAAAGACAAAAGTAATCTCCGCACGAGTTACAGAAGTAGTACATGAACTTTTACACCGGCAGGCAGAAGATGCCGGAATGACCCTCTCTGAATTTGCAGCGCAGATGCTGATGAAAGGCCGCGTGAATACCTCGTATGTGTTCTATGTCCACCCGGACGAGATCGAAGCCATCACACGGGAGTTTGCCGCCATCGGGAACAACCTGAACCAGATCGCGGCGTTCTTCAACAGTGGCGGTATCCAGTCGCGTGCAATGCTCGAAAATATCAACCATGCGATTTCCTGTATTTTTGAAATGCGGGAGCAGGTCGCAGAAATGGCAGGAAAGAACTATGGCAATCTTAAAGCATATCGCAAGTAAGAGTTCCAACTATGGTGCTGCACTGGAATACCTGATTTTCAAGCATGATGAGCTTCGGAAAGCTCCGATCCTTGATCAAAACGGAAATCGTATCATGCGGGATGAGTTTTATTTGGACGGTCTGAATTGTGAACCCTATTCCTTTGATGCGGCCTGCCAGCAGTTGAACCGTGAATACCAGAAAAACAAAAATAAGGATGAAATCAAAAGCCACCATTACATTATCAGCTTTGATCCACGGGATAGTACAGAAAATTGTTTGACGAGAAAACGGGCACAGGAGCTTGGAATGGAATATGCAAAAGCAAACTTTCCGGGACATCAGGCTTTGGTCTGTACGCACATGGACGGGCACAATGGCAGCGGAAACATTCATGTGCATATCGTAATCAACAGTTTGCGAAAACTGGATGTGCCCCAGCAGCCCTTTATGGAGCGCCCTATCGACTGCAAGGCAGGGTACAAGCACCATGTGACGAACGAGTATCTAAAGCACCTGCAGAAATCCCTTATGGATTTGTGCAACCGCGAATTTCTGTATCAGGTCGATTTGCTGTCACCATCCAGAACGGGTGTGACCGAAGCAGAGTATTGGGCACAGCGGCGGCTGGATGAGAGAAAGCAGGAAATCGAAAGGGAAGGATTTACACCCAACCCGACAAAGTTTCAAACGCAGAAACAGCTTATCCGGGATGCCGTTGCCGCCGCCCGTGAGAAAGCAATCTCGTATGAAGATTTTCAAGACATCCTGCAGGATGAATATGACGTTTTCGTCAAAACACAACGTGGGCGTTATAGCTATCTGCCGCCGGAACGGAACAAGTTCATATCGGAGCGTTCTCTAGGAGAAAGCTGCAAAAGAGAATGTCTGGAAGGATTCTTTGTTCAGAACGCCGAGAAGAATCTGCGGTACAAGGAAGACCCCATACTGATCTTTACGACCAGAACCGGGCTGCGGCTCGTTGTGAACCTGCAGGAGAATGTTAAGGCACAGGAAAATCTGGCCTATGCACTAAAGGTCAAAATCAGCAATTTGCAGAAAATGGCTGAAACGCTGGTATGGGTGCAGGAAAACAACATCAACGACCTGACGGAACTGAACGATCTGTGTAAGACAGCACAGGCTAATGCGCAGGCAGCGTATGAGCGGCTGTCACAGGCAGAGGATGAACTGTACAAAACCAATGAACAGATTCATTATGCGGGGCAGTACCTTTCTACAAAAGAGGTCCAGCAGCAATTTGGGAAAGCAATTTTTAAGAAAAAATTCCGTGCAGAGCATTCCAGGGAACTGGATGCCTATGCAGAATCCGTGAAATATTTCCGGGAAGAAAACGATGGAAAGCTGCCATCGCTGAAATCCTTGAAAAAACGGAAAGAAGAACTGACGAACGAAATCGCGGAGAGGAAAAAGGCATATGCTCCCTTGAAAGAAGAATCTCGGCGTCTGGAAATTGCATCGGATAATGTGTACAGCATCTTCCGAAAAACCAATGAGATGAAATCCGACCTTGCATGGAAACGCGAGTGGGAGGCCAAAGTCCGCGAAAAGGCAAGGCAGGAGCAGGCTCGACAGGAACAGCGAGAGCGTCAACCGAAACGCAAGAAGCGCAGCTACGATATGAGCTTGTAAATCAGCAGGGTCTTCCACCCCGCACCCCGGAACCCTGCCGGATGCGTAAGCCTGTGCAGGGCTTTCCCATTCGGCAGGGACTTTTGAAAACGACTAGGAGGAAGTTTGAGTAAAGAGTACATCAAAGCACAAACCCCATTGCCCGCGTATTTTCCTTATCCGAAATTTCTGCTGCAGATGAGCCTTTCCCATACGGCACGATTGACATATGTTCTGCTGCTGGACCGCATGACCCTTTCGCAGAAGAATGGCTGGGTGGATGTGCAGGGCCGGGCATACGTGCTCTATCCGTTAGCAGGGCTGGCGAAAGATCTGCAGAGCAGTATTTCCAGTGTCACCCGCGCTCTGCGGGAACTGGAAGCTGCACGACTGATCGAACGGCGGTCCAATGGCTTTTCCAAACCCAATCAGATATTTCTCGGCGTTCCCCGGACTGCGCAGAAATGCTCAATCGAGATGGTCAAAAATGAGCAGCCTGATTGTGCAAAAGTGAGCAATACGATTGCGCAAAACTGCACAGCTAACCAAATAAATAAGAACAACCTGAGATGGAACAAAATAAATAGAACCAAAGAAGCCTATGGGCGGTATCAGAATGTTTTTCTGGAAGATTATTCGGAACTGAAAATCGAAATTGCAGAGTTGGACGTTCTGATTGAAGACCTTTCAGCCTATATGCAGTCTACAGGCAGGAAGTACGCAGATCATGCGGCGACCCTGCACAGCTGGTCGGCACGAAAGAAAAGACAACAGAAACCGGGAGCAGGCATCCCAGACTATACCTACAACGAGGAGGAAAGTTTATGACGGAAACAATCCAAACAGCGATGGATAGGCTTATGACGATCTCGGCAGAACCGCAGGACTATGTTGCAGAAGATGGGCTGCTGTACTGCGGCAGCTGCAATACCCCTAAGGAAGCGTTCTTCCCGAACGGAAGAAAGCTGTTTGGTCGTGACCGCCATCCGGCCGAATGCCTGTGCAGGCAGGCGGTGAGAGAAAAGCAAGAAGCCGAAGAAAAAGCAAGGCTGCATCACGAGAACGTGCGGCGGCTGAAGCTGCAGGGCTTTACCGACTGGGCGATGCAGAATTGGACGTTTGAAAACGATCATGGGCAGAACCCACAGATGCAGCTGGCACAGCGGTATGTGAACCATTGGCCGGAAATGCGGGAGAAGAATGTGGGGCTGCTGCTCTGGGGCGGCGTAGGAACAGGGAAAAGCTATATGGCAGGCTGTATTGCCAATGCCCTGATGGAGCAGGAAATAGCAGTCTGCATGACGAATTTTGCCCGGATCATGAATGAACTGAACAATGCTTTTGCAGGGCGAAATGAAGTTGTGGACAGGCTGTGTAGCTATCCGCTGCTTGTCATTGATGATTTTGGCATGGAGCGCGGCACAGAATATGCGCTGGAGCAGATTTATAACATTATCGACAGCCGTTACCGCAGCCGGAAGCCGCTGATCGTTACCACGAACCTGACCCTGACGGAGTTGAAGAACCCACAGGATACTGCCCACGCCCGTATCTATGACCGTCTGCTGGAACTGTGTACCCCGATTGCCTGCACGGGTCCCAGCATGAGAAAGAACATAGGACAGGCAAAATTGAACTTGCTGAAAACACTTCTGGCCTGAATGGGAGGAACGCGATTGAAAGAAAACGGCACAATGAACTGGCTGGAGCAGATCCACCAGATGAGGAACCGGGACATCCGCACGATTGAGCAGTCTGAACTGCAGGAACTGCAGCAGGATGCAGTGGAACACGGACTGCCGCAGGAGGAAAGGCTGAAAAATCTGCTGGATAAGGTCCGAAATCCTTATTGCTATCTGGATAACGGAATCATTGTGAAGCTGAATTTTGCACCGAGAGGGAGCAGCACACTGTCTGAGTGCATTGGCAGATGCTTTCAGTCTGCCAGCTGAAACGGTAGAGAAAGTTTCGGCAAGCTGCTGAAAAATCGCACAGAAAAATTTCACACTTTAATGCGATAAAGCACTGGACAAAGGGTGATGATTCTGGTAAGCTGTTTGTGGGTAAGAAAATAGGAATGTGCCAGCTGAGCAAAGTTTGCTCGGCAGGCTTGTTCTACATAGATAAATGTGGAGCCTTTCGCTTCTCTGACGAACAGTATTGCCGATTCGTTAAGGAGGTGGAAGGCTTTTGTTATACCCTGATATCAATTTACAGAAGAAAACACAGCAAAATACAACCCGATACCGTACAGCCTTGTACTTGCGCTTGTCTCGTGAGGATGGCGATAAGACAGAGAGCGACAGTATTGCAAACCAGCGCACACTGCTGGAAGCCTATGCCGCAGACCACCCGGAACTGTGCATTGTGGACGAGTTTGTGGATGATGGCTACTCCGGCTCGAACTTTGAACGCCCTGCGTTCCAAAATCTGTTCAAGGAACTGGAACAAGGGACCGTCAACTGCATTCTGGTGAAAGATTTGTCCCGCTTCGGGCGAAATTACATTGAAGTAGGACGTTATCTGGAACGCATTTTCCCGGTCATGCGGGTCCGGCTGATTGCGGTGACGGACAACTATGACAGCCAATCTGCGTGGAAGACCAGCGACTCCATTATGGTCCCGATGCGGAATCTGCTCAATGATGCCTACTGCCGGGATATTTCCGTCAAAATCAAGAGCCAACTTGCGGTCAAACGGAAGCGCGGTGATTTTGTGGGCAGTTTTGCAACCTATGGATACCAGAAAGACCCTGATAATCATACCAAGCTGATCGTGGACGAACTGGCAGCGGAAACAGTGCAGAACATTTTTCGCTGGAAGATCAGCGGCATGAATAATCAGGGCATCGCAGACCGTTTGAATGCGGAAAAGGTGCCGTCCCCAGCTGCGCGAAAGCTGCAGAGCGGCGCAAAGCTGAGCCTGCATTTCCGCAAGAGCGATGAGCCGCCGTGGTCTGCCAAGGCAGTGGACCGCATCCTGCACAATGAGGTCTATACCGGGAAACTGGCACAGGGAAAGACACGGCGGTTGGATTATCGCTCCAAAAAGAAAATGAATGTGCCGATGCGGGACTGGGTAATCGTGGACAACACCCATGAAGCAATCGTTCCAGCGGAGCAGTTTGAACTGGTGCAGCGGATTCTTGAAACAGAAACCCGCAGGCCGAACGATGCCGAAACGGTGGCCCTGTTTGCAGGCTTTCTCTACTGCGGGGACTGCGGCAGCCGGCTTGTGCGCAGGTCGGCCAGCTATAAGGGAAAGCGGTACATCTATTATCAGTGCTCTGGCAGCAAGCAGAACAAAGGCAGCTGCACGAGCCATAACCTGCGAGATGAAAAGCTCTATAACATTGTGCGGAATGCGCTTCAAATGCAGGTTCAAATCGTGATGGAAGAAGCCGAGTTTGTAGAAAGTATCCGACAGGCCCAGCAGGAACCCTACCGTGTACGGCGTATCGAACGGAAGATTCGACAGCTGACTGCAGAAAAAGCCCATACACAAGGCATTAAGGAAAAACTGTACGGGGACTATGCAGACGAAATCCTCACACGGGAAGATTTTCTGAACTACAACGAACTGTACAGTAAGCGAATCGAAGAGTATGACCGAAAAATCACAGAACTGGAAGCGGAACAGCAAAACCTGCAGACTGCTCCAAATGTTTATCCGTTTCTGGACGTATACCGCAAGTATCGGAAACTGGAAGAGATCACTCGTCCGATGGTCGTCGAACTGATTGAGAAAATCGAAGTCTATGAGGGCAACCGGGTGGAAATCACGTTCCGATTCCACGATGAAATTGCAGACCTGCTGGAAGAACTGCATCAAAAGCAGATGGGGCAGCATGAAGTATCTGCATGAAAGGAGGCTGTGACTTATGGCAAGAGTAAGCAAGAAAGTAAGTGCGGCGCAGCGGGAAGCGGAGAACGCACCGCACCGTATCTGGAAAACCGCAATTTACGCACGACTGTCCGATTTTGATGATGTACTTCGGGATACGGAATCGCTGGAAGTACAGATTTCTTACATCAAGGAGTATATCAACCACCGGGATGACCTGATGCTGCTGGATGTGTTTGCGGACAAACGCTGCACGGGAACAAATTTTGACCGCCCGGAATTTGAACGGATGCTGGAAGCACTACAGGAGCGGAAAATCGACTGCATCGTGGTAAAGGATTTCTCGCGTTTGGGCCGCAATTTCGTGGAAACAGGCCAGTATCTGGAACAGGTGTTTCCGCTGTTCGGCGTAAGATTTATTGCCATCAATGATAACTATGACAGCCTGAACAGCCAGAGCAGGGACGGGATGCTGGTGCCGATCAAGAGCATGATCAACGAGATGTACTCGAAAGACCTGTCCCAGAAAATTCAGTCGTGCTTTTGCTCCAAGGAAGCGCGGGGAGAAATCTATACCCCGGTTCCGTTCGGCTACAAGAAGGATCAGAAGAATCATTTGATTCTGGATGAGGAAGTCAGCGATATGGTGATGCAGATTTTCCTCTGGAGGAAATCCGGCATGAAAGAGCGTGAGATTGCAAAGAAACTGTCTGCACAGGGAATCCCGACACCTTTTACACGCCGCTGCCAGTTGGGTTATATGAAAAACACCTCACGGGTAAAGAACCCTGCATGGCAGCCAGCTTTCGTGACAAAGGTTCTGGAAAATCCGGTTTATACGGGGACCATGGTGTATAACCGCATTGCCTACGATGAAACGTATCGGAAAATCGGGCAGAATCCACGGGAAAGCTGGCGTATGGTGCCGGACAACCATCCGGCGATTATCAGTTGGAAACTGTTTGATGAAGTTTCCGCGTTGAGAGAAGCCGAGCAAGCGGTCAAGGAGGAGCGGAAAAAGTGGTGCAGACAGCGCAGAGAAAACAATCCGAACATTTTCAAGGGCAGAATATTTTGTAAAGAGTGCGGCGAAAAGCTGGTTTGTCATTGGCAAAGTGATGGTTCGCTGTATTTTTACTGTAAATTCTGCCATGTTTCCATCTCAGAAAAAGACCTCTGGAACGGCATCCATAAGGAGCTGCACCAGCGGTTAGAAGAACATAAGAATTTGAAAAAGCTGAGACAGAAGAATTCGGGGAAAAGCAGCCTTGAAACGAAGAAAGCGGCATTGAACCGTGAAATGGAACAGATGTCAGGAAACATCGTTCGGCTGGAATCTCAGAAGCGCAGCGGCTATGAGCAGTATGTCCTTGGAAAACTTTCAAAAGAAAAATTTCTGGAACTGAAACAGGGTTTGGAAAATGAAATCACGACACTGAAACAGACAAAATCTGAAAAAGAGAAAGAACTTGCGTTGATCCAAGAAGAATTGCAGCAGAAAAAGCAGATCGAAGGCAACACAGTGGCCCTTTTAACGGCTGATAACCTGCAGCAGTATGTAAAGAAAATCGAAGTGGACCGCAGGAAAATTACTTATACAGAATTTTTATTGTGATGAAAAAGGAGAACAAAGCAATGAAAGAGAAAATCAACGACGCCCGGACAGGGATGGAATATACTTTGGTTGGTGATTATTACCTGCCAGCCTTGAAACTGCCACGGACTCGTCCAATTGGCCGCTGGGGGATGCTGCACAAGGCGTACCTGAAACTGCGAAAACCGGCCTATTACCAAAGCCTGCTGCTGAGTGGAAAGATGGACGCTGTTTTGTCAGACGTGGAAGAGCAGGCAGCAGAGCAATATGAGGTTTTGATCGAGCAGATGAGCCAGCAGGAGGGCGTTTCGGAAAAACTGAAGGAAGAAAATCAGATGGAGTGGGTACGCCGCATGAGAAATCTGGAAAATCGTGCAGCGGAAATCGTAAAGGCAGAGTTGATTTATCCGTTTGAAGGGCGGTGAGTGGAAGATGATCGGAACCTATTACCGACTTTCCCTTGCGGATGAGGATGTTGGGGCTGATAAGGCCGAAAGCAACAGCATTCAGGGCCAGCGCGGACTGGTAGAGGGGTATATCATGGCTCGCCCGGAACTGGCTGCAGAGCCGCGACAGGAGTACGTGGACGATGGCTATTCCGGCACCTCTACAAGCCGCCCTGCGTTCCAGCGGCTGATTCAGGACGCGCAGGATGGCAAGATAAAAACAATTATCGTAAAGGACTTTTCCCGGTTTGCCCGTGACTACATCGAAGCAGGCGATTATATGGAGCGTATTTTCCCATTGCTGGGCGTTCGCTTCATTTCTGTCAACGATGGGTATGACAGTGGAATGCACGCCGGAAACGATGTGCGAGGGCTGGAAGTGGCCATCAAGAACATCATCAACGCATCCTACAGCCGGGACCTTTCTGCCAAAATCGCAGCAGCAGACCATGTGATGCAGAAAAAAGGAATGTACCTCGGAGGATACCGCCCGTTTGGATTCCTGCCGGATCCAAATGACTGCCATAAGCTGATCCTTGACCCGGTAGCCAGCCAGTATGTGCGGTTGATCTTTGAACTGGCATTGCAGGGCAACAAAACAGGAGCCATCGCAAAAATCCTGAATGAAAAGCAGATTCCGACCCCGGCAGCGTATCATGTGGCGAAAAATCATGTGTACAGCGAGCAGAAAGCATGGGACTTGCAGCGCAGCCACTGGACAAGCGGAATGGTTTACCATATATTGAAAAATGAGAAGTATAAGGGAACCTACGTGGGCGCAAAATTCATTATGCCTGTTCCGTGCAAACATCGGGTCCTGCGCGCTCCTTTGGAA
>ENA-ORRH01001433-ORRH01001433.1-human-gut-metagenome-genome-assembly--contig:-NODE-1433-length-10438-cov-3.26216_pt1 | contig 10438 bp, 8 predicted proteins | sample MGYA00242173_ERZ509130 | MGnify/ENA primary metagenome ERZ509130 (study PRJEB26280, sample SAMEA2338633) | human gut metagenome | biome: human gut; feature: human-associated habitat; material: faeces... | reverse complement strand
CGGCCTTGCCGTCAATCCGCCGATCCGCCGCGCCGAGCGCGCGGCGTTCGTTTCCGCGCCCCGCGGCCCCGTCGTGCTCGAGCCCGCTGAGGTCGTGCGCCGCGTGGTGCCCACCCGCGCCGCCGAGGCGATCGAGGTGCTGAGCGAAAACCGTCTCGTGAGACACGTCTCGAAGGCGGTGCGCTCGGGCGCCTCCAACATGCCCGTCCTCTCGTTCGTGGTGCGCCCGATCCTGCGCTTCCTCGGACTGGCGGGGCAGGGCAGGGGCGGAATCGTCTCCCGCGTCGCGCCCGCGCTTGCCTCGCCGAAGGCTGTGGGCGGCGAGGGCGCCCTTGCCGCCAACAACTACAGGGCGGACGACGCCGAGCTCGACTTCGGTCCGCTTGCGCGCTTCGTCTTCCTTCGCCCTTTCCTGCCCGTCGTTGCCAATGCGGCCAACGCCTTCCTCGGCGCCGTGCCGATCATCCGCGAGGGCATCTCTGAGCTTTTCAAGGGGCGTCTCAATGTCGCCGTACTCGACGCCTCCGCGCTCATCGTCTCGCTCCTGCGCCGCGACTTCAAGACCGCCGGCCTGCTCGTTCTGCTGCTCGGCATGGGCGAGATGCTCGAGAACTACGCGCGCAGGAAGTCGATGGCCTCGCTCGCCGAGCAGCTCTCGGTGAAGTGCGACGTCGTCTGGGTCCGCGAGGACGAAGAACTGCGCCAGAAGCCCCTCGCCGACGTGACGCCCGAGGACGTGATCGTCGTGCGCTCGGGCAGCGTCATTCCCGTCGACGGCGTGGTGCTTGACGGCGAGGCCGCCGTGAACCAGACCGCGATGACGGGCGAGCCGCTCGCAGTTCACCGCACCACGGGCGGCGCCGTCTTTGCCGGCACCGTCGTCGAGAGCGGCGAGATTGGCATTCGTCCGACGGGCATCGGCGACGGCACGCGCCTCTCGCAGATCATCAGCTTCGTCGAGGAAAGCGAGAAGGTGAAGGCGGGTATCGAGAGCAAGGCGCTCAAGTTCGCCGATGCGATCGTGCCCTTCAACTTCGCGCTCGCGGCCATCGTCTGGCTCGTCACGCGCGATCTGACCCGCACGGCCTCCGTGCTGCTCGTCGACTACAGCTGCGCGCTGCGCCTGGCGACGCCGCTTGCCATCCTCTCCTCCATGAAGGAAGGCACGGCCCGAGGGGTCGTCGTCAAGGGCGGCCGCTACCTCGAGGCGCTTGCCGAAGTCGACACCGTCGTCTTCGACAAGACGGGCACGCTCACCAACGCCACTCCGCACCTCTCCGACGTGGTCTCCCTCACGGAGGACATGTCCGAGGACGAGCTGCTGACGCTCTCCGCCTGTCTTGAGGAGCACTTCCCGCATCCCGTCTCGCGCGCCATCGTGGACGCGGCCGAAGAGAAGGGGCTTGCACACCATGACGAGCAGCACGACGCCGAGGTGAAGTACGTCGTCGCCCACGGCATCTGCTCGAAGGTCGACGGCGAGACCGTGCTGCTGGGTTCGCGCCACTTCATCGAGGACGACGAAGGCGTGAGCTGCGAAGCCGCACGCCCCCACGTCGAGCGTCTGGCCTCTCAGGGCAAGACCATTCTCTACGTCGCGCTTTCGGGCCGCCTCATCGGCGTGCTCGGCATCGAGGATCCGATCCGCGATGAGGCTGAAGGCGTCATCAAGGCACTGCACGCCCGCGGCAAGAAGGTCGTCATGCTCACGGGTGACGATGAGCGCACGGCTGCGGCCGTCGCGGCACGCCTCGGCATCGACGCCTGGCGCGCTCAGGTGCTTCCGTCCGACAAGGCCGACGAAGTCCTGCGTCTCAAGGACGCGGGCGCGAAGGTCCTGATGATCGGCGACGGCATCAACGACAGTCCCGCGCTGAGCGCGGCCGATGTCGGCGTGACGATGCGCGACGGCACGGACATCGCGCAGGAGGTGGCGGACGTCATCATGGCGCCTTCGCTCGAATACCTGCTCGTCGCCCTTGACCTCGGCGAAGCCACGATGAAGCGCATCCGCAGCAACGTCGGCATTTCCGTGGGCCTCAACTCGGCGTTCCTTGCGGGCGGCCTCACGGGCATTCTGATGCCGGCCGTCTCGGCGCTGCTTCACAACGCCACGACGATCGGCGTGTGCCTCAACGCCATGCGCCCCGAACTCGGCCACTACGACGGGGAGACCCGTTATGCGGACGAACTCCGGAAGGACGTGGCCGACATGTTCAACCGCCTGGGCGGCGTGATCCGCGGCGTCGATTCGGAGGCCGCCGGCGCTCCGCGCGTTGCCGTGACCGCGCTCGAAGCCACGGGCGTCGCATAAGGAGACAGACATGGCAGACATTCGCGACTGCGTGAGAAGCCTGCTGCCGGGACGCGCGCGCCTGCGCCATCCCATGCTTCACGGCCTGGAGGCCGAGTCTTGCAGGGAGGTCGCGGGCATGCTCGAGACCATTCCCGGCGTGACGGGCGTGTCGATCAACCCGCGCGTGGGCTCGCTCCTCATCACCTGGAACGAGGCCGAGACGACGGCCGAGACGCTGCTTGAGACGGTCGAGGGCTACGCCGCCATCTTCTTCGCCGCAGGCGCAGAAGATGAGGCTGGGGCCGCTGCGCCCGCGGACGAAAAGGAGACGTCCTGCACGGCATGTCGTGCCGTCGAAAGGGCGGCGGAAGCCGCCGGGAGCGTGCTCGGCAGGATCGAGTCCGCAGGCGTCGGCACCTTCGGCGCGGCCGCCCGCACGCTCATGCCCGAAACGTCGAGGCGCAATCCGCCCGCATCCTGCAGAACCGCACGATGCTCGGCGCCCTTGCGCTCTCGATCGGCGCGCTCGGCGTCAGGCAGACGGGGCTGCATCTCTGGGCGGGCGTCGCCTTCATGGCGCTTCTTGCCCTGCACCTGCAGCAGCACCGCCGCGTCCTCTAAAATACGGGCATTCACCACCGCCGCCACGGATTGCGCATGCAGAAAGACTCCCTCCCGACCAGGATCCTGAAGATTATCCTCGCCGTGCTCGTCACGGTACTGGCCGTCTCCGCCCTGACCGCCGTGACGGCGCTCCTTCTCTACGGCCTCGTGCTGGCGGCGGTGGCGCTCGTGCTCCTTTTCATTCTTTCACCCGAGGACCTCAGGGCCTTCGTCAAGGCGGCCGGAGAACGCATCGACGGCTGGATCGGCCGCCTCGAGGGGCTCTGGCGCAGCGTCAAGGAGGGGCTCGACGCCTGGGGCGCCCGCGAAATGGCCGCGCGCGGCGAGGGCGACAATGAGCGCCCGCCCGCTCAGACAGGGCAGGGCGACGGGCTTCCCGCTAGCGGCGAGCCTTCGGAAAAGGCATAGTGCCGGACGGCGAAAGAGACATCGAAAAGAGGCGGACTCCGCAGGGAGCCGCCTCTTTTTTGTAAGCCGTTCGGCAGTCCGTCTTCAACTGGAGAGCCTGTAGCGCTGCCGCGGGCTGTGGAGCGGTTCCATGCGCTCGATGAGGCCTGCGTCGATCATGCGGCGGAGCTTGGCGAGCACGGTGCTTCTCGAGAGGCCCGAACATCGCACGATCTCGGTGAGCGCAATCGAGTCACGCTCGGAGAGCGCCGTCGTGAGGTCGTATTCGAAGTCCGTCCAGTGCACGATGCGCTCCTCGCGGAAGAAGACGAGCGAAACGGCGGAGACCCAGTCGTGCACGCCGGCTCTGGGTCTGCCTGCGGCCTCAAGCGCCTCGTCGATGAGAAGCAGCCCCTGAGTGCCAGGCTCGAGCACGGTGCCGGGCCTTCCGTCCGCATCAGGGCAGGGCGTGCACTCGAGAATGCGTGTGAGGTTGGCGTTGCGAAGCGCCGCCAGACCGTGGATCTGGCGGTTGTAGACGGCCGCCCTGAAGAACCCGCCCGGATTGAGGATCTCGAGCCTGTCGTCGAAGAGGTCGATGCGCACCTGCGAGCCACGGCCTTCGGGCGAATAGTCGCGGTGCTGAAGCGCGTTCACGACCGCCTCGTGGCAGGCGCGAAGCGGATATGCGAAGCCGTCCGCCGTCCTCAGGCGCTCTGCAAGGAGGTTCACGGCCGTCTCGACCATGTAGGGCACGGGGCCGTTGATGGAACGGGTTTCACCCGTTCCTCTGACCGTGAGGACGATGTTGAGCCTTGGAAAGAACTGCTGCGGATAGACGCCCGCCGCGAGAAGTCCGCCGAGCGTCGGGACAAGGCGTCCCGCGCCCTCGGCGAGCACGCCCGTCTTGACGAGAATCTCCTCGCCCGCCATGCCGCCGAAGACGGAGGGCGTCATGGCGCGGTTGCGCTCGACCATCGTCTTGAGGACGGCGGCGTCGAGGTCCGTGACGGACGCCTCGGAGACGTGCTCGGTGTCCCAGACGGGCTGCATGCGGCTTTCGCACATGCGGTCGACCTCGTAGTGCGTCAGTCGCTTGTCGCCGTCGCCCGTGCGGATGAAGCTTCCGGCCACGGGGCCGCGGTCCGTGATGTAGGCGGGCCTCAGGTCGGGTTCGAGCGCAGGAATGACGGCGGCCACGACTTCGGCGCCCTCGAACGGCTGTCGGGTCTGCAGGGCGGCGTGATGGTATCGCAGGCGGAAAGGAGCGCGTTGTGAAGGCGTCTTGCGTTGAAGCCCTCGACCGGTGTGAAGCCGCGGCGCTCGGAGAGGCCGAGGATGAGGATGCCGCCCGTGTGGTTCATGAAGGCCGAAAGCGTCTCACCGATGCTCTCGGGCAGCTTCCAGGCGGCCTCCTTCACTTCGACGAGCTGAGTGTCCGTGCCGATGGTGCGCAGGCGGCGCACGATTTTGGCGAGCAGCTTGTTCGGATCCTGCATGATGCACGCTCCTTCTTCGCGGGCTTTTGCAGGAAGTGTACGAAGTCGTGCGGCAAGTGCACCAGAGGATTAACCTAGTGGATGCCAGAGGCTGAGAATGAGGACGAGCATGAAGAAGGGGCCGGCGCTTTCGCGCCGGCCCCTTCAGGCGGAGACGGGATCCGGGAGCGGAGGTCCGGACCTCCTGCGCCCTGTTAGTAGAAGCCGCGCTTCTGTTCATTGAGCGAGAGGTAGATGTTCTTCACCTGGCTGTAGTGGGCGAGCATCATCTTGTGGGTCTCGCGGCCGATGCCGGACTTCTTGTAGCCGCCGAACGGGGTGTGCGCGGGCAGCTCGTTGTAGGTGTTGATCCACATGCGGCCCGTGCGGACGTCGCGGGCGACGCGTATGGCGCGGTTGATGTCGCGGGTCCAGACGGCGCCGCCGAGGCCGTAGTCGCTGTCGTTGGCCATGCGGACGACTTCCTCTTCGGTCTTGAACTTGATGACGACGGCGACCGGGCCAAAGATCTCCTCACGAGCGACCTTCATGTCGTTGGTGACGTCGACGAGGAGCGTCGGCTGCATGAACGCACCCTTTTCAGAGGCGCGGGCGCCGCCCACGAGGACGCGCGCACCCTCGCTGACGCCTTCCTCGACGCAGCCGAGGATCTTGGAGAGCTGGCGTTCGTTGATCTGGGCGCCCATCTGGGTCGACATGTCGGTCGGATCGCCCACCTTGATCTTCTTGAAGGCCTCGGCGAGTTCGCCCACGAACTTGTCGTAGATGCCTTCCTGCACGAAGATGCGGGAGCCCGCGCAGCAGACCTGACCCTGGTTGAAGAGGATGCCGATCTGGGCGCCTTCGATCGCCTTGTCGAGCTGGGCGTCGTCGAAGATGATGTTGGCGGACTTGCCGCCGAGCTCGAGCGTGCTCGGAATCAGGCGCTTGGCGGCCGCTTCGGCGACGCTGTAGCCGACTTCGGTCGAACCCGTGAAGGCGAGCTTGTCGAAGCCCGGGTGGTCAAGCATGGCCTGGCCCGTGCGGGCGCCGCGGCCGGAGACGATGTTGACGACGCCGGCGGGGAGCACCTGGTTGAGGAGCTTGCCGAGCTCGAAGAGCGAAAGCGGCGTCGTCGAGGAGGACTTGATCACGAGCGTGTTGCCCGCGGCGAGGGCCGGCGCGATCTTCCAGGCGCCCATCAGGAGCGGGAAGTTCCACGGAATGATCTGGCCGACGACGCCGATGGGCTCGTGCAGTACGATGCTCATCGTGTTTTCGTCGATCATGACGGCAGAGCCCTCTTCGGCGCGCAGGCAACCGGCGAAGTAGCGGAAGTGGTCGGAGGAGAGCGGAATGTCGACGAGCGTGGTTTCGCGGATCGGCTTGCCGTTGTCGAGCGTTTCGACCATGGCGAGACGGGCGGCGTTTTCATCGATGAGATCGGCGACCTTCAGAAGAAGGGCGGCGCGCTCCTGCGGGGACTTGGCGGCCCAGGCGGGGAAGGCGGCGCGGGCGGCGGCGACGGCACGGTCGATGTCGGCGGGAGAGGCGTTGGCGCAGTCGGCGAGCTTCTCGCCGTTGGCGGGATTGAACGTCTCGAAGGTTTCGCCGCCTTCGGCGGGAACCCATTCGCCGTTGATGAGCAGATCGTACTTGGCGTCAATGTATTGCATTTTAGGAGCCTCCATGGGCAAGTTCGTTCAAGGAGTCGGCGGAACTGCTCGGATGCCTTCTATCAATAGGCAACGTCTAAAACGAAATAGTTCTCAATAACCGAGATGTGAATTCAGTTTATGAGGAATTTTTCTTGCTGTCATTGACCGAAGGGGGTGTTTTTGGACTTCATTGGAACTAGTACCAAGGGCGTAAGACGAAATTCAAATGTTTCGAAATGCCTGATGTTCAGTGGCTTGTGAGGAAAAGCAGGAGGGTGACGAGGGAGGCGCACTTTTGGGCGCCACCGTGCAAGGATGTATAAAAAAATCTATGTCGGTTGTTGAGAGAGGCTGGGGCGGGCTTTGCGTCGCCCGATATTCGGAATTTTATGGGTTGAGTCCGAAGGCCTCGAGAACGGCGGGCAGGGGATCGACGTCCTGGCAGGAGAAGATCTCGATGCGCCTGAAGGAGGCGCCCTTGTCGCAGATGTCGCCGCGCGGGCGCTCCCAGACGAGTCCTCGTCCTTCGCGGGTGCGGTCCATGGCACGCACGAAGAGGGCCGGATGGCGGGCGGCGATGCTGGTCATGAGGCGTCGAAGGAAGTCGGCCTTCGAGATCGGGGCGCTCACCGTGAGGACGTGGCGGCCCTGAACGGGCTTGAGGCCTGCGGGGCCCTTGTCGCCCGGCATCTTGCCGAAAAGGAAGCCGAGCCTGCGGAAGACGTCGGCGAAGAGCTCGAGGTTGCGGTCGCCCGGCAGTCCGATCACCCAGTAGGCGGGGCGTTCCTCCTGCATCCACGCGGGCTCGATCCCGAGCATGCCGACCCAGGCATGAAGGGCGTCCCTCAGGGCGGCTGCGCCCGGACGGCCGGCTGTCGCCAGAAGGATGTTGTGGAACGGCTCGACGTATTCGTCGGGCGCTTCGAGCGCGGCGTCGTCGGGGCCGCTGTGAAGGCGTGCGTCGTCCAGAAGCTCGCGGATGCGGACGCGGGCGAGTGCCAGCATTCCGTCGGCCACGGCGTCGGAGGAATGTGCGACGGCGCGCACGTTGAGAAGGCCCACCGAAATGCGTGAGGCGGCGGCGAGCTCCTCAAGCGTGAGAAGAGGTTCGAGCGCCTCGCCCGCACGGTCAAGGCCGCAGGCGGCGGCCGTGGCGACGACGGCGGATTCGTCCGCGCCCATGGCATGCGCTTCAAGCGCCGCGCGAAGCGCAAACGCGTGGTCTGCGGGCGACAGCGTCCGCTTGAGAAGGTTGGAAAGCTCGAAGAGCCGCTCGGGAACGGGCGAGTCGTTTCGGGTCCGGCTTTCGTTGGATAGAGGAGGAACCAGCATGGCGTATTGACCTGACTTGGGTTGATGGGAACGTGTCCTCGGGTGCGGTCAGGGGCGTCCGGGCATGGAGCGCCACTCTCGAGAGCTGCGCTCCGTGCGCTTGGCCCTGAACCGGTCGAGCGTCGTCAGAGAATGATTTTTCGGCCCCATTCGGGGAACTGCCTGAGATCGGATCTCTCCTCCACCTCCTTCGGAATGAGGAAGACGACGGGATCCCTGCAGAACCGGGGAAACTTGCCCCAGCCGTCGGTGGCGTGGATGATGGCGACGGGTTCCGAGTCGAAGTGCTCCTCTATCCAATTGTAGCCTGAGATGAATTCGGTGCCGCCGCGTCCATGGATCCTCACCTTTTCGAAGTTGAAGTCCTCGTAGGCGTCGTATTCGTCGACGCTCTGAATGCCGGCGTCGGCCTGAATGATCACGAAGGGCGTGGGGAAGGTCTCGCGGAAGGTTCTGATTTCACCGAAGATGCGCTCAAGGCTCTCGTCGGACATCGAACCCGAGGTATCGACGAACATCACGAGCTTGATCGGTGCGGGCCTGCCCGGGCTGGGAAGGTAGAGGCCGCGGCAGATGTGCTTTTTCGAAGGCGGCCACGTGCTCCAGTCGTCGCGGATGCGGTCGTACATCCACTCCGCGAGAAGCGTTCGCCAGTCGATGCGGGAGATCTTGGAGCCCTGCAGAAGACTCTCGAGGCTGCCGCCCGTGATGCCCGCCGACCTGAGCGCCTTGAGGGTTTCGAGACGGGTCGCCTCGACGGCCTCGTCGACCTCCTGCTCGTCGGGCATCTCGATGCCCGTGAGCGTCCTCAGGCGGGTTGCCTCGGGGCTGTTCGGATCGAGGACGTCTTCTCCGACGTCCTTCAGAACGCATTCATCGGAATCCTCCCGCTGCTTGTTCCGGCCCCGGGAATCCTTCCGCTGCTTGTTCTGGCCTTGGGAGCCGCCCGAATGCAGAGGCGGCGGATTGTCGCTTCCCTTGTGCTCGAGGAGCTCGTAGATCCGTTCTGCGCTCAAGTCCCGGTAGAGCGGGGAGAGGAGGGCACCCCCGGGAAGCCTGAAGCCGCAGCTGACGAGCACCTGGTTGATGGCGTAGTCGGTCGCAAGGTTCCAGAGGTGCTTGTCGCGTTCCTGCCTGCGGTCGGCGCTCTGCGTGATGACGTGCATGAGCTCGTGCGCGAGCACGCCCCTGAGTTCGGCGTCGGTGAGCGAGTCGATGAAGCTTTCGCTCCAGAAGATGTGGTAGCCGTCAGTGCAGATGGTCTCAATGATGCCGTCCGCCTGAACGAGCGGGAAGCGCATCAGTGCCGTCGACAGATAGGGCTTTCGCATGCAGAGCTGAATGCGCGCGCGTGTGATGCGCGTCTGCGTCGAGATGGCCATGCGCCCTCCTTAGAACAGCATGACCTTGTTGGTCTTGAGGAAGTCGCTGACGCCCTTTTCCTGCACGATCTGGGGCCTGCACCGGATCAGGTCGCGCAGAAGCACGATGCTGAACTCCACGGGCAGGCGGGGCAGCAGCGTGGGCACGATCTTGAGGATGCCGTCGTTTTGGGCGCCTGCCACGAGGAAGGACACGAGCACCCACAGGCGGTCAAGCTCGGTGGGGATCGTCGCGCCGGCGGGGTCGGCGATGATGGCGTCGATTTCCTTGCGCAGCACGGCTTTCTTTGCAAAGGTCAGGAACTCGACGGCGGGGCCGGTCCCGACGATGCCGGGGATCACGTCGCGGGCTTTGGCAGGGCTGCCGAACTTCGCCACCACGTCGCTCACCATCTCCCAGCTGCGGGGCGTCGCAAAAGCCTGCTCGTCCTCGGACGCAGCCTGCAGCAGCTGCGGGCGGTACTTGAGGAAGGCGGTGACTTCGGGGATGATGCCGCGGTTGGTGGCCCAGGCGTGCCAGTCATCGGGGTCGACCTCAAGATTGAGGTGGATGAAGCGGTTGGCGAGCGCGCTCGAGAGCCTGAAGGTCACCGCCTTGTCCTCGCGGCGATTGCCTGCCGCAATGATGCGCCAGCCTTCGGGAAGTTCGTATTCGCCGACCCTGCGGTCGAGAATGAGCTGATAGAGCGCGGCCTGCACGAGAGGAGGCGCGGCGTTGATCTCGTCGAGGAAGAGAATGCCGGGCTTGTCGGACTTCTTCGGCAGGAAGGACGGCGGGCACCAGACGGCCGTGCCGTCCTGGATCATCGGAATGCCGCGCAGGTCGGTCGGATCGAGCAGGGAGGCGCGGATGTCGATGAGCGGCATGCGGCGGCGCTCGGCGATCTGGCGCACGATCGAGCTCTTGCCGATGCCGGGGGCGCCCCAGATGAAAGCGGCCCAGGGCTGGTCGAGAAGGTTTTCAAGTACGGTGGTAAGTCGCGAGGCTTTCATGTTGGTGGTTCGTTGGCTTCCGTTGAGAGGTGTGGGTGCCGTCCTGCAGGACATGCAGGAAGCGGTGCCATACAGGAGGCATTCTATTGGAGGTGCGGAAACAACGCGTCCCTCGTTGTCCGGCCGGTCGGCCTTGTGCATGCGCGCGGCGGAGGAAGAAAAAAAGGTTCATCTCGGAAGTCCGTGGAACGCGGCCTTGACTTTTAAGAAAAAGTCTGGTCGGCTCCCTCCAAGAAAAAAAAGTAGCGCTCACTCCAAATTTCAGGCAGATTCAAGTTACTAGAGAAG
>ENA-ORRH01001428-ORRH01001428.1-human-gut-metagenome-genome-assembly--contig:-NODE-1428-length-10472-cov-2.59518_pt1 | contig 10472 bp, 10 predicted proteins | sample MGYA00242173_ERZ509130 | MGnify/ENA primary metagenome ERZ509130 (study PRJEB26280, sample SAMEA2338633) | human gut metagenome | biome: human gut; feature: human-associated habitat; material: faeces... | reverse complement strand
AAGGCATGGTCGCAATATGCAACCCGGAAAGCTGCGTGGATATTGCAAGGGAATAGTCTTACTGAATAAGATAACTTAATTAATTTATTAACTTAACACATTTATCTGTCTGTTTACAATGAGAAAATACTTCGTTATCCTTGTCTTAGCTCTCTGTTCCGTCGGAACATTGAAAGGGCAGACCGCATCAGATTCTTTGGCAATCGTTTCTGCACAATGGGAGATAATACATGCTCAAAAGGGAATTATCCACAAGAGTGCGTCTATACCTCAGCTTTATCAGTGCCCCCAAGTTATCAACCTGATAGAGATTGACCCCGGCAAAGGGATGAAAGCGGGTATTGCCATATCGGACGGTATGAAAAAGACAAGCCGGATAGCTTCCGAACATCATGCGCTTGCGGCAATCAATGGTTCTTATTTTGATATGAAGCATGGGAATTCTGTCTGTTTCCTGAAAACAGACAGGCAAGTGATTGATACGACAACGATAAACGAGTTTAAACTACGTGTCACGGGAGCCGTTTACGAACGGAAAGGAAAGATGAAGCTGATTCCCTGGAACAGACAGATAGAAAAAAAATATAAGCGAAAGGTGGGTACAATATTGGCATCCGGACCGTTATTATTAAAAGACGGTCGGGTATGCGACTGGAGCTTGTGTGGAAAGGACTTTGTCCAGAATAAGCATCCCCGTAGTGCTGTTTGCATGACGAAGGATGGAAAAATACTGCTTGTCACGGTGAACGGACGTTTTCCGGGGCGTGCCGAAGGGGTGAATATCCCCGAACTGGCACACTTGCTTCGGATATTAGGCGGTAAGGATGCGTTGAACCTGGACGGTGGCGGTTCCACAACATTATGGCTGTCGGGGGCACCGGAGAATGGTGTCGTCAATTATCCTTGTGATAATAAACGTTTCGACCATGCCGGAGAACGCGGAGTGCCCAACATCATTTATGTTTATGAATAACCTTATTGTTTATCAGCTATCGCACGACTTGAAGTTGCGAATAAAATGGAAAATGAAATGAAGAAACTTTTAAGATGCTCCCTGTTGGGGCTATTATTATTGTGCAGTGTCGTTGTAAACGGAGCGCAAGTCCCCAAATATATCTTCTTGTTTATCGGTGACGGCATGGGATTCAACCATGTGGAAGCAACCCAAATTTATGCGGAGAAAGTGGGAACAGATACGGGCGAATGTTCACTGTTATTCCCCACTTTCCCTGTGATGACTCAAGTATGCACGCGCTCGGCTTCTCACTTGATTACGTGTTCATCCGCCGCAGCTACCGCTTTGGCTACCGGAGAAAAAACGACGAACTATGTAATCGGAATGGATGCGGAAAAGAATCACGGGTTAAAATCCCTGGCACGCCAACTGAAAGATAAAGGTTATAAAATAGGAATAATCACTTCTGCTTCTATCGACCACGCTACCCCCGGTGGATTTTATGCTTCACAACCCGACCGTTCTATGTATTACGAAATAGGAGTGGATGCCGCCAATTCCGGTTTCGATTTCTTCGGTGGGGCGTGATTGCTCGAACCTCGCAGCAAGCGTAACCTTTCGGCGCCTTGCCTTTATGACCTGTTCAATCAGAAAGGCTATACGATGTTTCGTGGAATGGACGCTTATAACCGTGCTGCTGCAAAGGATAAAATTCTCCTCTTCCCAACCGATACAGTGAGCAAAAGCCTGAAATATGCGATGGACCGTTCCGCCAAAGACTTGAGTTTGCCTGACTTGACAAAAGCCTGCCTTGCTAATTTTCAGGAAACCGCGAAGAAGGGTTTCTTTATGATGGTAGAAGGCGGAAAAATAGATTGGGCGGCCCATGCCCACGACGGTGGCGCTGTTGTGAAAGAAACCATTGACTTCGACCAATGTATCCGCTTGGCTTATGATTTCTACAAAAAGCATCCGAACGAGACATTGATATTAGTGACTGCCGACCACGAAACGGGCGGTCTTGGACTGGGCAACTCCGATATGAACCTGAATATCGACTTGCTTCAATATCAGAAGTGTTCACAAGAAGCCTTGACTGCTGCTATGCGTGAAATGAAAAGCGGAAAGATGATTCCTTCGTGGGAAGACATGAAAGCGTTTCTGAAAAAGAACCTGGGCTTTTGGGAACAAATTAAGATTACTCCGCGTGAAGAACTTGAATTATTGGTTTGCTACGAAGAGTCTTTCTTGAAGAAGAAGTCGAAAGATGTGGTCAGCCTTTACGCGAAAGATGAACCTTTAGCGGTGGCTGCTATTGCCTTGTTGGATAAGAAGGCGTCATTGGGATGGACAACTAAAACGCATACGGGAGCACCCGTGCCATTGTATGCGATAGGCAAGCAGGCTGTTCTTTATTCGGGCAGGAGAGACAATACGGATATGGCTAATGTTTTGCGGAAATTATTCCTTATCAAATAGGGAGAGGTTTATCAATCAAGAATGTGAGTCAGTATTTGAGTTAGAGGAATCCCGTATGAAAATGAACTAAGCCAATACTGAACATAAATATATGGCTGGATACTACATAATGTCGGCTCTATATGGCGATTTTGACGTTGATTTATTAATCGACAACTGGAGTCGGCCACTTAGCTGACTGAAGTCGGCTGCTTAGTCAACTGGAGTCGGCTATATAGCCGACTTTAGTCGACTGATACGATGTCGGCTGTTTCAATCCGGTATCCGGTCATATTCTTCTTACGTTCTTCCACATAAGAAAACACCTGAGTTTTTGTTTGAACTAGAGCTTCTTTTCTTAAAAGTGTGAACAGTGTGAAGGATGTGAGGAGTTTAAAATGGGGTTGTGAAATCACAGCAAACATCTGTTATTCTACAGTTTATGAGACTGTGAAAAGCGTGAAAGATAAAAGATGAACTTTTATTATAAAGGGTATCTAAATTTATACTTTTGTCAGCTATCATTTTCTGTACTAGATATTTTATGCCTTATTAATTAAGGTACAAAAATAGGCAATTTCTGTTATATAGCGGACATGAATCAGAATAAAACTTTTTCCGGAGAATTGGTTTTGCTTGTTTTGTTTCTCATTCGTGAGGGGGCTTTTTCAAAAAAAAACTATCTATGCTTTTTGCAAGTCCCGTTCTTCATATTTGCAGATCGCCTCTATCCATTCTTCTGTCAGTGGCATGGATTCATGTCTTTCAAGATCGAAAGTAACCATAACAGACTTGCAGATACATTTTACTTCATTCGTTTCTGTGTCGATAACCCGCTGGATCAGGTGAAAGCTTTTGGTGCCTATCTTAGAAACAGCAGTCTGTACGGCGATATGATCGGATGCGAATATCTGTTTGACGAAATCCGCTTCGATGTGGACAACGACAATCCCGATCTTTTCCCAATCTACTCCGGGGCATACTGAAGCGAAGTATTCAGTCTTTCCTAAGTCGTAAAAGGAGAAGTAAACTGTGTTGTTGACGTGACCAAATTTGTCTACATCATTGAATCGCAATTGGATAGGTAATGTGTGATGAAATACGATTTCTTCCATTGTTTTCTCTTAAACGTTTTAAATTCGACACAAAAATGGCACTTTTGCTTTCTTGCTTGAAATTGAGGCAAAGATAGAGATTTCTAATGATTCTGCTTTCGGAGATAAGGAAGATTTTCGTTAATAATCGTTTAAAACGAAGTTTTGGGATGTTTGTTCTGTTAGGGAAACACGCTTGTAATAATGTAATAGTTAAATTGTTGTCTGCCAATAGTTGATTTTAAAGGGTGATTTAAAAACGTCAGGATAGATTTCACTAAATGGAATAAATGTGTTATTTTTGCGTCTTGTTCTTAACGGAAATTAATCAAGAAATGATAGAAGATATTAAAAAAGCCTGTCAGGTGATGAATGAAGGAGGAGTGATCCTTTATCCCACTGATACCGTATGGGGTATAGGCTGTGACGCGACTAATGAAGAGGCTGTACGCCGGGTATATGAGATCAAGAAACGTGCTGATAGCAAAGCTATGTTGGTGTTGGTGGACTCTCCGGTTAAAGTGGATTTTTATGTACAGGATGTACCTGATGTAGCATGGGATTTGATTGAAGTTGCCGACAAGCCGTTGACGATTATTTATTCCGGAGCACGAAATTTAGCACCTAATCTGCTGGCCGAAGATGGCAGTGTCGGGATTCGTGTGACGAATGAAGATTTTTCCAGAAGACTCTGTCAGCAGTTCCGTAAAGCAATTGTTTCTACTTCGGCTAATGTCAGCGGGCAGCCGGGTGCTGCTAATTTTAGTGAAATTAGTGATGAAATCAAATCGGCGGTAGATTATATCGTTGGCTTTCGTCAGGATGATATGAATAAGCCGAAACCCTCAAGTATTATTAAGTTGGAAAAAGGTGGAGTGATAAAGATAATTCGCGAATAAATGAAAGGGGAAAAACTTAGTTTATTGCAGCGTTGTATCAAATGGCGGGAAGCGAACATAAAGGAAAAGCAATTTATCCTGATATTAAGTTTCCTGGTCGGAATCTTCACTGCGTTTGCTGCGTTAATATTGAAATTCTTTATCCATCAGATACAGAATTTCCTGACTAATAATTTCAATGCAACAGAAGCTAACTACCTGTATTTGGTATATCCGGTAGTCGGTATTTTCCTTGCAGGTTGGTTTGTGCGTAATATTGTAAAGGATGATATCAGTCATGGGGTCACCAAAATTCTATATGCCATCTCCCGTAGGCAGGGACGTATCAAGCGACACAATATCTGGTCGTCTACTATCGCCAGTGCCATAACCATCGGATTTGGTGGATCGGTCGGAGCAGAGGCGCCGATTGTACTGACAGGTTCGGCAATCGGTTCCAATCTCGGGAGCGTGTTTAAGATGGAGCATCGCACGTTGATGCTGCTCGTAGGTTGTGGTGCGGCAGGTGCCATTGCCGGTATTTTTAAAGCTCCGATTGCGGGACTGGTATTTACCTTGGAAGTGCTGATGATTGACTTAACCATGTCTTCTTTGCTTCCCCTGCTGATTTCTGCCGTGACAGCAGCAACTGTTTCGTACATAGTCACTGGTACGGAGGCTATGTTTAAGTTCCACCTCGATCAGGCATTCGAACTGGAGCGTATTCCTTTCGTTATCTTGCTGGGAATTTTTTGTGGGCTGATTTCGTTGTACTTCACACGTGCCATGAATTCGGTAGAAGGTGTATTTGGCAAACTCAATAACCCTTACAAGAAACTGGCTTTTGGTGGTGTGATGTTGAGTGTATTGATTTTCCTTTTCCCACCTCTTTATGGTGAAGGATATGACACGATTAATCTTTTGTTGAATGGAACGTCTGCCGAAGAGTGGGATACGGTCATGAACAACTCTATGTTTTATGGCTATGGCAATTTGTTGCTGGTTTATCTGATGCTGATTATCTTGTTGAAAGTATTTGCTTCCAGTGCAACAAACGGTGGCGGTGGTTGTGGTGGTATCTTTGCTCCTTCGCTTTATTTGGGATGTATTGCCGGTTTTGTTTTCTCTCATTTTAGCAATGACTTTGCTTTCTCCGCTTATTTGCCGGAGAAGAATTTCGCATTGATGGGAATGGCGGGAGTAATGAGTGGTGTCATGCATGCTCCATTGACAGGGGTGTTCCTGATAGCCGAGCTGACAGGTGGATATGATTTATTTCTTCCGTTGATGATTGTATCTGTAAGTTCATATCTGACAATTATTGCTTTCGAACCTCATAGTATCTATTCGATGCGTTTGGCTAAGAAGGGACAATTGCTGACACATCACAAGGATAAAGCTGTGTTGACGCTGATGAAAATGGAAAACGTGGTGGAGAAAGATTTCGTTGTCGTACACCCGGAAATGGACTTGGGCGAACTGGTGAAAGCAATTGCAGCTTCCCATCGAAATGTCTTTCCGGTGACAGATAAGAAAACGGGTGAATTGTTGGGAATTGTATTGCTCGACGATATTCGCAACATCATGTTCCGGCAAGAACTTTATCATCGTTTCACTGTTAATAAATTGATGATATCTGCTCCTGCCAAAATCTTCGATACGGATGGAATGGAGCAGGTTATGCAAACATTTGACGATACGAAAGCCTGGAATCTTCCGGTTGTAGATGAGGAAGGCCGCTATCAGGGATTTGTCTCTAAATCAAAGATATTTAATTCGTATCGGCAAGTGCTGGTACATTTTTCTGAAGACTAATCCGTGCCTAAGTAATGATAACAGATTTAAAATATGAAGAAAGAAAATTTAAGAATAGTATATATGGGAACTCCCGATTTTGCGGTAGAGGCCCTGCGCCAATTGGTAGAAGGCGGTTATAATGTAGTGGGTGTGATTACGATGCCCGATAAACCTGCCGGACGCGGACATAAGATTCAATATTCTCCTGTCAAACAATATGCGCTCGAACAGAATTTACCGTTGCTTCAACCGGAAAAGTTGAAAGATGAAGCTTTTGTGGAAGCGTTGCGTGAATGGAAAGCGGATTTGCAGATTGTAGTTGCTTTCCGTATGTTGCCGGAAGTGGTATGGAATATGCCGCGACTGGGTACATTTAATCTTCATGCTTCTTTACTTCCTCAATATCGTGGAGCTGCTCCTATCAACTGGGCGGTTATCAACGGTGATACGGAAACCGGGATTACGACTTTCTTTTTGAAGCATGAGATAGATACCGGAGAGGTCATTCAACAGGTACGTGTGCCTATTGCAGATACGGATAATGTAGAAGTGGTACATGATAATTTGATGATGTTGGGAGGAAAACTGGTTCTTGAAACAGTAGATGCTATACTGAATGGAACGGTCAAACCAATTCCTCAAGAAGAAATGGCAGTTGTCGGTGAACTGCTCCGAAGATATTTAAAGAAACTTGCCGGATTGACTGGAACCAGCCGGTGAAGAAGATCTACGATTTTATCCGTGGACTATCACCTTACCCCGCTGCCTGGAGTGAACTGATTGCTTCCGAAAAAGCAGAAAGTGTGGTCGTGAAAATATTTGAAAGTGAGAAAGTTTATGAATCACATCAATTGGCTGCCGGAACAATCGTAACTGATGGCAAGAAATTTATGAAAGTAGCTGTACCGGATGGATTTGTATCTATTCTTTCTTTACAATTACCCGGTAAAAAACGACTGAAAACAGATGAGTTGCTTCGTGGTTATCGCCTGGAAGATGGGTGTAAGATGAAGTGATCTGACAATAAGATAGAATAAAAACCGTCCCGAACACGAGACAATTAGAACCTAAAATAAAAGAATTATGAAACCGATTATCGCTCCTTCTATTCTTTCTGCCGATTTTGGATATTTGGCAAAGGATATTGAAATGGTAAACCGCAGTGAAGCGGAGTGGGTACATATTGATATTATGGACGGAGTATTTGTTCCGAATATTTCATTTGGCTTTCCGGTACTGAAATATGTAGCGAAGTTAAGTAAGAAGCCGTTGGATGTGCATTTGATGATTGTGAATCCGGAGAAATTCATTCCGGAAGTAAAAGCATTGGGTGCTCATACGATGAATGTGCATTATGAAGCTTGTCCACATCTGCATCGGGTGATTCAACAAATCAGAGAAGCCGGGATGCAGCCTGCTGTAACGATCAATCCTGCTACTCCTGTAGCTCTTCTGCAAGATATTATCCGGGACGTGTATATGGTGCTTATCATGAGCGTGAATCCAGGATTTGGCGGGCAGAAGTTTATCGAACATTCGGTAGAAAAAGTTCGTGAACTGCGTGCCCTGATTGAACGGACAGGTTCGAAAGCCCTGATTGAAGTAGACGGTGGCGTGAACCTGGAAACAGGAGCCCGTCTGGTTGAGGCGGGAGCCGATGCGCTGGTGGCTGGAAATGCTGTCTTTGGTGCACAGGATCCGGTAGAAATGATTCGTCAGTTGCACGAACTGTAACTAATCTATTGAATTCCTTTTATATCCATCGATATCCATTTATACGCCTGCTTATCCCTTGGATAGCAGGCATTTTTTGTGGAGATCATTTTTTTGACCGTTCATGGGATCCCCTTTGTGGTATTCTCTTCTTTGGCTTTTTTGCTGTATTGTCTTTTGCTCTTTATTTTCTGAAACGCTATTCGCTGCGATGGTGTTTTGGGATAGCTATCTCCGCTCTTTGTTTTACGGGAGGATGGCTTGGGATGACTGGACAATTGCAACAGGCTGTCTGCTCTTTTCCGAAAGAAGAAACTGTGTACCGGGTTTTGATAACGGATGCAGCTCAACCAAAAGAACATACTTACCTCTGTCAGGCATTATTAAAAGAACGTCGTGATACTGCGGGCATATATCCGATAGGACATACTGCGGTTCTTTATCTACAGCAAGATTCGTCTGCCTCCCGTTTGAAGAGTGGAGATGAACTGCTGATTTCTGCCCGCATTTCTCCTCCTCTTAACAATCGAAACTTTGATGAATTTGATTATGCCCGCTTCCTGATGCGGAAAGGTATTAGCGGAACAGGATATGTTGCATCCGGGAAATGGATAAAATGCGACGGAATGAATAACTTTGACCTCAAAAGTGTAGCCAGCTCTTGTAGAAGAAACGTGGTTTCACTTTATCAGGAACTGGGATTCAACGGGGATGAACTGGCAGTACTTTCAGCACTAACAATAGGAGATAAGACAGAATTAAGTGATTCGGTTCGTGAAAGTTATTCGGTAGCAGGTGCAAGCCATATTCTTGCTTTATCCGGTTTGCATATCGGACTTTTATATACAATGCTTTTTTTCATTCTGAAACCTATTGCCCGAAGAGGAAATATAGGTAGATGTGTGCGTTCTGTTTTTCTTCTTGTCTTATTGTGGACCTTTGCTTTTTTTACAGGGCTTTCTCCGTCGGTAGTACGTTCGGTCAGTATGTTTTCGATTTTAGCTATGGCGGATATGGTTGGTCGTGAACCTTTATCTTTAAATACATTGGCAGTAGCTGCGTGGTTGATGTTATTCTGCAATCCTGCATGGCTGTTCGATGTTGGTTTTCAGCTCTCTTTCCTTGCTGTTGCTTCTATTTTGCTTATCCAAAAGCCGATCTACCATTTGATTACCGTGAAAAGTAGAATAGGAAAGCATGTTTGGGGACTGATGAGTGTATCTGTTGCCGCACAAATAGGAACAGCTCCGCTTGTTCTGTTTTATTTCTCCCGATTTTCCGTGCATTTTCTGTTGACGAATTTAGTTGTTATTCCTTTGATTACGATTATCTTATATGCTGCTGTCGTAATGCTTCTTCTGACTCCTTTCTCCTGGCTTCAGATAGGAGTGGCCGGAGGTGTTAAGAAGCTGTTGGAAGGACTTAATTTCTTTGTCCGATGGGTAGAACGGCTTCCTTGCGCTTCTATAGATGGAATTTGGCTTTATCAGTCAGAAGTGCTAGGTATCTATATTGTCATCGCTCTGCTAACCTATTATTTCATGAATCGCCGATACCGGAATCTGCAAATCTGTCTTTTTTCTATCTTGTTGATGGGGACTTATCATGCAACACTGTATTGGCTGGATTGTCCTCAAACGAGTTTAGTCTTTTACAATGTGCGTGGTTGTCCGGCAGTACATTGCATAAAAAGTGACGGGCAATCCTGGATAAACTATATGGATACTCTCTCCAATGAAAAACGTCTGAAACACATGACAGCTAACTATTGGAAGCGTCATCACCTTCTTCCTCCCCAAGAAATAACGGCTGATTGCCGGCACGCTGAACTTAACCGTCAACAGCAGATTATATCCTATCATGGTTGTCGTGTATGTGTCATAAACGATAACCGTTGGCGAAACAAATCCACCGTTTCTCCGTTATATATTCAGTATCTTTACTTATGCAAAGGATATGACGGTCATCTGGAAGAACTCGCCCAGGTCTTTTCTTTCTCTTACGTCATATTGGACGCGTCCCTCTCGGAATACCGCAAACACCTACTTGAAAGCGAATGCAAGAAATCCGGTCTGCGATTTATCTCTTTGTCCGACGAAGGTTCTGTCCGCTTTTTGCTCTAAGTACAAAGATTTATCGTACATTTGCACCTTGATAAAGTTTAAGAGTATGTTGACGAAAGTAATTGAACAAGCCAAAATAGACCATTTTACCAAATGGTTTGAACGAGCTGACAAAATAGTAATTGTATCCCATGTTTCTCCTGACGGCGACGCTATTGGTTCATCATTGGGATTGTATCATTTCCTGGATTCACAGGAAAAAACAGTAAACGTAATTGTGCCGAATGCCTTTCCCGATTTCCTGCGATGGATGCCGGGCAGTAAGGATATTCTTTTGTATGACCGTTACAAAGATTTTGCCGATAAGTTGATAGCCGAAGCTGACGTAATCTGTTGTCTCGACTTCAATGCATTGAAGCGTATTGACGATATGGCAGACGCTGTGGCTGCATCTCCTGCGCGTAAAATCATGATCGATCATCACCTGTATCCCGAAGATTTCTGTAAGATTGTA
>ENA-ORRH01001427-ORRH01001427.1-human-gut-metagenome-genome-assembly--contig:-NODE-1427-length-10478-cov-2.50014_pt1 | contig 10478 bp, 7 predicted proteins | sample MGYA00242173_ERZ509130 | MGnify/ENA primary metagenome ERZ509130 (study PRJEB26280, sample SAMEA2338633) | human gut metagenome | biome: human gut; feature: human-associated habitat; material: faeces... | reverse complement strand
AATGGAGATGGTCCGGTAGCCCCACGCCCAGCCATGGCCGGCACCCAATGCGCTTGCCATGATGTACGGGCCAAGCAGCGTGCCCAAGCCCCACATGGCGTGCAGCCAGCTCATGTGACGGCTTTCGTAGTGGATTGCCACATAGTTGTTGAGCGCCGCATCGACGCCGCCCGCGCCCAAGCCGTACGGAATGGCGAAGAGCAGCAGCATCCAGTAATTCGGCGAGATGGAGAAGCCGAACAATGCGAACGCCGTTAACGCAACGGACACTGCCGTGACCTTGCCTGCACCGAACCGCAAGGTCATGCGGTCTGATAGCAGCGCGGACACGATGGTGCCGGCGGAAATCGTCATGGAAATGCCACCCGCCCAGGAAATCGGCGCATGCAGGTCGCCGCTCATCGTCGGCCATGCGGCGCCGAGCACCGCGTCCGGCAGGCCCAGACTGATGAAGGCGATGTAAATCACGGCGAGCAGCAGATTGGCCACAGTCAGCTCCTTGTATGTTTTATGTTTGCGGCAATAAAATCACGAAAATACTCCGCTATTTTATCCAAAGTTACCTACCAAACGGTATTTTGTATCTTGCACTATCGCCCGACGTTTTTGCATTATCGTGCATACACGAAAAGCGGGTCTCCGCCGCAACGCAAGACCCGCCAATCGCAATCGCCATGCAATATCAGGTGTCGATCTTGGAACGGTCGAAATCGTCGGCGTTCTCCACGATGAACGCCTTGCGCGGCGGCACGTCATCACCCATGAGCAGGCTGAAGATGTGGCTGGCCTGTTCGGCGTCCTCCATGCGGATACGGCGCAGCATGCGGGTGCGCGGATCCATGGTGGTATCGGCCAGCTGGTCGGCGTCCATCTCACCCAAACCCTTGTAACGCTGGATGTCCTCGTTGTAGCCGATGTGCTTTTTATCAAGCTCGGCAAGTTTGCCTGCCAACTCATCATCGGAATACGTGTAGATGTACTCGCCCTTATGCGTACCCGTCAACGCGATACGATGCAGCGGCGGCACGGCGGGATACACAAGACCATATTCGATAAGCGGCCGCATGTACCGGTAGAACAGCGTCAGCAGCAGGATGCGGATGTGCGCGCCGTCGACATCGGCATCGGTCATCATGATGATCTTGTTGTATCGGGCCTGTTCGATGTCGAAGCTCGCTCCGGAACCAGCGCCAACCACCTGGATGATGGCCGCGCATTCCTTGTTGGACAGCATCTGCGCGAGCGATGCCTTCTGCACGTTGAGGATCTTGCCTCGAATCGGCAGCAACGCCTGGAATCCGGAATTACGGGCGGCCTTGGCTGTGCCCAATGCGGAATCACCCTCGACGATGAACAGTTCGGCCACATCGTCATTGCCGGGCTGGCAGTCGGACAGTTTCGGCGGCATGGACGCGGATTCAAGCGCGTTCTTACGGCGTGTGACTTCCTTGGTCTTGCGCGCCTGCACGCGGGCATGCATTTCGCCGACGATTTTCTCCAGCACGCGGCCGGACTGTTCCTTGTAACCGCGTTTGGAGCCGGTAATCATCTCACCGAACTGCCTGTCGGTCATTCTGGAGACGATCGGCTTGACTTGCGCGGTGCCGAGCACGTCCTTGGTCTGGCCTTGGAACTGCGGTTCGGCGATGCGGACGGTGACGACGGCCACCAGACCGGCGAGAATGTCGTCACGTTCCACCTTCATATGGGAATCCTTGAGATTCACCTTGAGTTTGCGCGCGTTGTCCTCGATGGCCTTGCGCACCTGCTTGGTGATGCCTTGGAGGAAGCCGTCCACGTGCATGCCGCCGCCGGGCGTCTCCACCACGTTGACGAAGCTGCGCATGGTGGTGTCGTAGCCGTTGGTCCATCGCATGGCGATATCGACTGCGCAATCACGCGTCACCTTCTGCGCATGCAGTTCACCATCGTCTCCGACCGCCTGCGTTTCTTCAACATACGTGTCCTCGCCGGCGATGCGCCAAATATCGGAGACCGCTTCGCCTTTGGACAGGAAATCGACGAAGTCTCTCACACCGCCGGTATGGAGGAATTCCTCGATGCGCGCGTGCGGGTATTTCGGACGCGTGGTCTGCACAGCGTTTTCCTGCGGCTGCGCGTCAGCGTCGCCCGTCTGGGATTCAGGCGACTCGTCCGTGGCTGCGCTATCCGGTTGCGCCATGTCTGCGGCATTGTCCTCGGCATCGACTTCCAGCATTTCATCGACGGCTTCGTCACCGGTTTCGGGAATGTTTTCATCGATGACGGTGATTTTCAGTCCCGGTACCAGGAAGCTGGTCTGACGTACGCGGTCGATGAGCTGGTCATAGCTGAATTCGGCGGTGTCGTTGAAAATCTCGGGATCGGCCCAGTAACGGATGCGGGTTCCCGTGGTCTTCGGGCTCACCTTGCCGATGATCTCGAGTTCGGTCGGACGGTTCTTGCGCGTCTTCTTGAACGGCGAATTCGGGGACGGATGCGTGGGATCCTCGTCGGAGTACACACCAGGATGGCCTTGGTGGAAGGCCATGTGGTGGGTTTTGCCGTCACGATCCACTTCCACGTCGAGACGGGAGCTCAATGCGTTCACCACGGATGAGCCGACACCATGCAGACCGCCGGAAGCGCCATACGAGGAATTGCCGAATTTGGCGCCGGCATGCAGCTTGGTCAGCACCACTTCCACGCCGGTGAGCTTGGTTTTCGGCTCCACGTCCACCGGAATGCCTCGGCCATTGTCCGCCACTTCAACGGAACCATCGTCATGCAAGGTCACGATGATGTGGTTGCAGGCTCCCGCAAGAGCCTCATCGACGGCATTGTCGATGATCTCCCACAGGCAGTGCATCAGGCCCTGGCTGTCGGTCGTGCCGATGTACATGCCCGGACGTTTGCGCACCGCATCCAAGCCTTCGAGCACGGTAAGACTCTCAGCACCGTAATTATCCTTAGCCATGTTCCCTTTCAATTGTCGCCTTACAAGACATGAAGTCGAGAAACCCTGCGTTCATGCCGGTTTCTCGACTTCATTTACTCGCGTCTGATTACTATCACTGGTCCAGGAAGTCGCGCAGCGTCTGCGAACGTGACGGATGGCGCAGCTTGGACATGGTCTTCGATTCGATTTGGCGGATACGTTCGCGCGTCACGCCATACACACGTCCGATATCATCCAGCGTCTTCGGCTGGCCGTCCTCCAAACCGTAGCGCATCTTGATGACGCCAGCCTCACGCGGAGACAGCGTTTCAAGCACCTGCTTGAACTGCTCCTGCAACAGCGAGAAGGCGACGGCATCGGACGGTGCGATGGCGTCGGTGTCTTCGATCAGATCACCGAACTCGGAATCGCCATCCTCGCCCAGCGGCGTGTGCAGGGAAATCGGCTCGCGGCCGTACTTCTGCACTTCCTGCACCTTCTCGACCGGCATGTCGAGCTCACGGGCCAGTTCGTCCGGCGTAGGTTCGCGGCCGAGGTCCTGAAGCATCTGGCGCTGCACGCGGGACAGCTTGTTGATGACTTCCACCATATGCACAGGCACACGAATGGTGCGGGCCTGATCAGCCATGGCACGGGTGATGGCCTGGCGAATCCACCATGTGGCGTACGTGGAGAACTTGAAGCCCTTCTTCCAGTCGAACTTCTCTACGGCACGAATCAGACCAAGATTGCCTTCCTGAATCAAATCGAGGAACAGCATGCCACGGCCCGTATAGCGCTTGGCAAGAGAGACCACGAGTCGGAGGTTGGCTTCCAGCAGATGGTCCTTGGCGCGCTTGCCGTCGTTCGCGGCCCACTTCAGTTCACGCCGGCGCTTGAAATCCATCTTGTCGGATTCCGTGTCCAGCAGATGTTGGGCGTACAGACCGGCCTCGATGCGTTCGGACAGGTCGACTTCCTGTTCGGCGTTCAGCAGGTTCACTCTGCCGATCTGCTTCAGGTAATCCTTGACCGGATCTGCGGTGGCGCCGGCTGCGATCACACGACGCTTCGGATTGCCGGACGGCGTCAGATTGTCGTCGTCATCATCGTCACGCACCACGAAAGCGCCTTTTTCCTTGGGCTCTTCCGGCTTTTTGCGCTTGTCTTCGTCATCGTCTTCCAGTTCGGAATCGTCATCCTCGTCGATATTGTCCTCGTCGAGGTCGTCATCCTCACCTTCGTCGTCCACGTCATCAAGGTCATCGTCGAAATCATCAAGATCGGCATCCTCGACGGGATCGTCTTCAGGGGCGTCCTGCTCGATCAGGTTCTCTTCTTCTTCCGCTTTCTTGCTTTTCTTGGCGGCGGAGGTCTTCTTCGCGGCCGTCTTGCGCGACGTCTTCGTAGCGGTCTTTGAGGACTCGCCCTTCTTGGCAGCAGGCTTGCGCGTGGAGGCCTTTTTCCCGGAGGTGGTCTTTTCGGTCAGATCAGTCTGTTCCGTATTTACCGTCGTTTCCTTGGTGGCCAAACTTATCCTCCTATTGATCCCGCCGGAAGCGTATACCATATGGACCCACTTCTGGCAAGGGCAAATCGTCAACTATGTGAGTTAATCATCTTGCAAGGACGATTATTCCCGCGTGTTGAGCTCACCATGCACAAGTACCGCTTCCTTTCGGCGTGTTGCTCTATGTCTCTTCGGCCCATACCGGTCCGATATGACGATGTGCCGCGGAGCAGATGATCGCCGCGAGCGAACAATTCTCATCCAACGCGAGCGCACGCATCGCGCACAGCATGGCGCGCTCATCGCCCATCCACCACAGCACATAACTGATGATGGCCAATGGCTGCACATGATACCGTTCGGGGACCATCCCGATGATGTCGAACATCATGTTGACGCCGTTGTCGCAACGTTTCGTGTCGGGTTTTCTTGATGCGTCACGGAACGATCCGTTGAGGGATTCCTCCAGATGACGCGTGTTGCCGGGAAGTGTCGGATTGGCCATGAATCCCATGAGAAAGTCACGTGACGAACGTCGTTCATCCACGATGATGGAGACCAGCAGCGCGTCACGCACCGCCATGGTCTGCTGCATGGCGATGGCAAGTGCTCCCGCACCGTTTCTGGACAGTCTGCATTCTGGCGATGAATCGTCATCTCCCGACGATTCATCGGCCAGCTCATCCATCCATTCCGAGAATGGCTCCTGCAGGAAATCGCGTATGCTCTCCGCCATGCCCAGCGATTTGCAATCCTCCACCAATTGGTCTTCAAGCCGTTCCATCTCGGCTTCGCATATCGGCATGGGCTCGTCGATCGTCTTCATGTCTCGTCCTCCTTGGCGTATCGGAGCGGTCGCTTGATGCAGGCCGCTTTGTTGGAACTATGCATCATCCGGCAATGCAATGAGGCGTTTCGGGACCCCTGTGGTCGGAGAACGTGAAGCTCGGCGTGTCACGAAACGTCCGGCACCGTCTCATCCGCTGCAATCATTATGTTTTCCTCTTGTCGAATGTGTGTGGATAACCTTGACCCATGACTAGCTCTTCCGATTTGGAACAGATTGAAACGCGCACGCTCTCGCTGGTAAGGGATTTTTCGTTCCTGCATGCGGACGATCCGGTGGCGAATTCCTGCAAAGCCGTCGCTGATGCGGTGGCGCAGCAGGCGGTCACGTCAAGTGAGGGCGGCAAACGTCTGCGGGCGTTGCTGACGTTGGATGCGTTCCGTGCGTTCGCGCCGCAGGATGTGGCGGAACGTGATATGGATGCGGTGTTGGATCTGGCATGCGCGATCGAAGTGTTTCAGACCGGCGCGTTGGTGCATGACGACATCATCGACGATTCCGATCTGCGCCGTGGCAAGCCGTCCGCTCATCGTGCGCTTGCCACGGATACCCATAGTGATGCCATCGGCCATGGTTTGGGCATCATGTTGGGTGATATGCTGGCCACCGCGAGCGTGGATATCGCCAATAAAGCGGCTTGCCGGCTTGGCTCCGGATCTTCCGTGGTGTCGGCCTTCCTGAATATGCACCGTGAAGTGGAAATCGGCCAAGTACTCGATTTGGCCGTGGAACTCAATACGTTAGACGATCCTGAAGAGCTGGCGTCGGCCTCTTTGAATGTCTTCCGTTGGAAGACCGCCAGTTATACCACTATCGCACCTTTGGAATTCGGTATGCTTGCCGCCGGCCTCGCCCCTGCGGACGCGCGCAGGCTCGCACTGGCGATTGGATTGCCTCTTGGTTTGGCGTTCCAGCTCGCGGATGATCTTCTGGACGTCATCGGGTCGAGCCGCAATACCGGCAAACCGGTGGGCGGTGATATCCGTGAAGGCAAACGCACGGTGTTGCTGGCCGATGCTAGTGAGGCTGCCGGCGATGTCGAACGACGTGAACTCATCGACATGTGGGAAGCCGAATCACGTGACGAGGCACATGTTAGGCGTGCCATCGCATTGTTCGAATCCACTGGTGCCATCGCACGTTCCAAGGAACGGATCGCCGGTCTGTGGCTCGAGTCGAAGGCCGCCATCGAGACGCTTGAACTATCGCAGGATCGCAAAGACATGCTTACCGAAGCATGCGCACGTTTCGTACCGATTGTGCGGGAACAGGGCTGATGCCGCCGCACTGTGAAAGACCCGTGTTCATCGCATCTTCCGCAAACCATTCCTTGTAGACTACAAGTGAACACATCTTTGTCGCGAAACGTTTTTTGAAGAAGGAATCGTACCGATTAGCCATGAGTGAAGCCCAGCATGCCCCCGAAGGCCAGGTCATCGAAGGCCGGTACCGAGTCGTCAGCAGAATCGCCGATGGCGGCATGGCCACGGTGTATCAAGCTGTTGACGAGCGTCTGGGACGCACCGTCGCCATTAAGATCATGCACACGCAGCTGGCACAGGGCCCACAACGCGACCAGTTCGTGGAACGTTTCCATCGCGAGGCCCGTTCCGCAGCAGCAATAGCCAATCCCCATATCGTGCAGGTGTATGACACCGGTGAGTTCGATGGACTGGATTTTCTTGTCATGGAGTACGTGCATGGCGTGAACCTGCGGTACGAAATGAACCAGCAAGTCACGTTCAGCGTTCGTGAGACGCTACGCATAGTCGGTGAGACGTTGGACGGCTTGGCTTCGGCGCATCGCGCAGGCGTGGTGCACCGCGATATCAAACCGGAGAATATTCTGCTCAATGACCGAGGACATGTGCAGATCACCGATTTCGGCCTGGCCAAGGCGGTGTCGCAGGCCACGCTGTCCTCCACCGGCATGCTGCTGGGCACGGCCGCCTATCTGGCGCCAGAAATGATTCAGCACAATCAGGCAACGCCGCAGGGAGACCTGTATTCCGTAGGCATCATGGCTTGGGAGATGCTGGCCGGCAAGGTGCCGTTCACCGCGGACAATCCGGTGACGCTGGTGTTCAAGCACGTGCATGAGGATGTGCCGGATATCACGACCGCTTGTCCGGGCATCAATGCAGGCGTGGCCGCATTCCTCGCCCGTCTTACGGCGCGCGCGGTCGAGGACCGTCCCCAGGATGCGTCCGTGGCATTCGACGAATTGCAGCAGTTGCAATCGAACCTCACCATCGACGACTGGCAATACCGTCTGTCAGCCGTTTCCCCGGCCGCAAACGATGCCGCCGACACCATGCCCGGCGATGGCACCCGGCAGATGCCGCTACCGCCCGCTCCCCCAGCACCGCCTGTGCGTCAGAACGACGATCGTACACGACAGTTCAATCCGGAAAACCCGAACAAAACCACCGTCATGCCGGCGCAGCAGGCAGATTCGGAGGCAACCGCCCGCTTGGCTTTGGAAAAGAACGACGTCCCCGCCAACAACGTTCCAGCTTCCCCCTCGAACGGTCCGGTCAGTGGTGGACAGCCGAAACGCAGTGGCAAGCGTGCACCTGTCATCATCGCCGTCGTAGCAGCCATCGTGCTTGCCTGCGCAGGCGGTGGAGGCTATGCCTGGTGGTATTTCCGAGGACCGGGCAGCTACTGGACCATGCCTCAGCCGGCAGATCTCACATGTTCCGATTCGGAGCCCTGCCGTATTTCCAACATCAAATGGAACGCCTATGAGGAACTGCTGAAATTCTCCAACATCGAGTACGAAGAGACCGAGGCGTTCAGTGATTCCGTCAAGGCTGGCAATGTCATCTCCACCGACCCGGAGAATGTCGGTTCGCATGTGAGCAAACGTCATCATCAGAAGGTCAAGGTGGTAGTGTCCAAGGGTATTAAGCAGGGCACTGTTCCCACAGACATTCTCGATGCCACCAGTGCGAACGGCAAGGATCCGATCAACGCGTTGAAGCGTGCCGGCTTCGACAACATCGAACAGACTCCGGCCAATGATGACGCGTATTCCATGGACGTACCTCAGGGCGCGTTGCTTGATTTAAGCGTGGATCCCGGCGCGACTCTGCCCCATAACGCGAAGATTACCGTCACGCTGTCCCAAGGACCGAAACCGGTTACCATGCCGGACGTCGTGGGCAAATCGAAGGATGAGGCGCAGCAGACGCTTGATGCGCTCAAGCTCACCGTCAACTGGACCGAGCAATTCGATGACAAGATTCCGCAAGGACAGGTGATTTCCGCTTCCGCGAAGACCGGAGACGAGTTGCACTGGGGCGATAGCGTCAATGCGGTGGTGTCGAAGGGACCGGAAACCGTAACGCTGCCGAATTATGTCGGACAGAAAGCCGCCGCTGCCAAAGCCGCATTGGAGAAGCTGGGATTCAGTGTGAAGATCAGCTCGCAACTGACACTTGACTCCAGTCAAGACAAGAAGGTCGCTTCGCAGGATCCGGTAGGAGGCACCGAGGTGCGACTGCGTCAGGAGGATGGCACGCCGAATACCGTCACCTTGAAAATGTATTCGTCGCTGTTCGACTGATTATCCTGATTACAAAATAGAAATCAGGGGTGTCTGTTCCGAAAACATTCTTCGGAACAGACGCCCCTGATTGGTTTGGAATGAACCTCGCTGAAAACTTATGCCTTCTTGGCAGCGGATTCGGCTTGTGCCTGCGCTTCGGCCTCCTGCTGGGCTTTGAGCTCGGCCTTGACCTTCTGCGCGTATTCGTCGACGTATTCCTGTCCGCTCATCTTCTGGATCTCACGGGTCACGCGGTCGGTAAGCGAACGCAAATCATCGTGGGTAATCTGGTCGGCGGATTTCTTCTCGACTTCAATCGGCTTGCCGTAAATCACCTTGGACTTGCCTTTGTTCGGAATGACCTGTCCTGGCTTCTGCAGTTCACGCGAACCGATGATGGCGGCCGGAATAATGGGGCAACCGGTTTCGAATGCCAGACGCGCCGCGCCGGTGTGTCCTTTGTAAAGACGTCCATCGGGGCTGCGAGTACCTTCGATGTGAATGCCGAACAGATGTCCGTCCTCGATGATCTCACGGGCGTGGTTCAGTGCGCCAAGTGATTTGGAACCGCCGGAACGGTCCACGGGGAACACGCCGACTGACGTGAACCACCATTTCTTGAATTTGCCTTTGATGCCTTTGCCTTCGAAATATTCGGCCTTGCCCATGAAATGAATCATGCGCGGGCAGGTCAACGGCAGCAACGCATCGTCGATGACGGCAAGATGGTTGGCTGCGATGATGGCGCCACCTTCGTGCGGAATGTTCTCAAGTCCTTGCGCGGTCGGTCCCAAACGGTGGATGGCGATTGGTCCCAAGCCTTTTACGAAAAACCAATAGAGCATTCTTCACGATCCTCCCGGCGGATTGGCCTCCGCCCGATTAGAGTATAAGTATGACTGACCTCAACAATAGCAATGACGATGAAGAACGCCCAAATGACGCGTCGCATGGTGGCGGCTCTCCAATGGACGACTTGGATGCGGCTTGGGCCGAGTTTGCGGATTCGCATGCTGACGATTTGAAGGCCGTGGAACGTTCGCGTAGTGCGAAACGTTTCGAGAAGCATGCGCAACGTCGGGAAAAAGAGGCTTTGCTGTCCATCGATGACTTGGATCAGGGCACGTTCACCAATGATGCGCCGGCGAATGGTCGTGGGCCGCGCGATTTCACTGGTTCGAGCTGGCTTGACACGGATCGGGTCATGGACCGTTACGGTGACGACTTCGTGCCGCCGAATCCTGAAATCGGCCATGTGAAACTGTCAAAACTGGTGTTCTGGATATTGCTGGTGGCCGGCGTCATCGGCATTATCGCTTCCGTGTTCGTTCCGGCGTTGGCTTCGATTCTTGGTTCGATTTTCGGTTTGTGTGCGCTGGTCGGCGCCGCTGGCCTCATCGGGCAGCATAAAGGGCATCGTGAAACGCGTACCGACGAATTCGATGATGGAGCACGCGTCTGACGATTCTTTGGCGACAAACTGAATACATCCATCTATGTGAGGGCCCCGGCGGTTATTGAACTGCGCCCCGTTTGTTGGACGTTGTTAATTGGGATACAGGGTCAGACCGCGAGGGACATGCTCCGGAACTCCTCCGGGGTGCGTCCCTCGAGTCGTATCTGGCGTCGTCTGGTGTTCCAATGGATGATG
>ENA-ORRH01001419-ORRH01001419.1-human-gut-metagenome-genome-assembly--contig:-NODE-1419-length-10545-cov-2.75958_pt1 | contig 10545 bp, 4 predicted proteins | sample MGYA00242173_ERZ509130 | MGnify/ENA primary metagenome ERZ509130 (study PRJEB26280, sample SAMEA2338633) | human gut metagenome | biome: human gut; feature: human-associated habitat; material: faeces... | reverse complement strand
AGATCATCTTTCAACAGGGCGTGCAGCTGCGGGGCGGAAAGTTGCGGCGACGAGGACCGCAGCATTGCCAACAAATCAACGTGCTGTCTTGTGGCGGCACCAATGCCGTTACGCAGGTCAAGGGAAGACACCCATCGCCAGTCGATCGGCTGGTTGTCGGCGTCATTCGGCATCGATGCCGACCATTGTTCGATGTCCTGCTTCGCGTCATCCAGCCAGGAAAGATTCATCGTCGATTCGTTCATACCTGCCCATCGTAGCCGATACCCACCTTCAGCGTGTAAGAATGTGCAACAAACCAACGTGCGCATTCCTCTTTGTGAGAACACAACCATGCGAGTTCGAATGACGGTGTTCATTACGAAACCGCGCGCGGATACCTCCGTGCGAAGCGGTTGTCATACGAATTTTCATATAGCACAAATGTGACTATTTCCCAGCAAAAATCCAGAATCGACTTTCATTTTTGAATCCCGGAACGCAACAAACGTTCCAAATCAACGAAAGGAACTGCAATGCCAGAAACACATTCCACCACTGAAAACAACAATTCGCATTGCTGCGACAACACCTGCGGCAATGCCGACGACCGCGTTGTTCCTGACAGCGTGGAAATCAATCCGCTGTTCGCCCGTCCGAAGGAAGCCCAGGCGTTCTCGAAATTTACCATTCCACAGAAGGGTAGTCTGCCGGAAACCGCCTACCAAGTGGTGCATGACGAGGCCATGCTGGATGGCAACGCGCGACTCAATCTTGCAACTTTTGTGAGCACGTGGATGGACGATCATGCGAACCGCCTGTACATGGAGGCGGCCGACAAGAACATGATCGACAAAGACGAGTACCCGAAAACCGCCGAAGTCGAATCGCGCTGCTGGCACATGCTCGCCGATCTATGGCATGCGCCCGATCCAATGAATGCCATCGGAACCTCCACCATCGGCTCGTCGGAAGCTTGCATGCTGGGCGGACTCGCGTTGAAGCGCCGTTGGAAGGAAGCCCGCGAAAAGGCCGACCTGCCGACCGATCGTCCGAATCTGGTGATGAGCAGCGCCGTGCAAGTGTGCTGGGAGAAGTTCTGCAACTATTTCGACGTGGAACCACGCTATGTGCCGATTTCCGAGGACCACAAAGTGATCGACGGCCATGATCTCGACAAGTATGTCGATGAGAACACCATCGGCGTGGTGGCCATCATGGGCGTGACCTATACGGGTATGTATGAGCCGGTCGAACAGATCAGCGAAGCACTGGACCGCATCGAGGAGCGCACCGGACTTGATGTGCGCATCCATGTGGACGGCGCTTCGGGAGGTATGATCGCACCATTCATCCAGCCGGACCTCGCATGGGACTTCCGCGTCAAGCGCGTTTACTCCATCAGCACCTCCGGTCACAAGTACGGTCTGGTCTACCCCGGTTTGGGATGGGTCGTATGGCGCGAAACCGCTGACCTGCCGGAAAGCCTTATTTTCAAGGTGAGTTATCTCGGCGGCGAAATGCCGACTTTCGCACTGAACTTCTCCCGTCCGGGCGCACAGGTACTGCTGCAGTACTACATGTTCCTGCGTTTGGGATTCGACGGGTATCGAAGGGTGCAGCAGACTTCGCATGATGTGGCGAAATATCTGTCGGGCGAGATCGAGCAGATGGATGATTTTACGCTGTGGAACGACGGTTCCGACATTCCGGTGTTCGCATGGATGCTCAACGACAAGCCGGATCGCAAGTGGAATCTGTACGATCTGCAGGATCGGCTGCGCATGAAGGGATGGCTGGTGCCGGCTTATCCGATGCCGGTGGATCTGACGCAGGTGACCGTGCAGCGCATTGTGGTGCGTAACGGTTTCAGCCACGATATGGCCGAAGCGTTCATCAAGGATTTGAAGTCGTGTGTGAAGTATCTGGACGGACTGCGCTCACCAATGCCAAGCGAGGCTCGTGCATCCGGATTCCACCACTGATATTTCGCGGTCATTCCACGAATTCCATCGTTTCCCGCATTAAGGAAATTCATGTTCATTCCCACAACGATTATGTTTACGAAAGCTGGCTGCAATGACAGTTCATATGAAAAAGCCGCTTGCTGTGGTAGCGCACGATGCAAGCGCAGCTGCACATCCCGGGTCCGCACGTTCCACGACGAACGCTGCGACGGCACCGACAACAACGCCACGCAATCCGTCTGCCGTCGCAGGAAACCGCAATCGTACGGGCATACCTGCGCATGCCGGGGCGAATAGAGGGAACGGCGCTGACGGGCACGGCGCAATCGCAAGCACGGCAACCGTTGCCAATAAAACCGGCAAAACCATGATGACAGTCAGCCAACTGGCGATGTTGACCGTGGTGGCGGTGGCCTCGCTACGCTCTCTGCCGGCCATGGCCGATTATGGTCTCGCTTCCATTCTGCTGTATCTCATTCCGGCGGTCGTTTTCCTGGTGCCGACCGCGCTGGTGGCTGCCGAACTGGCCACCGGCTGGAAAGGTGGCGTGTACGTGTGGGTGCGTGAGGCGTTCGGCAATCGCATCGGATTTCTCGCCATTTGGCTGCAGTGGATTCAGAATGTGGTGTGGTATCCGATACAGATTGCGTTCATCGCCGTCAGCCTGTCGTATGTGTTCGGCATGGGTGGCTTGGGCAATAATGGCGTATATGTGGCCGCGGTGATCATCGTGTTGTATTGGGCAAGCACGATGGTGGCGTTGCGCGGCGGCAATCTGTTCGCCAAGGTCGGGGCGATTTCGGGACTTATCGGCACGCTGTTTCCTGCGTTGCTGCTTATCGTCTTCGGCATTATCTGGCTGGCGATCGGTAAGCCAGTGCAGACCTCCCTGCACGCATCCGCGCTGCTTCCGCCGTGGACGGGCATCGCGTCGATTGTGCTAATCGTATCCAATGTGCTCGCCTACGCGGGTATGGAGGTCAATGCCGTGCATGCCAACGACTTGGAGCATCCGGGACGTCAATTCCCACGCGCCATTGCACTAGCGACCGCGCTGATTCTGCTGGTACTTGTGCTGCCGACTTTGGCAATCGCCTTTGCTGTGCCGCATCGTGAGCTGGGGCTCATCGACGGCATCAATCTGGCGTTCAGGGAGTTCTTCGACCATTTTGGCATGGGTTGGGGCACCCCGGTGATTTCGCTGCTCATCGCGCTAGGCGCGTTCGCTTCCGTGGTGGCTTGGATAGCTGGTCCTTCTCGCGGTTTGCTAGCGGCCGCCCGCACGGGACTGATGCCTCCCGCGCTGCAGAAGCGCAATGCCCACGACGTGCAGGAAGGCATTCTGATTCCGCAAGGCATTATCGTGACCGTGCTGGCGTTGCTGTTCGTGTTGATCCCCAATGGCAACACGGCTTTCGCGACGCTGGTGGATATGGCGACCGCGCTGTATCTGGTGATGTACATGTTGATGTTTGCCGCCGCGATTCGTCTGCGCGACACCCATCCAGAAGTCCGCCGCACGTATCGAGTTCCTGCGATTCGGTTGGTCGCGGGCGTCGGTTTCGTCGCTTCCGCCGCGGCATTCGTGTTGACTTTCGTGAGACCGGCTGGTTTCACCGGTTTGGATAGCGTTTCATATGCGATTCTTGTGGCTGTAGTCGTGCTTGTGCTCGGTTTACCGCCGCTGGTGTTGTATGGAATGCGCAAGCCTGGCTGGGATCTGCGTTCGGATGCCGAGCGGAACACGGATACGTACGATGTGCTAGTGAATCCGGAATACTGAAATATTGGAATATTTGGAATACTCATGTTTCGAACATTCCAATAATCCCGAATATGATGAATGCCTCCCAAGTGTTCGCCTGGGAGGCATTCATCGTTCTTGTCTCGTTCGTTTACGCGGTTACAGTTCGAAGCCGAGTTCGGCCGCCGCTTCGGTCGGTACCGGATCCTCGCACCAGAAATCCTCAAGGTTCTCATTGGTGGTCAGGCTTCGGATTTCGGCCTGGTCGATGTACAGTTCACCGCTCAAATGGTCGGTTTCATGCTGGAAGATGCGGGCCGGCCAGCCGTGCAGATGTTCCTCATGCTTGTTGCCGTCCTCATCCTGCCAACGGGCGGTGATGTCAAGCCAACGCTTGCGTACGGCCTGGTAACCGTCGAAGCTCAGGCAGCCTTCGTAGAAGCTGCGGGTTTCGGTGCCGATCGGCTCGTAGCTGGGGTTGATGATGGCGTGGAAGGGGAATTCCGCGGCTTCGCGCGGATCGCCATCGTCGCCTTCGCATACGTGGTCTTCGACGACGGCCAAAGCCAGACCGAGACCGATCTGGGTGGCTGCGAGGCCCACGCCCGGCGCTTCCAGCATGGTGGTGCGCATGGTGTCGATGAGCTTGTCAAGCGTTTTGCGGCTCAACTGGCCGTCGTAGGCGATGGTCTGCTGGCGTAATACCGGTTCGCCGGCCTGCACGATCGGCATGATTTTCTCTTTGCCGCCGGTTTTGATGAGCTTTTCGACCTCGCGGTTGAGTTCGAGGTCCACTTTCGAGTTGTGTCCGAACATGGGGCATATCTCCTTGCGGGCTCTTACAGGGTGAGTTCGTCGGCGACGACCTTGGCGAGGCGATCGCACACTTCGTCTGCCTGCTGCTGGGTTTCGGCTTCGGCCATGACGCGCACGAGCGGCTCGGTGCCGGACGGACGCAGCAGCACGCGGCCAGTGTCGCCCAGCAGCTTCTCTTCGCGTTCCACCGCGGCCTGCACCTTGGCGTTGGTCTTGGCGGCCATCTTGTCCACGTTCGGCACGTTGATGAGCGTCTGCGGCAGCTGCGGGAAGTCGGCGTCCAGTTCCTTCAGGCTCTTACCGGATTTGACGACCTCGTTGCACAGGGTGAGCGCGGTCAGGGTGCCGTCGCCGGTGGTGGCGAATTCACGGTTGATCACGTGGCCGGACTGCTCGCCGCCGAGCGAATAATCGCCTCGCAGCATCTCTTCAAGCACGTAACGGTCGCCCACGTTGGTCTGCACGGTCTTGATGCCCATGGAACGCAGGGCCAACTTCAGACCGAGGTTGCTCATCACCGTCACGACGAGGGTGTCATGGTTGAGCTTGCCCGCGTTCTTCTTGGCGCGTGCCAGAATGCCCATGATCTGATCGCCGTTGACCATGTTGCCATCCTCATCCACGGCAAGGCAACGGTCGGCATCGCCATCGAAGGCAACGCCCATGACGGCGCCGGAGGCCTTGACCATGGCCTGCAGCTGCTCAGGATGGGTGGAGCCGGCGTTCTTGTTGATGTTGTAGCCGTCCGGCGACGCGTTGATGACGGTCACGTCGGCGCCGGCGCGGCGCAAGGCTTCCGGAGCGACCACGGACGTGGCGCCGTTCGCGCAGTCGGCCACGATCTTCAGGCCCTTCAGCGGCGTCGGCTGCGACTTGTCCGGACCGACCGGCGCGATGGCGGAAACCAGATGGTCGATGTACAGGTTGGTTGCGGTGGCGGTGTCATGGCTGACACGACCCACGCCGGCGCCGGTAGGACGATCCCAATCCTGGCCGAGCACCGCTTCGATCTCGTCTTCCTTGGTGTCGGGCAGCTTGAAGCCGCCGCGGGCGAAGAACTTGATGCCGTTGTCGGGCATCGGATTGTGGGATGCGGAGATCACCGCGCCCATTTCCACGTTGAGCACGGACGTCAGGTATGCGACGCCCGGCGTCGGGATGATGCCGGCGTCGATCACGTCGAAGCCGCCGGCGGACATGCCAGCGGACAATGCGGCGGCGAGGAAATCGCCGGAAACTCGTGTATCACGACCGACCAGCGCACGGCGACGGCTTTCGAATTCGCTCCGCTCGTCATCGCCCAGCACACGCACCGCGGCGTCACCCAAATCGAGCGCCAGCTGTGCCGTCAAATCCCTATTCGCCAATCCTCGAACGCCGTCGGTTCCGAACATACGTGGCATGAGTCTCAAATCCTCGCTATCTGCAAACGATATTTCCGTGACCTATCGTACTCAACCGTGCCGCCGAAACCAGCAGGTGACGACGCAATCGCATAACACTTCACAATTCAAAGCATTTCACGGCGCGCAATGCCCTTTTCGTGTCGCACGACTTTGATTTCAAGGCGGAAAATCAAGTCGTGCGGCAACACTTGATAAAGAAATACCCCCTAACTATCATTTTCCGTTGAAAACCAGCAAAAAATAAGAGTTAGAGGGTATGAAAGCCAGCACGCTTGTCGCACAACTTTGAAAAATGCCTCCAAAATCAAAGTCGTGCGACGACATGACGGCTCTTAAGCGGGAACGTTCCTGTCGCCCCTGCTATCAGAGCGCGGCGTTGAAGTCGCGCACTTTCAGCGTGCGGTGAGAAGCCTCGACGTTGCCACGCACAATGCGCTGCAAGGCGTTGTCCGCGTCCTTATGGGAGGCGAGCCAGGCGTCGCCCAGCTCCACGAGCTTCGCCGGATCGGCATAGCCCGGATACAGGCCTTCGAGCAGCGCTTCCGCCATGTGGAAGGTCTTGTGCTCCCAAATCCAGTCGGCGACCTCGAAATACTTCTCGGCGTACGGTTCGGCCAAGTCGGCGCGCGGGGTGGCTGCGAAGCCACCGGCCACAGCCTCAAGCTGCATGTTGGTCAGCTCGTCGTTGTGCAGGGCCTCGTTCCAAGCCCATGCCTTCGCTTCGGCGGTACCGGCCACGGCGCGTGCGCCATAGGCGAACTCACGGTTCTCGGTGGTTTCGCGCTTGGCCAGTTCGGCGTCGATTCCCGCCTGGTCGATCGCGTTGACGGTGCTCAGCGCGTTGATGATGGTCCAGCGGAAGTTGTTGTCGATTTCCAGACCGTCGAATGCCACGGAACCGTCGAGCAGGCCCTTCGCGTTGGCGACGAACGCCTCGTCGCCCGGCTCGCCGTAGCCCAGGTAGGCGGTGACGAGCTGGAACTGTTCGTCGGAGCCGGCCTTGGCCTGACCCGCCAGCTTGAACAGTTCGGCGGCCACATGCTTCACGATCTCGGCACGCTCTGCCGGAGCGGTGTAATGCCATGCGGTGGTGCTGACCTGTGCCAGCGCGTAACGGAAGGTGGTGGACTCGTGTTCGGTGGCGAGCGCGGCCAGCGAGGTGTCGATGAACTGGCGTGCCGGCAGGTCGCGGGTCATGTCCCACAGGGCGAGCCAGATCACGGAACGGGCGAGCGCGTCGTCGAAGCGGTACAGGTTGCTTGTCGCGAATGCGAGGCTCTTGTCGTCGAAACGCAGCTTCGTGTAGGTCAGGTCGTCGTCGTTCACCAGAATCAGCGACGGACGTGCCTTGCCGGCGGCAGCGTCGACGACCGTCAGTTCGCCGTCGACGTCCAGTTCGAAACGGTCGGTGCGCACGATCTTGCCGGTTTCCGGATCCTCGTTGTAGAAGCCGACGGCGAGACGGTGGGCGCGCAGCACGGGATGCTCGGCCGGAGCGGTCTGGCGCAGGGCGAGACGCTTGATGGTGCCGTCCTCGTTCTCTTCGACTTCGGTGGCGATGGTGTTGATGCCGGATTCCTCAAGCCACTGGGCGCTCCACGCCTTCAGGTCGCGGCCGGAAGTGAGTTCCAGTTCGGCGAGCAGGTCGGCGAGGGTGGCGTTGGAGTAGGCGTGCTTGTTGAGGTAGTTGTTGATGCCCTTGAAGAACTTCTCACGGCCCACGTAGTACACGAGCTGCTTCAGCACGGAGGCGCCCTTGGCGTAGGTGATGCCGTCGAAGTTGACGTAGGTGTCGTTGAGGTCGTTGATCGGGGCGACGATCGGGTGGGTGGTGCTCAGCTGGTCCTGATTCAACGCCCAGCTCTTTTCGCCGGAGCTGAAGGTTGCCCAGGCGTCCTTCCATTCGGTGGCTTCGGCGGTGGCGAGGGTGGACGTGAACTCGGCGAAGGATTCGTTGAGCCACAGGTCGTTCCACCACTTCATGGTCACGTAGTCGCCGAACCACATGTGGGCGAGCTCGTGCAGCACGGTGACCACACGGCGTTCCGCATAGGCGTCGGTGACCTTGGATTCGAACACGTACTGGTCGCGGATGGTGACCATGCCGATGTTCTCCATGGCGCCGGCGTTGTATTCCGGCACGTAGATCTGGTCGAACTTGGCGTACGGGTACGGCACGCCCCAGGTCTTGGCGTAGAAGGCGAAGCCTTTCTTGGTGATGTCGAACAGGTAGTCGACGTCCTTGCTGAAGGCCTTGGCGAGCGCCTGGCGGCAGTACATGGCCATCGGCACGGTGCGGCCGTCCTCATTGGCGTATTCGGTGTGCCATTCGGCGTACGGTCCGGCGCAGATGGCGGTGAGGTAGGAGCTCATGGTTGGGGTCGGCTCGAACACCCACAGCTTGGTGGTTTCGGCGGCGTGATCGCCGAGCGTGCCTTCCTCGGTGACGGTTTCGTTGTCGGTCACGGAGGAGGTGGGCATGTTGGACGTGACGATCCAGGATTTGGCGGCGAGCACGGAGAAGTCGAACACGGCCTTCAGATCGGGCTGGTCGAACACGGCGTAGACACGGCGGGCGTCCGGCACTTCGAACTGGGTATACAGGTAGACGTTGCCGTCGGACGGGTCGACGCTGCGGTGCAGGCCTTCGCCGGTGTTGGAGTACTGGCACATCGCCTTGACGGTAACCTCGTTGTGCTCCTTGAGGTTCTTCAGTTCGATGCGGCTGTCGACGTACGCTTCAGCCGGGTCGAGGGTTTCACCGTTGAGGGTGATTTCGCTGACTTCGTTGGCGATGAGGTCAAGGAAGCTTGACTCCCCCGGCTTCGCGTCGAAGGTGATGGTGGTTTCGGAGCCGAAATCCTTGGCTCCGCGGGTCAGGTCAAGCTTGACCGTGTAATGGATTGGCGCGGCGATGATGCTTTTGCGTTCTTCCGCTTCGATTCGGGTGAGGTTTGCTCCTGGCATGTCACTCCTTCTTTCTGGTAACAGAAGGCGGCGCGATCAGTTGTGCCGATCACGTCGCCTTGATTCAATTTATGGTAAATTTACGGCTTATTTCGCGGCGTTCAGTCCCATCGCGTCGTCCACGTCCTGCGCGATGTCGGCGACGACGGGGACGATCATCGGCTTGCGGTGCAGCTGTCGTGCCACCCAGCCGCCGAGCGTGCGTCGCATGATCTGCTGCAGCTTGTAGGTGTCGCGCGTGCCCTGCATCATCGCGTCCTGCAGCTGCTCGACGATCTGGTGACGGACCTTGTCGAACTCGCTTTCGTCTTCCGCGACCGCGTTGAGGTAGATCTTCGGGCCGGTGATAACATCCGCGGTTTCGGTGTCGACGACCACGAAGCTGGACACGAAGCCTTCGGTGCCGAGGATGCGGCGCTTCTCGAGTTCTTCGTCGGTCAGTTCGCCGACGGAATCGCCATCGACGTAGACGTAGCCGCACGGCACGGAGCCAACGACCGCGGCCTGGCCGTGGTACAGGTCGACGACGTCGCCGTCTTCGGCCAGCACGACGTTCTGCGGATCGACGCCGGTCTTGACGGCGATCATGCCGTTGGCCACCAAGTGGCGGTTTTCGCCGTGGATAGGCATGGCGCACTTCGGCTTGACGATGTTGTACATGTACAGCAGCTCGCCTTCGTTGCAGTGGCCGGAGACGTGCACGGCGGCGTTGTCTCGGTTGACCACGCGGGCTCCGAGCTGCACGAGCTTGTTGATGACCTTGTAGACGCCATGCTCGTTACCTGGGATCAGGGAGCTGGCGAGGATCACCGTGTCGAACTCGTTGATGGTGATGTCGCGGTGGTTGCCGTCGGCGATGCGGCCGAGCGCGGCCATCGGCTCGCCCTGGGAGCCGGTGCACATGTAGACGAGCTTGTCGTCCTGCACGTCATGGGCCTGCTTCAGGTCGATGACGGTGTCCTCGGGCAGACGCAGGTAGCCCAGATCTGCTGCGATGGACATGTTGCGGACCATGGAACGTCCGACGAACACGACCTTGCGGCCGTACTTGTGGGCCGCGTCGACGACCTGCTGCACGCGGTGCACGTGGCTGGAGAAGCTGGCTACGATGATCTTGCGCGTGGCCTGTGCGAACGCCTGGTCGAGCGCCGGACCGATGGAGGTCTCCGGCTTGACGAAGCCCGGGACCTCGGCGTTGGTGGAGTCCATCATCAGGAGGTCCACGCCCTTTTCGCCGAGCTTGCCGAATTCCACCAGATCGGTGATGCGGTGGTCGAGCGGCAGCTGGTCGAGCTTGATGTCGCCGGTGTCGATGAGCGAGCCGGCGGGGGTCTGCACGAACACGGCGAGCGCGTCCGGAATGGAGTGCGTGACGTTCACGAATTCCAGGTTGAACGGGCCGACCTTGAGCTTGTCGCGTCCCTTGACCTCGACGAGCGTCGGGTTGATGCGGTGTTCCTTGCACTTGGCCTCAACGAAGGCGAGGGTGAGCTTGGAACCGATCAGCGGAATGTCCGGGCGGAGCTTGAGCAGGTACGGCACGCCACCGATGTGGTCTTCGTGGCCGTGGGTGAGCACGAGCGCCTCGACCTTGTCGAGACGGTCCTTGATGTAGTGGAAGTCAGGCAGGATGAGGTCCACGCCCGGCTGCTTCTCTTCCGGGAAG
>ENA-ORRH01001411-ORRH01001411.1-human-gut-metagenome-genome-assembly--contig:-NODE-1411-length-10609-cov-19.8384_pt1 | contig 10609 bp, 7 predicted proteins | sample MGYA00242173_ERZ509130 | MGnify/ENA primary metagenome ERZ509130 (study PRJEB26280, sample SAMEA2338633) | human gut metagenome | biome: human gut; feature: human-associated habitat; material: faeces... | reverse complement strand
GACGGCAGCGGTAGAGCCCAAAATGCTCATCGAGCAATGAAAAGGTCACATTCGTGGCACGCTTCAGTAAGGATATTAAAAACGAAAGATGTAAAATCTCTACTTTCGGATTTATGAAGAACGGACTGATTTATCGTGCAAGTCGAATACAATCAAGCTTGCTTGAATTGCTGAGACGCAGCCGATAATGACGGTAAAAACCCAATGATTTTCATAGCCCAAAACCCTGCGTTTCTCGTAAGCAGTGTAGTTATGCCTTGAAAGGAAAAAGTACAAATAATTTGTCCTAACTTTTGCCCATACAAATAGGGTAGTGTAACTATACTGACTATGGGATACCTTAACACATGACAAAAGAGACTGCGCTGTAATTTTTTATTAGGTTTTAGAGCATTCATCTTATCCTTCACGGACAATTCCAGATTTTCTATTGTAATGGGCAATCGCACTATGTTTGTATTGTCCGTATTCAAATGGTTTCGTGTCTATCTTTTTACTAACTCGTCAATGATGTTCTTAACACCTGTGCTGTTGATCTGCTTTCGGAAGTGGACGGTATAACCATTTGCAGTCATGGCCTTGAAGAACTCCTCAGCACACGAAATTTTGGTGTCCTCATCAGGTGATATATGTGATTCCTTATCGTAAGCCTTCGTCTCAATCACGATGTTCAGTTCTTTGGTTCCATCCGCCTTCTTGACCACATACATGAAGTCAGGACTGTAGTTGCTTGATGCCACAGTCGGAATACAGATGCTGTGTGATGGTATCTTGCCATATACGATGACTTCATCTATCTCTGTCTTGATATTCTGTAATTCCAAACCAGAGTCATGAGCATAAGCATCATAGAGATACTTGACAGGTGGTTCGCCTGGCACGCTCTTATTGCCAATGTATGCCTGAACAACTTCGTCCTTCACTGTACCATCAGCATTTGTAAGCTTGGTTTCCTTCACAGTGTAGTTGGCTTGCTTATAGCGCACAAAACCAACAAGTTGATCACATTTCCAATCATCTACAGCACCAATCAATCTAGTCAACGAACTATCATTGAACATTTCGTTGGTGAGATGATAGCCCCCATTTGCTGTTTTACATATAGCCTTATGCAGAATATGTACTGGAATATTAGTGTATCTTGAAGCTCGCTTCAGGAACTCATTATAGCCATAATGGCGGTCATGCAATGTCAGTTCTGCATGAGTTCCTTCATTGGCAAGTGCCACGTTTCCATCGAAATCCAAGACCTTACGAGATGACTCTACGGTCTGAAAAGAGAACACATGCTTATCCTTGATGATTGAAGGAAGTTCGGCTTCTATCTTCTTGTCTATCGCCTTGTCAAAGAACAAAACGTACTTCCTATTCAGCTGTGCCCACAGTTCTCGCAGTTCCTCAAATCTTGCTTTACGGATATGAATCTTATCATTACGACTGCTGTTACGATTGATGATACGATTGGTATTCACACCACTTGTAACATCCTTAAACTCAGGATATTCAATCAACATATCATCAAACTTCTCTGGCACCACCTTCTTATTAAAGTCGACATAACCTTTAGTCATCAGTTCAATAAAGAACTTGTTGACTTCGATATTGCGCTTCTCAGCAATCTTAATGATATCTTCTGCAGTGATAGAAAGCGGACTCTTTTGGTCAGCATCAAGTTCACCATTGATTTCAGCAACCAGTTTATTGGCAAAGTCCTTCTCTGTAAAGTCTACGATGTAGTTGAGCATGAAGGAAGAATCGCTGATGCGGTTTCCAACACTGTCAACGGGCAGACGCAGTCCACGCCCCACCTCCTGTAGCTTGCTAATCTCTGAACCACTTGAGCGGAGCTTGCAGATGGTAAACACATTCGGGTTATCCCATCCTTCTTTCAATGTCCATTTAGAAAACAGGAATCGCAGGACGTTTGGCTTGCCCTTATCTTCCGTAAAGCTCAAAAGTTCTTTCTTGCCATGAAGAATGACCTTCACCTCATTGGCAATATTCTCATCCGAGTCGTTATTGTCTTGTGAGAAGTATCCTGCACATGAAGCATCAATATTTTCAAGAGTGGCTTTCAGATATGCCTCGTATTCAGGCGTGTTCTGACGTGTCAGTTCCTTCTTCACTCTTGCCTCCAGCATATCGATGAACTTCTTTCTCAGCCAACCGTCATTCTTGCCCTCAGGTCCGCGAAAACTTTCAATACTGTCAATAAAGAACAGAGCCAGTGTCTTGATTGGCAGTCCTTCACGACAGAAGTTCTTGCGCTCGGTTTCAAAATGACGCATCAAGGCCAATTCTATCATACCCTCCTGATAGGATACGCCATACTGATCTGGGAAGAACTCTTCGCCTGTCTGCTTCTCCTGACCATTGCTCAGGCTGACGCTGTTCTTGCTGATGGCCTCCACCACAACGCCATCCAAATCATTATCAATAGAGCCAAGACTCTCTCCGACATGGAGCGTGAAGGTCTTACCTGTATTGTCTGCACTTGTCAGTTTCATGTTGACACTGTCCCCCTTCACGGTCGACAACACCTTCACCTTCTTTTCAGCCATCTTACCGCCAGGCAATTCCAGATGCTCTTTGGCAACACCTTTGATAAGTCCCTGATTAAAGGAGTCTGCTGCATTCAAGTCGTAGATCAGTTCCTGGTAATCCTTCACTGCATGCTTGTTCTTGCCCTTACCGACTGTCAGTTCAGGGAAGGTGGCACCATAGCGCAGCACCAGTTGCGGACGGAAGTTCTCAATAAGAGCGGCATACGATTTGCCGCCACGCTCTACACGGTGTGGCTCGTCGATAATCAGCACAGGCTTGGTATCGGCAATAGCATCCACTGGACGATGGAATTCGCCCAGCATCTGGTCATAGTCATCACGGGTCAGCAACTTACCACTGGTAATGAGCTGAGTGTTTAGCAATAGCACATATATCTTATGCTTGGCATGGTGAGTTCCATAAAAGAAATGTCCAACGGCAGAAGGCATATTCAGACGACCTTTCTTCTGCTTTTTCTGAGGTTCCAACAAGCACAATTCTATCTCGGTATTGTAGTTGCACACCATCTCAAAGTGGCGTTTCACCTCCTCATCCTTCAGGAATGATGCCGTACCAGCTTTGATAGGCAAGGTTGGAACGGCAATAATGAACTTATTGAAACCACAACGCTTGTGCAGTTCAAACATTGTTCGGGTATAGACGTATGTCTTGCCCGTGCCCGTCTCCATCTTGATGTCGAGAAGACGATGATAAGGCAAGTTCTTAATCTTATCCGACAGCATATAGTGCGTCACCCTTTGCTTGGTGGCTTTATCCAATATATTGCCTTTCTTACGCACCAAGCGTAGAGCCTCACCATCGAGCTGTCGCTCCAATAGTGGGTTCTGGTGGCTCTGCTTAGCTGGTTCTTGTATTGAAGCCTCCACCACATCAGCAACGCCATCAACAGGCATTGTCTGATGTGTGAGATTGTTTTCAAGTTTTAATTCCATGTATCTTATACTACTGGGAGAAGTTGATCTAATAAATCTGCAATGACAAAATAGAACTCGCTATGATTCCCATTCGCATCACGTTTTTCCACTTCTTGGCGATATGCTTTCAAAGAATCTATATCGAGCATTTCTTTGGGGTCCGTCGCCAAAAAAGAATAAGCCAGCATCTGTTTGCGCCTTCTTTCTTTCAGACTATGACAATTCAAGTTAAGAGTTTCAATATCCGCTTCAGCTTCCTTGTCACTCCCTTTTACTTCGCCATTTAGTTTATATGAAAAGTGTGAAGCACAATCTGCTTGTAAAGGACTATAATGCAATTCTTTATTATCCTTAAATTCATCACAATGAAGAGCATTTTTTCTTTCCTTCTTACTGTGAATCGTTTTTTTCAATTGTGCCCGTTCCAATTCTGAACTGTGACAAGATAGCAATAGGTTCTTGTATTCTCCGACCAACTCAGGAAACTTACTTCTTGGCAGAACGTGTTCAACACAATAATGCTGCGTATCTGGAAAATGAAGTTTCAGACCACAATAGCAACATACTCCACCTTGGTCTTGACACATTTGTGCCTGTAAGTCCTTCCAATGCGGAATATATTCCGTACTCCTTATTTGCTCTTTGTAAAGAAGATTGCCATCAAGCTTCTCTGTCTCTTCTCTTTTCAGAAGACTTGCTTCGTCAAGATTCACAGAGGCCAATTCCTGCTCGTGCTGAATAACAGTAGGAGTATCATAATGCTTTTCTATGTACCTCATTTGCCAATAATTTCAATACGGTTTATGATCGCACGCAGTTGAATCAATTCTATTTGGTCGGCAGGAGTCTTTGCTTCGAGTTTATCTACTATTGCCTTTGCTGCCTCTGTATTTTTCTCTGCCACTTCATCCCATGCCTTGTCGAAGAGTTCTTGAATCTCTGGTTTGCGCTTGCGCACACCCATGATCTCTTCTAACATCTGATTGTAGTCTATACCATATATATTGCGGCATTCCTCTGGAGCATCGCACGCAGGAGTCATACGCATCACCTTGTTTCTGCCAGTAACAGTATCTATATCCGTCAACACCAGTGGTGAATGTGTAGAAACAATAAACTGAATGTTTGGGAAAGTTTCTTGGAAGCACTGGAGAACAACTTGCTCTAATGCAGGATGCAAGTGCAAATCGATTTCATCAATGACAACGATGCCTTCATAATCAGTATTTCCATTTAGAATATATGAACGGTAAGCTATGTCAAGAGCCATATAGAAAATACGCTTGTAACCAGCTGGCAACTTCTCGAATTGTGGGTTCTGTCCATCCTTAGTTTCCAGACAGAGTCCATCTTCTTCATAAACACTAACAAAGAAATCCAAAACATCGATGCCTGGCAGTTTCTTTGAAAAATTAACAAGACACTCCCGAATAGAAGATATTTCTGGATTATATTTATCGAAATCTTTTTGAGCGATTTCCAGTCTTGTCCGATGCAGATTTACATCTTCACAATATTCGTTTTCATTAATAATTCCTGATGCCTTGAGATTTTCACAATTAGCCAAAGCCGCTTCTTCATGTCTCACATTCATCTTAGCTCTATCCCACATGGTCCAGATTTTTGTTAATCTGGTAATCCAGAGATCGGAATAGGCTGTCTCGTCATCCCAACCCAAATAGCCCAAATTACGCAAAGACAACTGGACCTTTGACAAAGTTGACGCTTTAGTTGATATATGCGGAAAACTATCAGAGAAATAGGCGAATACGGGGAAAGTACCTGTTTCTTTGATCCTTGACATCAACTGCTGATAAGCTGTTTTATATTTCGATGACTGCAAAGCAAATGTTGATGTAAGAGCATACATATCCCATGTCAGGTTGGCATTCTGGAAGTCTGCTTCTGCATGAATATTTATATCTGGAAGAGGGAAACCAGACTTTTCGTCTCTAACGATATCTTCCTTCTTTTTATATTGATTAGGCTTGAGAGAAGAAAAGCCTGGAGACAATGTGATTTCACCTTCCCCCATTTTGTCATTTTTGAAAGCGAAGCTCAATGCCTTATGTATAGCATGTATCAATGTAGACTTGCCCGAACCATTCTTACCGAATAGCACGGTTACACCTGGTGCGAACTCAATGGTGTAGTCGCGGAAGCAACGGAAGTTGCTGATATGTAATTTCTTTAGATACATCGTATGTTGTTTTTAATATCTTACATCTATGTTCACAGTCAAAGTCTTGTTGCCATCCTTCAGCGTGCGGAGGTTCTTCTGCAGTTCTTCACGATGGGTGAAGCCGAAGCTATAGCCGAAGATGACGATATTATGAGGGGAGAATGGCTCACCATTATACTTATCCATCAAGGCTGCGATGCTACTTTCATTAAAGTCATGGTCTGGATTTATCATATAGAGGTGGTCCTCCTTCCAGTAGGCTTTATAATCGCCAAGCATCACTTCCTCGGCATCCTCAGTCAAACCATAGCCGTCAGCCACAAGCCATGTGCGGAGCACGGTCTCTAAGCCAAAGTCCTTTACTTCCAATGTGGTCATAAGGTCATTAGATGGGTCAAACTGCTCCATCTGCAGCAATGCATCTTCCTTGGGTTCTTCCAAAGTATAATGCTTGAAGCCAAGGTCACCTGCAAAGAGTGGGTTCTCATCATGAATCTTTTTGGCGGCTCGCTTGATGCGCTCCATGCCGACTTCGTCGATGGTTTTGTAGCCTGCTTTGGCAGCTTCTGAATTCTCTGAATATAATTCAGGAATTTGAACAAGAATGAAATGAATCTTATTTCCCATCGTATTTAGTTCCATAACAGCCTGAGCTGTAGTCGATGAACCACCGAAAAAATCAATGCAAATTACTTCCTTAGAACATGTTGGTGCAATTCCCTGTTCGATGATTTGTCTAACATAATCGACTGGCTTCGGGAAATCGAAATAATCTTTTCCATCAAAAAGTTCAATTACCTCTCTGGTGCCTTGACTACTATAAACTGTATCAAAGAACGTACTAAAACCTGTAAATTCACTTTGCACATCCTTTAAAAATTTCTTTCTTCTGGGTCTTCCATTTTTATTTTTTGGAAAAAGTACCTCCCCATTTTGCATTAACTGCTCCATTCTCGATCGCTCATATCGCCATCCTGTTGGTGGGCATTTATAGGTAATACCAGTTTGTGGATTAGTCAAGTCATAATGTAAATTAGGTCTTTGAGACTCTGTAGCCAGTCCAACCATATTATCGCTCATCCAATCACCTCGTGGATCATTATCCGGATTTGAGTATTTTGATTTATCAGAAAACTTTCCTCTAATTCTTCCTTCTTCCTCTTTGGAATAGCAAAACAAATAATCTTGGTCTCTTGAAACTCCATTTGTTGTACGGCTATCTACTTGCTGTCTTTTTTTCCACAAGAAAGTTCCAATGAAACATTGTTCACCAAACACCTCGTCACACAACCTCTTCAAATTAGCCTGCTCATTATCATCAATAGAAATAAAAATTACTCCATCATCAGTCAGCAAATCGCGTGCGAACGAAAGACGAGGCAACATAAAGGTGAGCCACGCGGCATGGCTGGCACTTCCACGACGAGTCATAGAGAGAATGCGCTCTGCACGCTCACGACTTACATCCAAGCGCTTGGCAAGCTCTTCAGCAGTGAAGTTGAACTTGTCATTATACACAAAGCCATCAGAGCCAGTGTTATAAGGAGGGTCGATATAAATCACCTTCACCTTGCCACTATACGATTTCACCAAATGCTGCAGCGCATCCAGATTATCACCACTGATATATACATTCTGGCTATCCTTGTTCTCTGGCTTAGCATTATGCTCCTCGTCAGGACGAATGAGCGTAGTGGTGTCCATGTTGGTAAGCATACGAGCGTAGTTCTTGCCCAACCAGTTGAAACCGCTTGTCTCATCCGTAATGGTAGTTCCTCCAGGCAATGCAGCCTTGAAAGCCTCTATGTCAAATTCGCCGTCAGCATGGAAGCACTGAGGGAAGTACTTCTTCAGCGCATCCATTTCTTTCTGTCCCGCTACTGCATCAGCGTTGTGATTCATTATATCTTTTATCATATTCAAGTCTTCTTATCGTTAATCGTTCACGGCCTCCAGACGCACCAGGTCGTTCACCTCCACACTTAGGAGCTTGGCAATTATCAGCAAGGTCTCTAATGAGGGCTGGCTGGCATTGGTACACCACTTGCTAACCGTAGCAGGGTCCTTGCCCAGCTGCTCCGCTAACCATTTGTTCGTTTTGTCCTTATCAGCCAATACGGCTTTAATTCTATTCAATTTTCTGTCCATCGTGACACATCTTTAATATATAACTCAAGTTCTCTCTAAAGAAAGTTTTCTTTATCTCATGGGCGTGTGATTAGGTATACTCATCTTCATTTCGGATTAAGAGGGGGATGAACGTGCAAACTTGATTGCATTCGGACTTGCACGAAAATTCAGCACGTTCAAGTTTGAGCTGAAAACTTGATAGCTAAGTATCATGCAAATATAGACAAATTCCTTATATAATGTGAACTATTCGCAATTAAAAAGGAAAATGAAGACCCTTCTTTAGCGTTTAGTTGGCGTTTATTGTATTTTCAGTCCGCCCTCCCTTCTTATTTAGTAAACTTCAAGAATCTATAAGAGTCACCTATAAAGCAATACGCACACAAATCTCGGAAAGAGCTTGTGTGCGTATTGTCTTATGCTGAAATATGGTAGATTCTGATGGCGAGTTGTGAAAGGTTAGAATTAGTGGTAGGAGATGTGGAAACCTATAAGCTCACCCTATAACTGAAAGGTGTCTTTACAGGCATCCAATAATCTCGTGAACATCCTTCACACCATGCTTGTCGAGCCATTCGTTCATGCCTTCAATCACTTTGATTGTGGTAGTGGGGTCAATGAAATTGGCTGTACCAATCTCTATGGCTGTAGCGCCAGCCATGAGAAATTCAATGGCATCGGTGGCATTCATGATACCGCCTAATCCTACTACGGGGATTTTTACGGCTTTGGCTACTTGCCATACCATGCGCAATGCAACAGGTTTTACACAAGGGCCACTAAGTCCACCCGTACCTATGCTCAAGCGAGATTGACGACGCTCGATGTCAATGCTCATGCCCATCAATGTGTTGATAAGCGAAACGCTGTCAGCTCCCTCTGCTTCTACTGCTTGAGCGATGGAGGCAATGTTTGTCACGTTGGGTGAAAGTTTTACAATAAGCGTTTTGTGGTAACGAGCGCGTACTGCTTTAACGACACTGGCAGCTCCTTCGCAAGTGACGCCGAAAGCCATGCCTCCATTCTTTACGTTGGGGCATGATATGTTGAGTTCTATGCCAGGGATGTTTTCAAGCGCATCAATGCGAGCTGCACACTCAGCATAATCTTCTGGTGAATTTCCAGAAACGTTTACCAAAACGTTGCTTTGGATATCTTTAAGTTGTGGATATATATGTTCGCAGAAGTAGTCTACACCTTTATTTTGAAGTCCCACACAGTTGAGCATGCCTGAAGGAGTTTCGGCCATACGAGGGTAATCGTTGCCTTCGCGTGAGTGGAGTGTAGTACCTTTTACAATGAATCCACCTAAACGGTTAAGGTCGATGAAATCGGCAAACTCAATGCCGTAGCCAAAAGTGCCTGAAGCTGTTAGTACGGGATTTTGGAGATGCAATCCTCCTATATTTACATTTAATCTAGCCATGATAACTTATCTGTATTAAATACGGGACCTTCTTTGCATACACATAGATTGTGTCCGTCTTTCATTTTTTCTACGCAGCACAAACATGCGCCTAGACCACAAGCCATGAGATTTTCGAGTGAAGCTTCGCAAGGAACTCCTACCGAGGCTGCCCATCTAGCTACGGCCACCATCATAGGTTTGGGGCCACAAGTGGAAACGCTGTCAAACTTTTCTTTCGTCAAGATACTATGGTTTGTCACGAATCCTTTCTCGCCCATAGAAGCATCTTCTGTGGTTACGTAGATGCGGCCATATTGCTCAAAATCTTGCAGTTGCATTAAATCATTTCCTGTGCGTCCGCCAAGCAGGAATACGGGCTCGCAGCCAGCTTCGCGAAGTATCTTTCCAAAATAGAGTAGGGGGGCTGTGCCCACACCGCCTCCTACGAGCAACACTTTCTTTCCGTCTGTCTCGGGGATGGTGAATCCATTGCCAAGAGGAAACATGCAGTTGAGTTTATCGCCCTTTTGGCATTGAGCTAAACGCTTTGTGCCATCACCTACCGCATGAATGAGGAGCCAAAGTTGATTCTTCTCATAGTCTACGAAGTTGACAGAAATAGGTCGACGCAGAAAAGTAGTAGGAGAGTCGGGCACTTGTATTTCTACAAATTGTCCGGGCATAATCTCTGGTAGGATTCCATCAATGGGTTGCATTTTCAGCAGGATATAGCCCTCGCGTGGAATCTCCACCTCTGCTATTTGCAGGTCTTTTACGTATTTTTTCATGAAGATTGTTTGTTGCTTGATTCTTGTAAGTGCAAAATTACATAAAAGCTTTCGTGTGAAAGCATCAAAGCTGAAGATTTTGTTGCCGCGTTTCCTAAATAGAGCGCAATCTGTGGCCGCATTAATGCATGCAAGGATGGGAATGTAGGGGAAATAGGTTGATATGTTTGGCATTAGGTAAAGGTAAAAGGGAGGGGCTATAAATTCTGATGTATTAGATGAGAAGCAAGGGAAGAATAATAGGGAAAAACGGAATGTAGGCCATGGAACGTGAAAAATGTTTCCAATCAGTCGTTTGTTTGAAAAAAAATAAAACACTTTGAAAATCAAAGTGTTTGGTGGTTTTAAACGCTCATGGAAAGAAGAATGCTCTATAAAAAGTTGCTGAAATGTTTGGTTAGTATTAAAAAAGTTTGTACTTTTGCACCGCTTTCGAGAAGAAACAAGGGCGTTTAGCTCAGCTGGTTCAGAGCATCTGCCTTACAAGCAGAGGGTCGGCGGTTCGAATCCGTCAACGCCCACAATAAATACGAATACTTGCTAGTTCTGATAGATCTTTAACTTCTTGGGCGTTTAGCTCAGCTGGTTCAGAGCATCTGCCTTACAAGCAGAGGGTCGGCGG
>ENA-ORRH01001396-ORRH01001396.1-human-gut-metagenome-genome-assembly--contig:-NODE-1396-length-10701-cov-2.81016_pt1 | contig 10701 bp, 8 predicted proteins | sample MGYA00242173_ERZ509130 | MGnify/ENA primary metagenome ERZ509130 (study PRJEB26280, sample SAMEA2338633) | human gut metagenome | biome: human gut; feature: human-associated habitat; material: faeces... | reverse complement strand
ATCTTGTGCCGCCGTTTTCCTTTTTTCGGCGAAAAACGCAAAGGATTGTGACTGGGAAAACCACAGTCGGATTGACAGAATTGTCGGAATCTGCAAGAAAAAGGCGGGAATTTCTCCTTGCAATTTCCCTGACCTGCCACTATAATGAGGATTACATGTGGGGCGAAGTGGTTTAAAAAGCATCAAAAGCCCACGCATGGGGCGCGAAAGTGCACGATTCCGGAGAAGGGGGGATGCAGCATGACCGGTATCTATCAGCACACGCTGGACGCAAAAGGTCGTCTGTTCATCCCGGCCAAGCTCCGCGAAGAGCTCGGCGATACGTTCTATGTGACGGTCTCGCCCGAGATGTGCCTGTCGGCTTACAGTCAGGAAAACTGGAAGGTGATCTCCGAGAAGGCCGCCGCCATGACCAATTTGCAGCAGCGCAAGGTGCGCCCGCTGTTCGCGTATGCGGCCCGCTGCGATCTCGACGGGCAGGGACGTATCCTCCTGCCGCAGCACCTGCGCGACTTTGCCGGCCTGACCAAGAGCGTCACCGTGGTCGGCAGCAACAACCATGCGGAATTTTGGGACAGTGCACGCTGGAATGAGATCTGCCCGCTCGAGGCGCTGCCGGAGAACATCGCCGCCGTCATGGAGGAGCTGGATTTCTGATGGATGCCGGACATATTCCCGTGCTGCTGCACGAATGTATCGAGAACCTGAATATCCGCCCCGACGGCGTCTACGTGGACGGCACGCTCGGTATGGGCGGCCACTCCGAGCAGATCGCCGGCCGCCTGACGACCGGAACGCTCATCGGCATCGACCGCGACGAGACGGCGATCGCGCGCGCCGGCGCGCGGCTGGCCCCGTTTGGGGACCGTGTGCGGCTCGTGCACGGCAACTTCCGCGACACGGCCGCCATTCTTGACCGCCTCGGTATCGACGCCGTGGACGGCATGCTCTTTGACCTCGGCGTTTCGTCGCCGCAGCTCGATGAGACGCAGCGCGGCTTTTCCTACATGCACGACGCGCCGCTCGACATGCGCATGGACGCGACCAGCGGCCTGAGTGCGTGGAACGTTGTCAATGAGTGGCCGGAGAGCGAGCTCAAACGCATTTTGTATGAATACGGCGAGGAGCGCTATGCGCCTCGCATTGCCGGGGCGATCGTGCGCGCCCGGGCGCAGCGGCCGATCGCGACCACGCTGGAGCTGGTCGATGTGATCCGCTCGGCCATGCCGGGCGCGGCGCTGCGCGAAAAACAGCATCCCGCCAAGCGCAGCTTTCAGGCGATCCGCATCGCCGTGAACGACGAGCTGGCGGCGGTGCGTGAGATGATGGACACCGCGCCGGACAAGCTCCGTACCGGCGGGCGGCTGTGCGTCATCAGCTTTCATTCCCTCGAGGACCGGATCGTCAAGACCGGCATCGCCCGGCGGGAGCACGTGTGCACCTGCGGCTTTGTGCAGACGCTGCGCAGCGTATCCCGCAAGCCGATCCTGCCCGGCGAGGAAGAACTGGAGTGTAACCCACGCGCCCGCAGCGCGAAACTTCGTGTCGCGGAGCGTGTCTGAGAAAGGAATCGATCATGGCATCTCCTGATTCGAGAAAACGGAATACCGCGCGCATGGACGGCAACGCGGCGTATGACCTGCGCAGTACGGCTGCGGAGGAGTACCTGTACAGTGCGCCGGTCGAGATGCCGCACGCGCCCCGGACGACGGAAGCCGTCGTCCCGGAGTCCGTTCCGACGCCCAAGCAGGCGATCGCACCGCTGGCCGTGCTCGGCTTTGCCATTGCCGCCGTGCTGATCGTCATCTCGCTCGTCGCGCGCGTGCAGCTCTCGCAGACGTCGGCGGAGGTCTCGGCGCTTGAGGATCAGTATGCCCAGCTGCAGGAGGATCAGACGCGCCTGCGCATCGACTACGAGAGCGCGTTCAACCTCACGGAGATCGAGGATTATGCCATCCACGAGCTCGGCATGCAGAAGCCGCGCAGCGACCAGCTCTATTACATCAGCAGCAGTGACGCCACGGATACGGCGGTGGTCCTCGACCAGAACGCGGCCGAGCCGCTGAGCCTTGCCGACCGCCTCGGCGATTTCTTCTCTTCCATAGTGGAATATTTTCGATGAGCCAGCCTGTATGATAGTACTATCCCCGCAGGAACAAGGAGACAGACATGGCGAATGAAACTTCCGGGCGCCGGGACAACCGCGTGCCTTTTCGTGCAAGTACCAAAACACCGAATATCATGATGCTCCGCCGCACACGCTTCCTTTTGATTGTGTGCGGCATCCTTGCATTTGCTGTCCTTGGCATCAAGCTGTTCAATGTCATGATCGTACACCATGAGGAGTACGAAAAAATGGCGATCGACCAGCAGGTACGCGAGACGGAGATCACGGCCTCGCGCGGCGCGATCTATGACACGAACGGCAAGATCCTGGCCATGAACGCCTCGGTTGATACGATCTTCATCAGCCCGGCCGAGATCGCCAATAACAAGGAGGACCCGCAGCTGATCGCGCGCGAACTTTCCGAGATTCTCGACGTCGATTATAACAAGATCCTGGCCATGACGAAAAACACCGACCGCTGGTATGAGGTCGTCAAGCGCAAGGTCGAGCCGGATGTGTCGGAAAAGGTGCGGGCGTTCAAGAAGGACAACAATCTCACCGGCGTGAAGATCGAGCCGGACACGAAGCGCTACTATCCTTACGGCAATCTGGCCGCGCACGTCATCGGCTTCGTCGGGCAGGACAATAAGGGACTCTACGGTCTCGAGCAGCGCTATGACAGCTACCTGACCGGCAGCGCCGGCCGCATCATCCGCGCGACGGATAACCGCGGCACGGATATGCTCTTTGTCAACTACGAGGATTACTACGACGAGACGAAGGGCAACGACATGAACCTGACCATCGACGCGACCATTCAGTATTACCTCGAAAAGCACCTGCAGCAGGCGGTCGAGGACTACGACGTGCAAAACGGCGCGGCGGCCATCGCCATGGACCCCAACAGCGGCGCCATCCTCGGCATGGTCTCGCTCGGCAACTTTGACCTGAACAATTATCAGAAGGTCAGCGACAAGGATCAGGAGGCCATCGACGCCGAGACCGACCCCGACAAAAAGGCCGAAATGCTCACTGCCGCGCAGACGAAGCAGTGGCGCAACAAGGCCCTGTCGGACACTTACGAGCCCGGCTCCACGTTCAAGATCATCACGCTGGCCATGGCGCTCGAAGAGGGCGTGGTCAATGAAAACTCGTCGTTTTACTGCGGCGGCAGCACGAACGTGCTCGGCCGTACCGATCCCCTCAAGTGCTGGAAGACGACCGGCCACGGCAGCCAGAACCTCACGCAGGCCATCCAGCACTCGTGCAACGTGGCGCTCGTGCAGATCGGCCAGCTCGTCGGCGCACGCACGTTCTACAAGTACGCCGAGGCGTTCGGTTTCCTGAACCTGACCAATAACGTGGACAGCAACCTCACGGCCAAGACCGGCATTGACATGTCCGGCGAGAGCGGCAGCATCTGGTGGAGCCAGAACACGTTTTACGATCCGGAGAATCTCTCCCAGCTCGCGGCGGCCTCCTTCGGCCAGACGTTTACGATCACGCCGCTGCAGCTCATCACGGCTGTCAGCGCCTGCGTCAACGGCGGCTATCTCATGAAGCCGTATGTCGTCAAGAGCGTCGTCAACAGCGACGGGGAAGCGGTCGTGTCCAATTCGCCGACCGTGGTGCGCCAGGTCGTGAGCGAGCAGACGAGCGCCACCGTGCGTCAGATCCTGGAGCAGGTCGTCGGCGACCCCGTCGACGGCACCGGCAAGAACGCCTACGTCGCCGGCTACCGCATCGGCGGCAAGACCGGCACGTCGGAAAAGGTCGCGCAGGACGCGGCCGGCGGCGCGAAGGAGTACATCGTCTCGTTCATCGGCTTCGCCCCGGCGGACGACCCGCAGATCGTCATCCTTGTGCTGCTCGACACGCCGAGCAGCAGCACCGGCATCTACATCAGCGGCGGCCAGATGGCCGCGCCCACCGTCGGCAAAATGATGGCGGACATCCTGCCGTATCTCGGCGTGGAGCCGTCGTACTCCGAGACGGAAAAGACGCACATGGATAAGACCGTGCCGAATGTGACCGGCCTGTCCGTCGAGCAGGCGAAGGCCGCGCTCGCGGAGCTCGGCCTGCAGGCGCGCGTCTACGGCGACGGCGACAAGATCACGGCGCAGCTGCCGGGCAGCGGCGCGGTCGTGGCCAACGGCAGCACCATCCTGCTCTACGCCGGCAAGGAGCCCTCGGGCGACAAGGAGACCATGCCCGACCTGACCAACCTGAGTTACGAAACGGCCCGCGACCGCATGGCCGCGCTGGGCCTGTATATCAAGACTAACAGCTCCATCACGGACACCGCCTCCCAGAAGATCTCCGGGCAGGCCGTGGCCGCCGGGGCCGAGCTCGAACACGGCACGGTCGTGGAGGTCACGCTCGTGACGACCGATTCGGGCATGCTTGGCCGATACTGACGATCAACGGAGGTACCCTTTATGAAACTCAAGCGACTGCTGTCCGTTCTGGACGTGTGCGAATGCACCGCCGATCCGGAGCTGGACATCCGGGACATCAGCTTCGACTCGCGCACCACGCAGCCCGGCGACCTGTTTGCCGCCGTCTGCGGGTATGAGTCCGACGGGCACCGGTTCATCGGCGCAGCCGTCGAGCGCGGCGCGGCCGTCGTGCTCTGCCAGAAGCAGCCGGAGGTCGATATACCGTATATCCTCGTGGCTGACAGCCGCCTTGCGCTCTCGCGCATCTGCTGCGAATTTTTCGATAACCCGTCGCGAGAGCTGACCATGATCGGCGTGACCGGCACGAATGGCAAGACCACCGTCACCACGCTCATCAAGCACATGCTTGAGCAGTGCCTGCACACGAAGGTCGGCCTCATCGGCACGAACGCGAACATCATCGGCGACGAGGTGCTGCACACCGAGCACACCACGCCCGACGCCTATGAGCTGCAAAAGCTCCTGCGCCGGATGGCCGACGCCGGCTGCACGCACGCGGTCATGGAGGTGTCGTCCCACTCGCTGGTGCTGCACCGCGTGGAGGGCATCCGATTTCAGGTGGGCATCTTCACGAACCTGACGCAGGACCATCTGGACTTCCACAAGACCATGGAGGCCTACGCCGAGGCCAAGGCGCTGCTGTTCGCGCAGAGCGATGTCGGCATCGTCAATGCCGACGACGATTGGGCGCACGTCATGCTCGAGCGCGCCAAGTGCCCGATGCATACGTACTCTGCCAAGCGCAACGACGCCGACCTCGTGGCCAAGGACATCCGCCTGAGCGCGTCGGGCGTGCGCTTCGTCGCCATGCACGGCGATGCGCTCGCGCGCATGCGCCTCGGCATCCCCGGAATGTTCTCGGTTTATAATGCGCTGAGCGTCATTGCCTGCGCCTGCGCGCTCGGCATATCGCTGGACGACTGCGCCGCCGCGCTCGATACGGCAAAGCCCGTCAAGGGCCGCGCCGAGGTGCTCGAGACCGACGGGGATTACACCATTCTCATCGACTACGCCGTCACGCCCGACGCCATCGACAACATCCTCACGACGGTGCGCGAGTTTGCGCCCGCGCGGCTCGTGTTCCTCTTTGGCTGCGGCGGCGACCGCGACCGCGGCAAGCGCCCGAAGATGGGCCGCATCGCGGGTCAGAAGGCGGACTTTGTCATCGTCACGAGCGACAACCCGCGCACGGAGGACCCGGAGGCGATCATCGCCGACATTCTCCCCGGCCTCAAGGAGACGCGCACGCCCTACGTCGTGCGGCCCGACCGGCGCGAGGCCATCGCCTACGCGATCGAGAACCACTGCCCCGGCGATGTCATCATCCTCTGCGGCAAGGGCCATGAGGATTACCAGATCATCGGCAAGACGAAAGTGCATATGGACGAGCGCGAGATCGTCGCCGAAATACTCGAGAAGAGGAAGAGAGAGAAATGACACTGAAGCTGATACTGGCGTTCGTCATCGCGTTTGCGGTGTCGGCCGTCGTCGGATTTTTCCTGGTCCCGTATCTCAAACGCATCAAGGCGGGCCAGAGCATCAAGGAAAACGGCCCCACGTGGCACATGTCCAAGCAGGGCACGCCCACCATGGGCGGGCTGATGTTTATTGCCGCGATCACGGTCGTGTGCCTGTCGGTCGGCTTTGAGTGCATGGCCGAGGGCGAATATGGCCACCTGTTTTGTCTGGCGTTCGCGCTCGTGTTCGGCGCGATCGGCTTTCTGGACGACTATGAAAAGCTCAAGAAAAAGCAGAATCTCGGCCTGACGGCCGGCAAAAAAATGCTGCTGCAGCTGGCGGCGGCCGTGGCGTTCATTTTCCTCATGCGCCGCTTCGGCTATGTCGCGCTCGACAGCCTGTACATCCCGTTCTGGAACAAGACGGTGGCGATCTCCGAGCCGCTGTATGTGATCTTTGCGGCCTTCGTCATCGTCGGTACGGTCAACTCCGTGAACCTCACCGACGGCGTGGACGGCCTCGCCGCGAGCACGACGATGCCGGTGTGCATCTTCTTCGCCGTCATCTCCATCCTCTGGGGCGAGCGGTTTTTGTCCCTCGGCGTGTTCGCCTCCGGCATTGCCGGCGGCCTGCTGGGCTTCTTGATCTATAACTTCCACCCGGCGAAGGTGTTCATGGGCGACACGGGCTCGCTCTTTCTCGGCGGCGCGGTCGCAGCGCTGGCCTTTGCCTACGATATGCCGCTCATCCTCGTGACGCTCGGCATCATGTACATCATCGAGGCCCTGTCGGACATCATCCAGGTCGGCTATTTCAAGCTCACGCACGGCAAGCGCGTGTTCAAGATGTCCCCGTTCCACCACCATCTCGAGATGGGCGGCTGGACGGGCCACAAGTGGAAAGAAACGCAGATCGTGGCGCTGTTTGCCGGCGTGACGGTGCTGTTTGCAGTTTTGTCGTTCATCGGCGTGTTCCACCGCTTCGGCGTGTGATGCATGCGCCGCGGTGCAGGGAGGTGCTTGCATGAATATTTCCGATCTGAGACTTCCCGCGCGCCGCTCGGGCGCGGCCGCCGGGCCGCAGCGCGGCAGCTTCGACCTGCCGTTTTTCGTACTCACGCTGCTGCTGCTGACGATCGGCGTCATCATGGTGCTCTCGTCGAGCTTTGCCCGCGCCTATGTGCAGGAGAAGTCGCCCACGTATTACTTCGTGCGCCAGGCGGCTTTCGCTGTGGTTGGCGTCGTGGCCATGATCTTTTTGTCCAAAGTGCGCATGGCGACTTATCGCCGGTGGTCGCTGGTACTGCTGGGCGTGAGCATTTTCCTGCTCGCCATTGTCTGGATCCCGCACATCGGCACCAAGACCAACGGTGCGCGCCGGTGGCTGAGCCTCGGCTTCACGACGTTTCAGCCGTCCGAGATCGCGAAGATCGCGGTCGTGCTGTTTTTCTCCAGCATGATCTGCACGTACAAAGAGCAGATGCAGACGTTCCGCTACGGCGTCGTTCCGTTCATGGTCGTCACGGTCGTTATCGTCGGCCTGCTGATGCTCGAGCCGCATCTGTCGGCGTCCATCATCATCATGGCGCTTGCGATCGTGATGATGTTTGTCGGCGGCATCAAGCTCTCGTACCTGCTCGTCGGCATGGGCAGTGCGGGCGCGCTGCTGCTGATTGCTGCCAAATTCGTGCCCTATGTGCACAAGCGCATCGTGTCGTGGCGCGACCCGTTTGCCGATACGAGCGCTGCCGGCTATCAGATCGTGCAGTCGCTGTATTCCATCGGATCGGGCGGCTTCCTCGGCCTCGGCCTCGGCCAGAGCCGGCAGAAGTACCTCTATCTGCCCGAGGAACACAATGACTACATCTTTTCCATCGTCTGCGAGGAGCTCGGCTATGTCGGCGCCATTGCGATCCTGATCCTGTTTGCGCTGCTCATCTGCCGCGGCTACTGGATCGCCGCGCACTCGCCCGACCGCTACAGCTTCCTCGTCGGCGTCGGCATCACGACGCTGCTGTCGATCCAGGTGTTTTTGAACATCGCGGTCGTCACGAACCTCATCCCCTGCACGGGCATCTCGCTGCCGTTTTTCAGCTACGGCGGCACGGCGCTGCTCATGCAGCTCGGGGAGATGGGCATCATCCTGAGCATCTCGCGCGATATTCCGACGAAAAAAGCGCGCTAGCACCTGATTTTGTAAAGCATATCCGGCAGCCCGCGGCGGCCTTCGGCGCGGACTGCCCGATTTCCGTGTTTTGATCCTGGGAGGCATTGCTATGAACTTTCTCTTTACCTGCGGCGGTACCGCAGGCCACATCAACCCCGCGCTCGCGGTCGCGGGCGTCCTGCGCGACCGGATGCCCGACTGCGGCATCCTCTTTGTCGGCGCCAACGGCAAGATGGAGACCGACCTCGTTCCGCGTGCGGGCTACGACATCGTGACCGTGGAGGTCACGAACATCCACCGCAGCCTCAAGCCGGCGGAGATCGCGTACAACTTCCGCTCGCTGCACAACGCGCGGCAGGCGACGAAGGACGTGCGCAAGATCATCGAGGACTTCCGGCCCGACGTCGTCATCGGCACCGGCGGCTATGTCTGCTACCCCGTGCTCAAGGCGGCGGCGCAGCTCGGCATCCCGACCATTGTGCATGAGTCCAACGCCGTGCCCGGCCTGACGACGAAGATGCTCGCCGGCGCGGTCGACCGCATCCTCGTCGGCTTCGAGGAAAGCAAGCAGCACTACAGCGAGCAGGAAAAGGTCGTCGTCACCGGCACACCGGTGCGCGGCGCGTTCACGGCCTGCTCCAAGGCAGAGGCCAAGCGCCAGCTCGGGCTCGACCCGGACAAGCCGCTGGTGGTGTCGGTCTGGGGCTCGCTCGGCGCATCGTACATGAACGAGGTCATGACGGCGTTCATCACGCGCGCCGCCGTCACGGATGCGCCGTTCGCACTCATCCATTCGGCCGGGTGCAACGGCTATGAGAAGATGCACACGGCCCTGCTCGAAAAGTGCCCGGCCGATCTCGCCGCGCACGGCATGGACGTGCGGCCGTATATTTACAACATGCCGCTCGTAATGGATGCGGCCGATCTCGTGCTCTGCCGCGCGGGCGCGTCCACGCTCGCGGAGCTCACGTGCATCGGCAAGCCCGCGGTGCTCATTCCGTCGCCGAATGTCACGAACAACCATCAGGAGCGCAACGCGCGCGTGCTTGAGCACGCCGGCGGGGCCAAGGTGCTGCTCGAGGGTGCGTTCACGGCGGACGATCTGTATAACCTCGTCAGCGACCTGCTCGCCGATCCCGCGCAGCTTGCGCAGATGGCGGAGAATATGCGCGCCGCCGGCGTTGCTGACGCTGCCGAGCGCATTGCTGATCTGGTGCTGAAGCTGGCCGACCGGCACGGAAAATGACAATCTCGCGTTTCTCTGCATAGGATGGCATGAATTTGCTGTGCGGAGGAAAGATTATGAGCATATGGCACATTTACGGCGGAAACAGACTGACCGGGAGCACCCAGGTGCAGGGCGCCAAGAATGCGGTGCTGCCGATCATGGCGGCATCCGTGCTTGCCGGCAGTGAGACGGTTCTGCACAACGTGCCCGACCTGAAGGACGTGACGATCACGCTGCGCATCCTGCGCCATCTCGGCTGCACGGCGGAGCGCGACGGGGACACGGTGCGCATCGATTCCCGCGACATGAACCGCAACTTTATCCCGCACGATCTCATGCGGGAGCTGCGCTCCTCGGTCATTTTTCTCGGCGCGATCCTCACGCGCTTCGGGACGGCGAGCCTGTCCATGCCGGGCGGGTGCGAGCTCGGCCCGCGGCCGGTGAACCTGCACCTCGACGCGCTGCGCGCGCTCGGTGCGGAGGTCACGGAGCGCGGCGGGGACATCGTCTGCAGTGCGCACGATCTGAAGGGGCGGCGCATCCTGCTGCCGTTTCCGAGCGTCGGCGCGACGGAAAACGCCATGCTGGCCGCCTGCGCGGCGGCGGGGGAGACGGTCATCTGCAACGCTGCGCGCGAGCCGGAGATCCTTGACCTGCAGTGCTACCTGCGCAAGCTGGGCGCGCAGATCTCCGGCGCCGGCACATCGACGGTCACGGTCAGCGGCTTCCGGCCGCAGCCGTTTGTGGAGCACACGATCATGCCGGACCGCATCGTTGCGGCGACGATTTTGTGCGCCGGAGCCGCCTGCGGCGGCGATGTGGAGCTGCAGGGCGTCGACCCGGACCACTTTTTAACCGTTCTGGACTCGCTTTCAGAGGCGGGGTGTGCTATAATAAAAACGGCGTCCACCGTGCGCCTGACATCGACCGGGCGGCTCACGGCGCCGCGGCCCGTCGTCACGCAGCCGTATCCGGGCTTTCCCACGGATGCGCAGCCGCCGCTCATGGCTGCCTGCCTGAAGGCGAAGGGCACCACGGTGTTCACCGAAAATATCTTTACCAACCGTTATCGTCATGCCGAGGAGTTCCGGCGCCTGGGCGCAGCCGTCAGCATCGAGGGCCGAGTGGCCTATGTCACCGGTGTCGACCGGCTCACCGGCGCGCCGCTCACGTCGAGCGACCTGCGCGGCGGCGCGGCCATGATCGTGGCCGGCCTCTCCGCCGAGGGCGAGACCGAGATCCTCGACAACGGCTATATCAACCGCGGCTATGACCGCTTCGAT
>ENA-ORRH01001390-ORRH01001390.1-human-gut-metagenome-genome-assembly--contig:-NODE-1390-length-10755-cov-19.4026_pt1 | contig 10755 bp, 8 predicted proteins | sample MGYA00242173_ERZ509130 | MGnify/ENA primary metagenome ERZ509130 (study PRJEB26280, sample SAMEA2338633) | human gut metagenome | biome: human gut; feature: human-associated habitat; material: faeces... | reverse complement strand
GCACATAGCCCAGGGCAAGCGAAGCGACACCCTGGGTGATCCCACAACAAATAATATTGACGCGCCCTGAAAGGGCAAAAGCATTAAGACATGGCACAATCATTGAGCAAAATATACATACAATTCTTGTAATCATACGGCGTAGAATACGACGTGGCGAACGTGTTTAAGGATTAAGGATTAAGGATTAAGGATTAAGGATTAAGGATTAAGGCTTTTGCCCCTACAGGGCGCGACTACTCCAACGCGTGATACCCAGGGTGTCGCTTCGCTTGCCCTGGGCTATGTGCACCATTGGGCTTTCAGCCCGCCCTTGCTAAATCCGAAACTTCAGTTATGATATAAACTAATTTTCAACATTTACTTATTTCATCCGTTTGACTAATGAAGAGGGCATGCAAACACAAAAAAACATAAAGGGAAGTGCTAAGAGCATCCGTTTAATTGTGATTGAAATATTTCTAATGATGAAAACTCTGTTTTCTTGCAAAATTACAATTTTATACCACACAAGATAGCATAACGCAGAAAGTAGTTCTTAGATTATCAAGACTTTTACACCTTTTTCGGACTTAGGAAGGACAGACTGAAAGTCCTTCGAGGTATGCATTTGCTCTCTTTGAATAGATAGGAAAATCCCCTCACAAATGAGAGAAATGTATACGCAGCGAACGAAGTATTCCAAACGGCTTCATTATTAAGCTAAAACCTATATTATTCCGTTTCTCTTTGAAGATCTATAGCTCTACCGCTGCCGTCCGGTAGAGCTACCGCTGCCGTCCGGTAGAGCTACCACTGCCGTCCGGTAAAGCTACCACTGCCGTCCGGTAAAGCTAATACTGCCGTTCGGCAGACAAAAAGATGACGATTGTAGGACAAACGAATCAAAATCCGTTCACCCTGACTGAATAGTAAAGGTGGACTAAAAGCCCGCTTTATCAAACCCGAAATATGAATAATAGATTGATTTTGCCCATAACACGTCCACCCTTCCTAACCAATCTCCCCAAAAACAGATTCAACGAGAAAAGGAATAAAATATTGCACGAGAATCTTGTTATTAAAACAAAATGTACTATATTTGCAGCATTAGAAAAAATGCAGCATGGAGCACAAACGAGAATAAAGCTCAGACTGCGAATTACTCATCCATAAACGTAAAAGCCTATCGAAAAGACATTACTTCAAACCAATCTCTAAAAAGTAATGACAACATATAGCAACATGGCCGACAACGAGTTGGTACGTTATTTTTGCGCTGGTCAGAATGAAGCTTTTGACGAGCTTTTGTTACGCTATAAAGATAGGCTCTATTCCTATATTTCCTTTTATACAAAAAACGATGATATGGCAGACGACCTCTTTCAAGAGACGTTTGTCAAGGCAATTATCACCCTACGCCAAGGACGCTATCAGGAGACTGGGAAATTTTACGCCTGGCTCACACGCATCGCCCACAATCTGCTCATCGACCAATTTCGAGTGGAACAAAGTGAGCTTTTAGTCTATGAAGATGAGAAAGAGAATAGTTGGCAAGGACTTACGAATCTCACCATAAACAACCATGAGAACGAGATGGCCAATGAGCAGATACTACGCGACGTGCAACGCCTCATGGAGCATCTACCCGCCGATCAGCGCGAAGTAGTCTTTATGAGAATCTATCAAGATTTGAGTTTTAAGGAGATTTCGGACATAACGGGAGTAAGCATCAACACAGCCCTAGGACGTATGCGCTATGGTATCATCAATATGCGCAAGATGGCCGAACGCCACCACATTACACTGACTGCTGAGTGAAATATTAATATACTTAGCTTTCTCTAAGTTTGCAAAGGATTTAATATGAGCGGGCTGAAAGCCCAATGGATCACATAGCCCAGGGCAACGCCCTGGGCTTTCCGTGGGTAGTGTTGTTACGCCCTGTAAGGGCAAAAGCCTTAATCCTTAGACACATACGCCTCGTCGTATTCTACGCCGTATGATAACAAGAATTGTCTGTACTCGTCTTGAAACGAGAATCGTTTGTGATGCATTTCTTGATTATTTATATAATCTAACGTTTTATCAACAATCGACTGGCTGACAGAAAATACACCATAACCATTTTGTCATGTCTTAATGCTTTTGCCCTTTCAGGGCGCGTCAATATTATTTGTTGTGGGATTACCCAGGGTGTCGCTTCGCTTGCCCTGGGCTATGTGCTCCATTGGGCTTTCAGCCCGCACTTGCTAAATCCGAATTTAAGATGAGTATTTCCAACCACATGCCCGCGAGATAAGGAAACGACTTTCTTTAGAGAAAACTTGAGTTAATATATCTGTGCTGACTGGTGATTGTTGCAACTTCCGGACACTTGCACGATGATTCAGCCCGTCATTATCGGCTGCGTCTCAGCAATTCAAGCAAACTTGATTGCATTCAACTTGCACGATAATTCAGCCCGCCCTTGCTAAATACGAAAGTTAAGTAAAATTTTTGCTCTTGCTATACGAAACGAGTAAATGCTGCGTTATTATAGACAAAGTAAGGATAATACAAGGTGAACGCAGAGTTGTGAGTTTACTCACGATCCATGCCGATCCGAAACTTATCTTCTATGTCAATATGCAAACAGACGTAAGCCTATGAATCATTCTACTCTTGAAAAGAGCAACAGACCTAGTGCAGAAAGCTTGTTCTTTCTCAGCGCCTTTGCTCGCCTCTACTCCCCGACTCTACACAACGAAACAGCGGCTCGCATAACCGCACATGAATTGGCTCGCAAGAGCATTAATAATTGCTAAAGGGCGGTTCTACATAAAGAACAACGATTTAGCAACGAAACAAAAGATGGTTTGAACAGAGGAACTTAGCAAAACGCTAAGTTCCTCTATTTTTCTAAGAGAAGCATCCCCATTTTCGACTTAAAAAGTGTAACTTTGCAGATACTTAACATACTAATCTATCTTCAAAATGAAAAAGATTTTGCTTCTTGGCTCAGGAGAGCTAGGAAAAGAGTTTACCATTGCCGCCCAACGTTTGGGACAGCACGTCATTGCTTGTGATTCTTATGCTGGAGCTCCCGCCATGCAAGTGGCCGACGAGTTTGAAGTATTTTCCATGCTCGACGGCGAAGCACTTGAACGGGTAGTCGAGAAGCATCACCCCGACCTCATCGTGCCCGAGATTGAAGCCATCCGCACCGAACGCCTTTATGAGTTTGAAGAGGAAGGCATCCAAGTAGTTCCCTCAGCTCGCGCCGTCAATTATACAATGAACCGCAAGGCCATTCGCGACCTCGCAGCCAAGGAATTGGGACTAAAAACGGCGAAATACTTCTACGCCACTTCTTATGCTCAACTCGTGGAACACTCCAAAGAGATAGGCTTTCCTTGTGTGGTAAAACCGCTCATGTCGTCGTCGGGCAAGGGACAATCGCTTGTGCGCAACACGGATGATTTGCAACACGCTTGGGAGTATGCCATGGAAGGCAGCCGAGGCGACATTCACGAGGTTATCATTGAAGAGTTTATCCACTTCGACAGCGAAATCACACTCCTCACGGTGACACAGAAGAATGGTCCTACGCTATTCTGCCCTCCCATAGGGCACGTACAGAAAGGCGGTGATTATAGAGAAAGTTTCCAACCCGCTCACATTGCTCCCGAACATTTGGCCGAAGCCGAGCGCATGGCAGAGAAAGTAACACGTGCACTGACAGGTGCTGGCATTTGGGGCGTAGAGTTCTTCCTTAGCCATAAGGATGGTGTCTATTTCTCTGAACTTTCTCCGCGTCCACACGACACGGGTATGGTCACACTCGCTGGCACGCAAAACTTCAACGAATTTGAACTTCATGCTCGCGCTGTATTGGGACTTCCCATCCCTTGCATCAAGCAAATGCGCATCGGAGCGAGTGCCGTAATCCTCTCGCCCATTGCAAGCAATGAAGAGCCCCAGTATAAAGGCATTGAGCGCACCTGCGAGGAAGATGCCGACATTCGCATCTTTGGCAAACCCACCACACGCATCAATCGACGTATGGGAGTGGTCGTATGCAATGGACCGCTCGATGGCAATCTCGACGAAATACGCGACAAGGCCAAGCGCTTGGCAAGTTATGTAACGGTGGAATAAGTCGCCATGAGCAAAAAGCAACTATCACTGCATAAGGAGACTATTAAAACGACATACGCTCGAAGAGTTGCCATGTCATAAATCATCTACGGAAAGAGGCAGAATGTGCTACAAATAAAAGCATGTTCTGCCTTTTTTGTTTACTTTTGCATCCACTTATAAGGCAAAACAACAATGGAAAATCTCGAAGTAATGGTGATATTGTTCATCATCGTTGTTTTAGGCTACGTTCTTTGCAAGCTGGGCTACATGGGCGCGAAATTTGATCAAAAACTTTCGTCAATCGTTATTGACATTACTTGTCCAGCACTTATTCTTTCTTCTGTCATGGGCGATGAAATGCCAGACCGCACGCTCATACTTCCCCTTCTGGGCATCGGTTTTCTCACTTATTTCATCTTGCTTATATTTGGCTTTTGGATACCCCGTCTCATCAGCAAAAATCATGATTACCAAGGCATGATAGGCTTTGCACTGATGTTTGCCAACGTGGGATTTATAGGCTACCCTATTGTATCGTCAATCTTTGGACCAAAAGCCATATTCTATGCGGCACTGCTCAATATGCCTAACACTTTCTTTATATTCACCGCTGGCGTGATGCTCGTAAAGGGCGAATATAGTATCAAGAATCTCCACCCGAAAGTTTTGTTCTCACCCGCAATGATAGCAGCTTTTGCTGCTGCACTCATTGTTGCGCTGGGCATTCACATGCCGAGCCTCATCGCACGTCCCATGACGATGGTGGGCAATATTACTGTGCCCGCAGCACTTATGATTATAGGGTCATCTATGGCTCGATTGCCGCTGAAGGAGATTATTGGTTCGCCCGTGGTATACGTATCCTCTGTGATACGCCTCGGCGTAGTGCCGTTGGCAATTTATTTTCTATTTAAGGTGTGCGGTGTGAACGATGTTATCAACAATATCAATACGGTGGTAATCGCTATGCCTGTTGCCTCATTCGGCACTATGTTTTGCATGAAGTATGGGCGTGACCCTTCGCTCATGACCGAGATTACGTTTATCACCACCATCGGATCTATCATTACCATTCCACTGATAACGATGTTATTTGAGTAAGCGTTGGCAAGGAGATTTGTTGATGAGTTGACAGGGTAACAGACTAACGAGTGCCCCGTCAACTCATCAACCAATTCTCACTAAAGGTGCGCTTTGAGGAAGCGCTCCATGGCTCGATAGAAATCGAATCGATTTTCTTGATTGTGGAAGCCATGACCTTCATCGTCCTTCACCATATACTCCACCTCTACCCCACGCTTGCGAAGGGCCTCAACCATTTGGTCGCTCTCTGCCTTGTTGACACGCGGATCGTTAGCTCCCTGAGCTATGAGAAGAGGCACACATATCTGGTCGGCATGCAAGGCTGGCGAGGTAGCAGAAAGTTGTTCGCGATCGGTCTCAGGATTGCCCACTTGTTCATACATCATCTCAAGCATAGGTCGCCAATAGGGCGGGATGGTCTGCATAAAGGTGAAGAGATTGCTTACGCCCACATAGTCGATGCCACAAGCATAGAGATGGGGTGTGAAGGTAAGTCCGGCAAGCGTGGCATAACCACCATAGCTTCCACCATAGATGGCCACACGCTTTGGATCAGCTATCCCCTCGGCAATGAGCCAACGCACACCATCGGTAATGTCGTCTTGCATTTTCAGTCCCCACTGCTTGTAACTCGCTTCGAGGAAACGGCGGCCATAGCCCGTAGAGCCACGGAAATTCATTTGAAATACGGCATAACCTCTGTTACATAGAAACTGTACTTCAGAGGAATAGCCCCAGCAATCGCGAGCCCACGGACCTCCATGCGGATTGACCACCACAGGCAATTGGTGAGCAGTAGCGGGCGTAAGTCCATCGGGCAGAGAGAGATAGGCTTCTATCTCTAGTCCGTCACGAGTGGTGTAAGTCACAGCATGCATTGCATTCATCTCTTCTGCATGAATCCAAGGAGCGAGGTCGGCTATCTTTTCAGCCTTATCAGTCTCTGCATGATACATCCAGTAAGCGCCTCGCGTACAGTCGCCCCCCACATATATCAAGTAGTGAAGTTCGGCTTTGTCAGTATCGGCTATGCCAAAGCGTTGTCCTGGAAAATGTGCTTGAATGCGGGCACGAAGGGCTTCTTCCTCAGCATCGAAGAAGTGTCGGACAGGCTCCTTATGTCCTGTGCAATAGACACTGAGCAACTTCTTACGCTTACGCGAATAACTAATACTTGAGATGTCGTAGCGTGAGTCTTCATAGAGGAGCTCCAATTCCTTACAATCATGCGGATCCATGCGCACGAGCACGGTTTTGTCGCGATTGAGGTTTGTGGCAGCATACACTTCGCGATTATCGGGCGTAAACTCCATAAAACTTACCACATCCTTAAAGTTGGTGGTGAGCACGGGAATGAAGGGCTCTTTTTCTGAGTCACGATAGAGCACTTGCGTGTTCACTCCGTCTACGATGGCTGTGGCCACACGGAGGTGTCCCTCATGGTCGGTCATCCAACCTTGAATGTTTCCAGGGTTTTCGGCTAGGAGTACGAGTTCACCCGTTTCAAGATTGAGACGATAGGGATCAAACACCTCAGCGTTGCGCTTATTCATACCAATAAGCACAAAGCCCGGCACTTCCTCGAGGTCGTCGATTAGACTTGTACGCACTCCCTTGAAAGCTGTATAGGCTCTTTCGTCAGAGCCATCACGACGTACTCCATAAAGCTGATAATTCTCATCGCCTGCCGTGTCCTTCATATAGAGCAAACGCTGATTGTCAGCCCACATATAGCCCGCCACGCTTCGTTTTGTTTCGCTCGTAACGCGAACGGCCTGTTCATCGCTTTCCGTAGTGCGACGCACAAACACGTTGAGCCTGTCTTTGTAGGGAGCCATATAAGAGATGTGTGTTCCGTCGGGCGAGAGTTGATAACCCGTACGTTCGGAGTTGCGGAAGAAGTCTTCCAAGGGTATGTTTCGCATGAATAAAAGTATTTTTCGAGATAGAAATTAAGTGCAAAAGTAGGCTTTTAGGGCGAAATGGCGAGCAATTTCATGATATATTCGTACTTTTGCACCATTATAGGTGGACTTTCGCAACGAATCCACCCCTTATCATAACACAGAATATATGCCCTTAATATCTCCTTCCCTTTTATCGGCCGACTTCGGCAACTTGCAGCGCGACCTTGAAATGATGAATCATAGTGAATGCGATTGGTATCACCTCGATGTGATGGATGGCGTGTTCGTACCTAATATCTCATTTGGTTTTCCCGTAATGGAAGCCATGGCAAAACATGCTACCAAGCCACTTGATGTTCATCTCATGATAGAACGTCCTGAAAAGTTCATCAAAGAAGTAAAAGCCCTCAACGCTAAGGTGATGAACGTACACTACGAAGCATGCACTCACCTACACCGCGTGATACAACAAATCAAGAGCGAGGGCATGATGGCCGGCGTTACACTCAATCCGCATACCCCCGTGAGTTTGCTCGAAGAAATCATTGGCGACCTCGACCTCGTAATGCTCATGTCAGTAAATCCTGGCTTTGGCGGACAGAAGTTTATAGAGCATTCGCTTGATAAGACACGACGCTTGCGCGAACTCATTGACCGCACAGGATCAAAAGCCCTGATAGAGATAGATGGTGGAGTGAATCGCGTTACGGGCAAGCAACTCGTTGAGGCAGGTGCCGATGTGCTCGTGGCAGGTTCGGCCGTGTTTAAGGCTGCCGACCCCGTGGAGGAAGTTCGCATTTTAAAGAATCTCTAAATCGCTCATCTGCCGTTATGCTCAACCCCATACTCACCAACACGGAGCTATTTTCCCTGATGCAGACCATTCAGCAAAGCCGTCGCATCGTAGTGTGTGCTCATCGCGGTCCAGATGGCGACGCCGTCGGTTCGTGCTTGGCTTGGAGCGAATACCTCAAGTCGCTTGGCAAGCAGGTAAGCATCGTCCTGCCCAATCCTTTTCCCGACTTTCTGCGCTGGATGCCTAATTCTCATCTTATCCAGTTCTATGCTCGTCATGAGGCCGAAGCCACACGCACGATCAATGAAGCCGACCTCATCTTCTGCCTCGACTTTAATGGTCTACCCCGTCTGCAGGAAATGCAAGGAGCGGTGGCTCGTGCTAAAGCCGACAAGGTGATTATCGACCACCATCTTGACCCCGATCATTCGGTGGCCAAGCAAGTTATCTCCTTCCCCACGATGTGCTCTACGTGTGAACTTGTGTTTCGCCTCATCTTGCAGCTAGGCGGCTTTGAAGATATGACACAGACCACGGCCATCTGTATCTATGCAGGTATGATGACAGACACTGGCGGATTTACTTACAACTCTAGCAATCCCGAAATCTACGAAATCATATCCATGCTGCTCACGAAGGGCTTTGATAAGGACAAGATTTATCGCAACGTGTTCAACGTCTACTCCGTAGATCGCATCCGCCTCACGGGCTATATTCTCCATGAGAAATTGCAATTCTATTCGCGCAATCGAGCCTCTATCTTCACCCTTACACGAGAGGAGATGAAGCGCTTCAACTTCATCCGCGGCGATGCCGAAGGCTTGGTCAATATGCCACTGCAGGTAAAAGGTATGCGCTTGAGCATTTCTATGCGCGAAGACACTGAGCGTGACGTCGTACGCATTTCCCTCCGTTCGGTTGATGATTTTCCATGCAACAAAATGGCGGAAGAGTTCTTCAATGGTGGAGGTCATCTCAATGCCTCGGGCGGTGAACTTCCCTTCCCGCTTTCTGAAGCTATCAAAACGGCGGAGAGGGCGATTGAGGCATACGAAGCTTTGCTCTAAAAGAATTGATCGACAACGTATTTATTACTGAAGTTACTAGAAATGACGAAAGGTTACGAAGTAAAGAAGTTTGAAGGAGCGACCAAACGCTATTGTCAGACACTTGACTTAAAAGATAATCCCGATTTGATTGCCGCTTACCGCAAACTGCACTCTCAAGATGGCATATGGCCTGAGATTCTTGAGGGAATTAAAAAGGCTGGGGTTCTTGAAATGGAGATTTACCTATTAGGCACTCGACTGTTTATGATTGTAGAATTGCCAGCCGAGGCTGATTGGGACGAAGTGATGCGCCGAATGGCCAATTATCCTCGCCAAGCAGAATGGGAAGCACTCACAGCCAAATATCAAAAGGCTGATTCTAATGCTAGTTCCACAGAGAAGTGGAAACTGATGGAGCGCATCTTTCATCTCTATGATACAGAAGATTGAGAATACTAGAATGACGAATTAAGAAGCTACACATCTTATAGCATAAAAGAAATAGGAGTTTAGAAGTTAAGAGGTTCTTTGCGTCCTGACTTCGTCAATGCGCCATTACTGGGAGAGAGACGAAGCGTCCTTACAGATTCAGCAGGCAAGAGCTAAGTTCATAGATAGTGGGAGCGAAGCGTCTCGCTTCGGAAAGGCTTGTGAAGGCTCGATGTCGAGCAAGACTTAAAGTAAAAGAACTTACAGAAGTTTTCTACGTCATTTCGGAGCATCGAGCTCCTTACTGACGTACCGAAGCGAGACGCTTCGCCCCCACTTCCTATGAGTAGGCTCCTTGTCTGAATTCGACTTATTCGAGTATTGGCTGAAATCTTACGTTCCTGCTCAGAACCTAATCATTAACAACACAAAAAAGTGAAAAAGGGCTGAAACCTCACGAGAGAAGTTTCAGCCCTGATTTTTTTTTCAGCACTCACAGCCAAATATCAAAAGGCTGATTCTAATGCCAGTTCCACAGAGAAGTGGAAACTAATGGAGCGCATCTTTCATCTCTATAATGCAGAAGATTGAGAAGACTAGAATGACGAATTAAGGAGCTACACATCTTATAGCATAACAGAAAAAAGAGTTTAGAAGTTAAGAGGTTCTTCGCGTCCTGAATTCGTCTATGCGCCAATACAGGGAGGAAGACGAAGCGCCCTTACAGATTCAGCAGGCAAGAGGTAAGTTCATAGATAGTGGGGGCGAAGCGTCTCGCTTCGGAAAGGCTTGTGAAGGCTCGATGTCGAGCAAGACTTAAAGTAAAAGAACTTACAGAAGTTTTCTACGTCATTTCGGAGCATCGAGCTCCTTACTGACGTACCGAAGCGAGACGCTTCGCCCCCACTTCCTATGAGTAGGCTCCTTGTCTGAATTCGACTTATTCGAGTATTGGCTGAAAATCTTACGTTCCTGCTCAGAACCTAATCATTAACAACACAAAAAGTGAAAAAAGGGCTGAAACCTCACGAGAGAAGTTTCAGCCCTAATTTTTTCTTCAGCACTCACAGCCAAATATCAAAAGGCTGATTCTAATGCCAGTTTCACAGAGAAGTGGAAACTGATGGAGCGCATCTTTCATCTCTATGATGCAGAAGATTGAGAAGACTAGAATGACGAATTAGGAAGCTACACATCTTATAGCATAACAGAAATAGGAGTTTAGATGTTGAGAGATACTTCGCGTCCTGAATTCGTCTATGCGCCAATACAGTGAGGGAAACGAAGCCTCCTTACAGATTCAGCAGGCAAGAGGTAAGTTCTTAGATAGTGGGGGCGAAGCGTCTCGCTTCGGAAAGGCTTGTGAAGGCTCGATGTCGAGCAAGACTTA
>ENA-ORRH01001387-ORRH01001387.1-human-gut-metagenome-genome-assembly--contig:-NODE-1387-length-10764-cov-1.99029_pt1 | contig 10764 bp, 10 predicted proteins | sample MGYA00242173_ERZ509130 | MGnify/ENA primary metagenome ERZ509130 (study PRJEB26280, sample SAMEA2338633) | human gut metagenome | biome: human gut; feature: human-associated habitat; material: faeces... | reverse complement strand
ATCGTCAAGACCGCGTTCGGCGCGTCCTCCGTAGCCGTAAACGTATGCCTGTATCGTTTCCACTCGTATAGCGGCGCTACCTGAAACACATCGCTCAAGACCGTATTAGCCATCGAGTCCTCCAAGGCCACCCGGATGGTACGGGGCACCATATTCGCCCCCTTGGCGAAAAACGAGAGATCGTATCGTTCCCCTTTCCGGATCGGTATCCCCCGGTATCCCTCGGCTATCACGCCTCCGCGCCCCGACTCCCCGGAAGCCGATACGGCCACGACCGCCGGTTCTTATCATTCACCAGCTCCTTCATATCCGGGTATATCTGTGTATTAGGGACGATCCGCCTCCATCCCGGTACGGAATCTCCCCGCATGAAAGGGATCGTCCAGCCATTCGGGGTAATCAAGACGTTCCGGGCGGCGTCGTAAGGGCAGTTCAAGGGTGGCACGCCATCCTCGAAGCTCCGGTTCTGGATCAGCTCGGCGTACAGCCCCCCATCGATCCCATGGTTAATCTCCTCAATGGTCAAACCATACAGATCCGGGTTCACGGGAACCGTCAGGCCATCCGCCTCCACGGTTATCGTAGAGATCACCGGCATCTCCGGCTGGCAAGAGGACAAGCCCATCCCGACAATAGCGCCAACCAATAAATGAATAACATCAAAATCTATATATTTCCTCCAACGCATCTTCGAATACTCATCTCATTTATGTGCGTACAAACTTAATCAAAAAATCGCAGTTTCCCCTATTTTCAAAGTCCGAACTGTTTTTTCAAAAAAACAATTGAAAAACATAGATTTTTTCAATTTAATATCCTAAATTTGCATAATAGATAAAACAAAAGACGACAATATTATACGACTCTATGGAGAAATCTGTTCTTTTAGTGGATGACAAGCAAGAAATCGCAAAGATAATCATGCTTTATTTATCAAGTACTTACAAGGTATCCTATAAAGAAAATCCTTTGAAAGCGATCGCTTGGCTTCAAGAAGGCAATTTACCGGATTTGATCATCTCTGACTTGAATATGCCAGAAATGTCCGGAGAGGAATTCTTGGTTTATTTAAAAGCGAACGATATGTTCAGCCATATACCGGTCTTGATCCTATCGAGCGTAGAGAGCAGCTCAAATAGAATACGTTTGTTTGAGGAAGGGGCGGAAGACTTTATCTTGAAGCCTTTCAATCCAGAGGAATTAAGGGTAAGGGTAAAACGAATATTAAGATAATGAATTATGTCTTTTTCGGTAATAACGTGCCGTTGGCCGAACGTTTACGTAAGGCATTAGGCACCGGGGTCATAGAATGTATAACGCTTCTGCAGATGAAAAACACGCTTCTTCCTGCCGAGGAAATGGATTATTGTGTATTCATCGAGAAAACAGATCCTACGTTAAACATTCCTGCGATCATGCATTTGCATAAGACGTTTCAAAATATATATATCGTATTAATCGCCCCGGAAATGACCCGGGAGGAGAAAATATCCTATTTGCAAGCCGGAACGGACTGTGTCATCTCCGAGTCTACCTCTAAGGAAGATTTAGTGAAGCTACTGGGTATCGCCGAGAAATGCAAGAGAATGGAAAAAGCGCGTAAGCCTCAAATAAAAGAGCCTGATCTCGCCATTTTCAAGCTGCCTTTATGGAAAAGGGTCTTCGACATCATTTTCTCATCCATGGCGCTCCTCTGCCTCTCCCCTATCTTTATCATCACGGTGATTTGGATCAAGCTGGAGGACAAAGGCCCCGCTTTCTACAAGTCGAAACGAGTAGGCAGCAATTACAAGGTTTTCGATTTTTATAAGTTCCGCTCTATGTATATGGACGCGGACAAGCGCTTGGCTGAATATAAGAAACTTAATCAGTATATGGAATCTATTGATGAAGAGGCCGTGGCCTCTTCATCAACTTCTGTGAATTCACAGAATGCGACCTCTTTTTTTAAAGAGAATAAACAAAATATCATTTTATATTCTGATAATGACGCTACTCCCGAAAACGACTATCTAAAAATAAAGCGTCACGAACGTTCCAACGCTTTCATCAAATTAGAGAATGATCCCCGTATAACAAAGATCGGCCATATTATCCGGAAATATAGCATTGACGAACTCCCCCAGCTATTCAATATATTAAATGGAGACATGTCAATAGTTGGTAACCGCCCTCTTCCCATATACGAGGCTGAGCTACTGACCAGTGACGAATACATACAACGCTTCATGGCTCCTGCCGGCCTTACAGGTCTTTGGCAAGTAGAGAAACGTGGCAATTCTGGTAGTATGTCCGCCGAGGAACGTAAACAATTAGACATCAAATATGCTCATACCTTTTCTTTCTGGCTAGACATAAAGATTATATTCAAGACGTTTACGGCGTTCGTGCAGAAAGAGGATGTATAAACTATACATAGCTGATAACAAACATAATTCACATGAAGATACTATTTATTCTATTATTCATATTAAATGCTTTTTCAATTGTCGCACAAAAAAAGAAGACATACTTCGATAAAGCGACAACAATAGAAGTAACTTCCGGCACGGATTCTATAAATGCCATGCTAGATGACTATGAACGTATTCAATTACCACCTCTATCGGTTTTTCTGGAATCCGTATATGACCATCCTTCTGTCAGAATTTATGAAGCTAAAAGAGATGAGGCTAACGCCGATATGAAGATTACAAAAAGAGAATGGTTGGACTATTTCAGGGTATACGGCCAATATCAATATGGGCGATTAGTTCAACTTTCTACAAGAGAAACCATAGAAGATCCTTCATTTCTCACCAGTATAGGCAGTAATCAGCATACTTACAGTGTAGGTATTTCCGTGTCTATCCCATTCGGAGACTTATTCAGCCGAGGCCAAAAAGTACGGATGAAGAAAGCTCGTTTCCGTCAATTGGATTATGAGTATGAAATGTCCATAGAAGAACGGAAATTAAGAATACTGGAAGCTTATAATAGTGTCTTACAAGCATTGGCTACATTAAAAGCTAAATCAGATGCTGCCGCACTTTACAACGCCCAGATGAAAATCTCCGAACAAGATTTTATTAATGGAAAAATTGATATTATCTCATTATCCATGGAACGTGGACGTCGTTCTGGTGCCGTGATTTCTTACCAAGAAGGTCGTGCGACCTTACACAATGCCGTAACTTTATTAGAAATGCTCACAAATGTTAAGATTATAAATCGATAACCCATGGATATAACACTTTATATATCGCGTTTTATATATAGAATCCGGCATCAATTAGTATTCGGAACGCTAATAATAACAGCGTTGGTTGCTTATTTCAGTCAATTCTTAGAAAAAAAATATACAGTTACCACCTCAATTTACACTGGCATTACGTCTAATACAGGATTAGATGATGAGACTCGGCCTGATTGGCAAGCTGTGAATAACACCTATGATAACTTGGTAAATCTAACCAAATCAAGAGGAACCTTAGAAAATGTCTCATTGAAATTACTAGCTCTAAACTTAATGCATGGAGATCCGGAAATAGATAATCTATATATAACAGCAAATAACTATAAAAAGTTGATAGCTTCCGTGCCAGAAGAGATCTTACTTTTAGTTGATACAACTTCTCTTGACAAAACCGTTAACTTATTCAAGGAGTATAAATACAGCGACAGTCGTAATTATTTACATGAGTTGTTTAATGGATCTAGTGCATTTTACAGTTACAATGCCTTATCCAGTATTATCATCAGAAGGCAAGGAAACAGCGACTTAATAGAGATAGCTTATACTTCTACCGATCCCGGTATTACATGGAATACGGTCAAATTGGTGAGTGAAGAATTAAAATATTCGTATAACAACTTACGATATCAAACCGCAAATGATATTGTTAAATATTATGAGGAAGAACTTAAGAAACTTCGTGTACAACTGAATAAGCAAGAAAACGAGCTTACTGATTATAATGTAAAGAATAGTGTTATTAACTATATTGAGCAAACTAAAGCTATCGCCCACTCTTTCGCAGACTTTGAGAATCGATATGAGGAGACACGGCGAAATTACGAGAGCTCATCCAGCATTATCAAAAATCTGGAGCAGTACATGGATATTCGTACTAAATTAGTTAAGTCCAATGAGGAATTCATTAATACCTTAGCCGAGGTATCCCGTATTAGTGGTAAAATAACAGAAATAGAGACTTTCACCTCCGATGAAATGCTAAGTAAAGACCAAGAGTTAGTAAAATACAGGGAAGAACTACGAGATGCCGAAAAGAAAATAGGTCTAATTACTAATAATATTAATAGTTATAAAGAAAGTAAAGAAGGTTTAGCCATTGAAGGTTTAGTTCAAGAATGGTTAAATCAAACACTTATACAAGCGAAAGCTCAAGCTGATTTGAAGGTTCTAAACGAGCGCAAGAATGATTTTGCAGATCAATACAAGAATTATTCTCCTATTGGTACACGAATAAATCAACAAGAACGTGAGATTCATGTAACCGAGCAATCTTATCTTGAAGTACTTCATGCTTTAAATATGGCAAAGATGAAGCAGAAGAATCTTCAATTAACCTCTTCAAACTTAAATACGATCTCGGATGCCTCCTATCCTTTATTCAGTGATAAAGGAAAGCGGTTTCTATTAGTTGTTGCCGCATTTATTGGTAGCATTATCTTTATTATCGGATTAAACCTAGTTATCGAGTTGCTAGATCGTACGCTCCGGGATGCCGAACGGGCCAGACGCCTTACTGGCATGAATATATTAGGGGCTTTCACAGGACGTAATTCCCAATTAAAATATCGTGGATTCGTAAAAACTTGTAACCGTATCTCTGCGGCTTATGCTTGTAACCGGTTAACACCTTACATCAAAAAGGGCGATACACTTTGTATCAATATACTAAGTCTAGAGGAAAAAGAAGGAAAAACGTTTATCTCACGATATTTCCAGGAATCTTGGGAAGAGCTTGGCTTCAACGTAAAATACCTAAGAGTCGGTCAAGATATCCCAATCGATGCCTCCTTATTCATGGCTGAACATATAGACAAACATATCCAGCTTGAAAGCAGGCCGGATATATTAATCGTTGAGTATCCTTCTATCCAACAGTATGGTGTTCCATCCCATTTGCTAGGGTCAAGCCAAGTCAATTTGTTAGTAGCTAACGCTTGCCGGGTTTGGAAAAATAGCGATACGGAGTTAGTTAAATATCTGCGTGACATTACAGAAGGCACGGCATTGTACTTATATCTAAACAATGCCACGAGAGAGGCCGTGGAAGATTTCACGGGGCAATTACCCCCTCAAACATCTATGCGATCTTTCGCAAACCGGATGATGTATATGGGATTAACGGCGACTAATACCGCTGTAAAATAACGAAAACACATGGAAACATCAAGATACATACAAGAGGACAATACTTCGTTCAAAATATCTCAGCTCTTTCTTGTCTTAGGGTTGGGAGGTATTGGCATATCCTTGCTGTATAACTCAATTCCAGTATTCATACTAATAACTTTGATTCCATTATTCTGTGTAGGAGGTATCCTTTTATTAAGATATCCATGGCTTATATTATTCGTTATATTCACGACCAATTACTTCATATTAGGCATCACCCGATACATTCCCATAGAAGGGATCAGTGTTATTATGGAAATCCTATATATGATAGCTTTGGTACTGATCTTTATTCAAGCTGCCCTTTTTCAAAACATAGAATGGCGTAGAGCATTTAATATCCTAAGTATCGCATTATGTATCTGGATGGGTTATTGCATTTTAGAAATAATCAATCCAACCAGCTCATTAGAAGGTTGGATATTATCAAGAGGATTAATATTCAATGGATTGATTATAGTTATTATTACATCTCTATTATGTACACGCTATTCCATACTCAAAGCTATCATATTTTGTTTATCCATATTCACGTTATTTGCGGTAATTAAGACATTAATGCAAAAGTTTATTGGATTTGATAGTTTTGAGACAAAATGGCTTAATGCCGGAGGAGCCACAACACATATTATTTGGTCTGGAATCCGCTATTTCTCATTCTTTACGGATGCCAGTAATATGGGTGCCAATATGGGTGCCGCCATCATGTTTTTCGGTATAGCCTCTCTCTACATGCGATCTGCATTATGCAAGATATATTATTCATGTATAGCGATTCTAGCACTTTATGCTTTGTTCCTTTCCGGGACAAGAGGAGCTATAATCGTACCATTAGCAGGGCTAGCACTTTACACACTGATCAGCAAACAAACTAAAATGGTCATTGGGGGAGCAAGTATGTTATTGTTTATCTATATCTTTTTCGCTTTTACGACTATAGGAGAAAGCAACTCATCTATCAGAAGAATGAGAACCGCTTTTAACCCAACCAAAGATGCCTCATATATCGTACGCAAAGAAAATCAAAAAAAATTAGCCACATATCTCAAATATAAGCCCTTTGGGGAAGGGCTTGGACTATCTGGAGATGGATTAGGAGTAAAAATATCCACTCGTTTTACCACTTCTATTCCAACTGATTCTTGGTACGTAAAAATTTGGGTAGAAACAGGCATAGTTGGATTGATTCTTTATCTTAGTATGATTTTTTTAACTATAGGATGGGGAGGGTGGATCATTGCCACACAGATCAAGGATCTTGAACTAAAAGGATTATTGTCCGGATTACTTTGTGGTATATTCGGTATGTTCATTAACGCATACGCAAACTCGTTTTGGGGTCAATTTCCAACAATGATAATCGCATTTATGGGGCTAACATTTGTGTTAAACGGTCCTTACTTTGACAAAGAGATACGAATAAAAAAAATTAACTGTTTCAAATAAATAACGCTATGATTGAACAATTCTTTCAAATAGGAGAAAACTGGATTGATAAGGAACAATATGCCTTTCAATTAGGAGATGCCATCTTATTCCTTTGTTTTCTGATATTTGTACTATATTTATTCGTGTTTGCCATCTATTCAAAACGGAAACCACAGTATAATTATCCAACTGCCAAGAAGAAGTATCGTTTCGCTGTCTTGTTCCCCGCTTATCAAGAAGACGAAGTTATCATAGACTCCGTAAAAAATTTTCTCGTTCAAGAATATCCAAGAGAACGATACGACATTATCGTTATATCTAATCAGATGCGACAAGATACGATAGATAACTTAAAAGCATTATCGGCGAAAGTCGTTAAAATGGATAGTCCCCAAAGCACAAAAATCGAGGCTCTCAAAGAAGCCATACATTATATTGAGAAAGGAGATATAAAGTATGATAATGTCGTTATCCTCGATGCGGATAATATCGTAAAACCAAGTTATCTCGAGAAAATAAACGATGCCCTTTATGCGGGCTGTTCCGCATTGCAAACACACAGAGTCGCTAAAAACCGTGATAGCAATATCGCTGTGCTCGATTCTGTCAGCGAAGAAATTAACAACTCTATCTTTCGTAAAGGCCATACCCGTCTCGGATTCTCTTCCGCCCTTAGCGGCTCCGGCATGGCTTTCGAATACGAGCTTTTCAAGGATATCATACAAGAATGTCACGATATAGGAGAAGATAAATACATGGAAAGAAAGCTTTTGTTGCAAAATGTTTATATCGAGTATTTGGAAGAAGTATATACCTATGACGAGAAAGTTCGAGGTAAGAGGGATTTCTATAACCAGCGCCGTCGTTGGTTGACAACTCAAATCAGCAACTTATTCTCGGGTCTTTTCCAAATGCCGGCAGCCATATTTAATGGAAATTGGGACTATTGCGACAAATTATTTCAATGGATGATGCCTCCTCGCGTATTACTGCTAGGTTTTATTATATTAATAGCCTCATTTTTGACTGTTCTCGATTTTATAACATCCATCAAGTGGTGGCTCTTATTGGTCTTGTTAGGTATTACATTCAGTATAGCGGTACCAGACTATCTTGTCGACAGGAAATTCAAGAAAGCGATAGCGAGCGTTCCTGTCTTATTCATACTTATGTTCCTCAATATTTTCCGTATAGGAGGACACAAATTTAATCCAACTAAACATTCTTTAAAACCATGAGAATAGCAATTGAGGCACAACGTATATTCCGGACCAACAAACATGGGATGGACTTTGTCGCTCTTGAGAGTATTCGAGAGTTACAAAAAATCGACAAGGAAAATGAATATTTTATATTCGTCAGTCCAGGTGAAGATCATTGCCTAGAAGAGACAGACAATGTACATATTATTGAGGTAAAATGCCCTACCTACCCTCTTTGGGAACAAGTTGCGCTTCCACGAAATGTAAGCAAGATAAAGCCAGACCTCTTGCATTGTACCAGTAATACCGCCCCACTAAATTGCCCTGTCCCGTTAGTGTTGACATTACATGATATTATTTTCCTAGAACCCCGTCAGGGAGGAAATAAATCTTGGTATCAAAACATGGGTTGGTATTATCGCCGCATGGTGGTTCCTCGCATACTCCCCCAATGTAGGAAGATCATCACAGTCTCTCGTTTTGAATGCGACCGCATACGTGAGGCATTGCGATTACCCAAGGATAAAATCACAGCTATCTATAATGGATATAGTGAGCACTTTCATCCCCTGCCAGAGATATCATCTATTACCCATAAGTATATTAATAATGACGATTATATTTTTTTCCTAGGCAATACAGATCCTAAAAAAAACGTCGCCCGCACGTTAAAGGCATATAGCCTTTATTTGAAGCACTCAGAAAAGAAACGACCTCTACTTATCGCAGACTTAAGCGAGGATAAACTAGACGCTATCCTACGAGAGCAACGGATAGAAGAGATCAAGCCCTTTCTCTCATACCCGGGATACATCCCTAATACAGACCTAGCTTATCTATATAACGGCGCTTTCGCTTTTTTATATACTTCCCTAAGGGAAAGTTTCGGTATTCCCTTGCTAGAAGCCATGGCTTGCGGCACACCTGTAATTACGGGGAACACATCCGCAATGCCAGAGATAGCTGGAGAAGGCGGAATACTAGTTGACCCGTTGAGTGAAAGAAATCGCAGACAAGATACTATATTTAGAGCGAGATCAAATATTCTATCAAAATCAAATAGAATATGGTTTAAACAGAGTCAAAAGATTCTCTTGGTCACAAACAGCGGAAAATCTTTTGACCCTATATAAAACGATTTAAACCTGATAAGTCATGGATATAGGCCAAATCAAACAGAAAATCAAGCAAAATGAGTTTTTGAAGAAAATAGTATTCTATTCAATAACCTCTCCTAAAAATCCTAAACCTCGTTGTTGGGTAAAATGGTTTGTCAATCCTTGGATCCATAAGAAAGGAAAAGGAGCTATCATTCGAAGGAGAAGATCCCGTATTGATGTATTCCCTTGGAATCAGTTCACGGTAGGTAAAAATTCCCTCATTGAGGATTTCACGACCATCAACAATGGGGCAGGCGATGTTATCATAGGCGACAACGCCCGTATTGGAATCGGTTCGGTGGTGATTGGTCCCGTACGATTCGGAAATAAAGTCGGATTAGGTCAGCACGTTTTCATCTCCGGTTTTAATCATGGATATGAGGATGGAAATGTGGATTCCAATGAACAACCTTTAGTAAAGAAAACTGTAGTAATAGATGAAGACTCCCATATTGGAGCAAACTGTGTAGTCGTAGCAGGTGTCCATATTGGTAAGAGATGCCAGATCGGAGCTGGAAGCGTAGTAACTAAGGACATTCCAGATTACTCCGTTGCTATAGGTAATCCCGCTAGAGTTATCAAACGTTATGATATTAACAAACAAAAATGGATAAGAATCTAGTTAGCGTAATCATACCCCTATATAATACCGAGGAGTTCGTAGAAGAGGCGGTAAGATCTATCATGTGCCAGACTTTACGAGAAATAGAGATCATTGTTATAAATGACGGCTCAACAGATAACAGTCTATCTATCATAAAACGCCTAGCTGATGAAGATAAACGTATCCGAATTTATACACAGTATAACCAAGGGCCATCAGTCACCCGAAACAAAGGCTACGAATATACCCAAGGTAAATACGTTTATTTTATGGATAGTGATGATTATCTGGAGCCAGAAGCCTTAGAAACATGCTATATTAAATGTGAACGACAGGCTTTAGATTTCGTTTTTTTTGATGCGGACATATTAAACAAGGAAAAACATAAAAACATATCTTTAAACTATCAACGAAAAGATTGTACAAATCCGGAGTTAGTATATCAAGGCCCATATATCTTAAAACTCCTAATAGATCATAAGGCATATTCTCCATCCCCATGTCTTAATTTCATAAGAAGAGAATACCTAACAGAGATCCAACTCGATTTTCTTCCCGGAATCATCCATGAAGATCAATTATTCACATGCTTGTTATATTTACAGGCCCAAAGAGTATCCTCCATACACAAGGATTTCTTCAAACGTAGGCTACGGGAAGACTCAATCATGACCAGTAAGTTCTCAATGCGAAACATGGAAAGTTACTTTACGATAACTGCCCATTTAAGCAAATTCGCGGACTCACACCCAATGTTCCGTGAAATAATCGACTTATATTTATCAAGAATGCTCAACGCCGCAGTATGGCTATCCTATAAAATACCCTTTAAAGATCGCTTGAAAATAGCCAGACGATGTCTAAAAGAATATAGGCAATACGTGACAACAAAAAATCTAATAGTTTTATTATTCAAATCATTCCTATAAAAACAAAAGAAACTATGGCATCCATAAAAAAAGAATT
>ENA-ORRH01001381-ORRH01001381.1-human-gut-metagenome-genome-assembly--contig:-NODE-1381-length-10813-cov-2.76613_pt1 | contig 10813 bp, 5 predicted proteins | sample MGYA00242173_ERZ509130 | MGnify/ENA primary metagenome ERZ509130 (study PRJEB26280, sample SAMEA2338633) | human gut metagenome | biome: human gut; feature: human-associated habitat; material: faeces... | reverse complement strand
ACCGGATATGGAATTCATCTTGAGATACAGTGATGAACGGCTCATACAAAGCTGACTTGCCAACTCATCAGAGGTGAAGTCTTCATTACTGATATTTTCTTCTACTACCTGAATAGCTTTGCTCATGAATTCCTCATCCAGATTATTCGAAGTCATTTTAGCAGTATCTATATCAATCGTATTCGAATAATAGTGTTTCAACCGCTGGCGTGCTTTCAGTTGATTAGCTATTTTTCCTTTCAATAAATGAATCGAGAACGGTTTGGCAATGTAATCATCCGCCCCAGCCTGAATACCTTCCGTCTGTGCATCGACACTTCCTTTGGCAGACAACAGCAGGACGGGAATGTGACAGGTTTGCAGATTTCGTTTAATAAGCTGGCAAAGTTTGATACCATCAATACCCGGCATCATCACGTCGGAAAGGACAATGTCCACACGGTGCTCTTTCATAATAGCCAATGCTTCTTCGCCGTTTCCGGCGGTCAGCGTCACATAGTTCTGCCGGAAATTATCTTTCAGGTAATCCACCATTTCTTTATTGTCATCTACCAACAAGATAGTAGGCCGTTCTTCCTCGCTGCCGACTTCTATCTGATCGTCGTCCGATTTCTCTTCTGAAACCACAGCCGCCGCATCACCAGAGAAATATTCATCAGCCACCGGAAGCTCCCGGAGAGAAGCAGATGTTTCGACTTCATGTGCCGGCAATTCACGTTCTTTCTCCGTGAAGGCAGCCATATCAGCAGGTAGCGTGACTTTAAATTCGGTATATTGAGCAGGTTCGCTTGCTACCATAATAGTGCCGTGATGCTTTTCTACAAGCATCTTCACCAATGACAGCCCGATACCCGTCCCCTTTCGCTGACCGTCTACCTGATAGAAACGTTCGAAAATGCGGGTTAGCTGTTCCGGAGACATACCGATTCCGCTATCTCTTACCGTGAAGCCATAGGTATCTCCCTCTGTCCATAAGGAAAGCAAAATACTTCCGCCGTCCGGTGTAAACTTAAAGGCGTTAGACAACAGGTTCATCAAGATAGTCTCTACATACGTCCGGTCCGCCGGAAACAATCGTCCTTCCAGATCGGATTTTATATGAAAGCTGATAGCACGCTTCTGCGCATTTTCTTTAAACAGGGCAAAAGCATCTTGCAACAGTTCTTCTACATCCACCTGCGCAACATGAATAGGCATTGCACCTGCTTCGGCTTTACGGAAATCCAGCAACTGGTTGACAATGTGCAACAACTTACGACCGTTCTTATAAACGTAATCCAGCTTCTGTTGTACCGGAGTACCTTTCAGATTGCTCTGCCCCAAGAGTTCCTCCAACGGAGCCAGTATCAGACTCAACGGAGTACGCAACTCATGAGACATATTCATGTAAAAACGTACTTTCTCCTGACTGATTTCTTCTATCTTGTTTCGTTCTATCTGTTCGATCCGAACTTGCATCTTCATTTTGGCACGGGCAATAAAGAAATAGATCACAAAGACGAGAAGCCCTACAGAAAAGAAGATGAAAAGTGTCTTTGCCCACCAGGTCTGATACCACATCGGAATGATATGCACAAAAAATTCAGTGGTCGCCTCGCTCCACTTTCCATTGTTGTTACATGCCTTCACCTTGAATACATACTCACCGGGCGGGAGATTGGAATAACTCGCCCGTGCAAAGGAAACATGGCGGGAGTAGTTCCACTCGGTTTCAAAGCCTTCCAATTTGTAAACGAACTGGTTCCGCTTGCCAGCCAAATAGTTGATAACGGCAAACCGGATATTAAAAAGTTTCTGATCGGAAGGGAACGACATACCCAGCATCCGCCCTTGCTCGTCCTGATAATAACGTACCCGTTCACTTTTCATATCCGTAATCACCTGATTTAAGACAACGGCTCCTGTCACTACCGCATCCGGGGAATATGGATTATCACCCAATTCGTATGGTTTGAAATAGGCAACGCCCCCAAGAGACCCCAAAAAGAATGTTCCATCGTGTGCTTTGCAAGCTCCGAAATAGTTAAACTGATCGTGAGGCAATCCGTCCTGCTTCGTATAGTTGAGGAAAGTACCCTCCTCCGTATTGAAGCAAGCCAGTCCCTTGTTAGTTGTCAACCATAAACGCCCCCGTTCATCTTCCAGTATATTATAAATAAAGTCGTTTGGCAAACCGTCTTTCATCGTATAGTGTTTCCAGGCAGTCGGTGCTCCTTCCTTATAGCAATATAATCCAGTAGAAGAACCGATCCAGATTTCATGACGGCTATCCTCTTGTACACAGAAAGCCTGTATCAACCCATGCAGATAAGCCGAAGAAGAAAGATGCAGTTCTTCCAGTTTCCCGCCGGCATACAAAAACAGGCTCTCTTCCGTACCAATCCAGATTCTTCCTTTTGAATCGCGAAACAAGGTATATATCAATACATTCTCCAACTTTTTATGTTTTTTAGCTAATGGATGCTGTGACAGTTCGCCGGTCTGTTTGTCGAAAAGGTAAAGCCCGCTCATGCCGCCTACCCAAAGCGTTCCATCCGTTCCGTCCAATAAGGAGTAACAACTGTTAGTCAGGGAAGTAGAATGGGGAAAGGAATATGTTTCTATCCTGCCACTCCGGTGATGCAGACGACTCATTCCCCCTCCATGAGTGCCGATATAGACACTTCCATCCTTGTCCGTCCATATACATTTTATATTGTCCGACTTTAAAGCGTTGGCGGAAGTACCCGTCCGGTAATATGAAAAGACTCCGGTTTTCCGGTTATAATAATTTAATCCGCCGTCGTTCGTGCCGATCCAGAGATTGCCATTATCCGGGTCTTCGGCAATACAGCTCACCGTGTTATCACTTAACGAATTCCGCCAGGCGGAATGTTGCAAGCGTCCGAATGCCGGAGCAAGGGGATGATAATAATTAAGCCCGCCATAAAATGTACCGATCCACATTCCCCCTTGATTATCTTTCAAGATAGAGCGGATGGAATTATGGCCCAAGGTAGTCGGATCTTCAGGAGAAAAACGACAGATACGTAAAGCTCCCGTCTCCGGTTCAAGGATAAGCAAACCTTCCATGGTTCCTATCCAAACCCTTCCTTTATCATCTCCGGACAATGTCCTGACCGAGTTCGTAAGGAAATAAGCAGGAGTATTTTGCTTGTTATAATGATGTTTTATTTGAAAGTTGTTATCCACACAATACACCCCGTTTGTCAATGAAGCCAGCCAACAGTTGCCGGTTTTGTCGTCATAGAGCATATCGGAGATGGTTTCTCCTTTCAACTGGAGAAGAAGCCGGGTCACGTTTTCATTGCGTACATAATAGAAATAGACACCTTCCGAAGTACCCAACAGGAAACCGTCATTCATCCGGCAAACAGAATAGATCGTTTTTCCGGCAAGTTCCGGCTGCACTTTCATCCGCCCGGTCTTTTTATCAAAAATCACCAGACCGATATTGGTAGCAAGCAAAAGCCGGTCGCCTTCCTCCGGTTCTCCGATAGCCAATACTTGCATCGGCTGATTGTCCGGTGAAGAATAATTGGTGAAATTATTCCCTACTATATTATAACGGGATAAACCGACCTGTGTGCCTACCCATACCGTACCTTTCGAATCGGTATGAAGTGAATAGACATGATTGTTTGCCAGACTGGTCGTATCATCCGGCGCTTTATAATACGAAACGAAACGAGAACCTTCATACCAATTCAACCCGTCTATGGTGCCTACCCAAATCTTATTATTATGATCTTGTGTCAGAGCGAGCACAGTATTTTGCGACAACCCGTCATCCACGGATAATCGCTTAAAATGGATGAAGCTGTCGGCGGCCGATACAGCCAAAGGAAAAAATAAAATGCAAACGGTTAATCCGAATAGGTACTTAAATAGCAAATGCCGGTCTTTCATGAGCTAATATTGAAGAATTTATCGTAAAGATAAGTATTTTCAATTCAATCTGATAAATGAATCCCGTTTTTTAACTCATATAAAGGACCGGTATCGGCTCAAAACAGGACAACCGCGCCAAAGTCCAACAGTTATGAATTCATATTTTAGATGCGGTTGCCCTGAACTTTAATTTTTTTACGGTTTCTCTTCAAGTTAGTAAGACTGGTTTTCTGATTTTTCTTTCAGATCTTTATAACGTTTCAAGGCTTCCAGATAATAATAATCAGCATAATTGAGCGGAGTATCAATTTCACTGTCGTGCGGGAAACTGCCAACCGAATGTAACAGGATGAAGCCATGATTTTCTCCTTCCTTGGCCAAATAATCATCAGAGGATAACTGTTTCAGGATATGCTCCGCATAACGGAAATATTCTTCCCCTTGTTTCTTGTCGCCATAACCACTCAACTCCAGTAATGCAGAAGCTGTTACGCCAGCCGCAGAAGCATCCCGCGGTTCATTCGGAATATTAGGAGCATCATAATCCCAATAAGGTACATAGTCATTTTCGGACGGGCGATGATCGATAATGAACCGCGCTATTTTATGAGCGGCATCCAGATAGTTCTGCTGCTTGGTGAAGCGATAACACATGGTATATCCATACACTCCCCAAGCCTGTCCACGCGCCCAAGCGGAAGAATCGGCGTATCCCTGAAAGGTTCCTTTCGACTCTACCTCACCGCTATCTGCCAGATAGCTCACCACATGGTAGGAGGTCATGTCCTCCCGGAAGTGATTCTTCAACGTTTTGTCAGCATGAGAGATGGCTATTTCACGATATTTCGGATTATTGGTTTGCTCCGAAGCCCAGAACAGCATTTCAAGGTTCATCATATTATCAATAATCACCGGATAACTCCAATCGCCGAAATCCCACGAACGAATCAGTCCGACTTCCGGACGAAAACGGGAGCACAAGCTTTCTGAAGAATGAATCAGAATCAAACTGTCCGTTGGCTCCGGTTTCAAACGGATGCCCTGCCCATAACTGCAAAACATCATAAAACCCAAATCGTGATTACCTGTATAATATTGCATATCCTGCAGACGGTCCGTATATTTACGCGCCTCTTTTGCGAGAGCCTCATCACCGGTCAACTCGTATGCCAACCACATGGAACCGGGATAGAAACCACTCGTCCAATCTGTGGGGTGCTCCAGTCTGTACTTTCCTTCTTTAATAGAACGGGGAAAACAGGCGGTATCCGGTTCATTCTTCAATTGTTCTGCCATATAGAGCAACTGATGTCCCGATGTTTTCACTGCATGATCGAACCATGCCATCTCATTTCCTTTTGAAGCATCGCAAGCAGTCAGGAGCGCCATACTCCCTACCGCCAGTAAAAGTTTGTTTTTCATTGTTCCACTTTATTTTGTTACTGTATTCTATTATTGGCAACAAAGTTAGAGCAAGTCGCAGACAAACCCTTTGCAAATCTATTTTTTCATTTTTGTTTCTATTTCTACGGACTTTGATTTTGTCCAAAAGTGCTTTGTTTTTATCTTTTATAGAAAAACAGGCACGGATTTTACCAAATAAGCTGTTGTCAGGCATAACCAAACAACTATGCAGCCTTTTGCAAAATCCGTGCCTCCACCCAAAAGTACGCGCTCTTCTATCTCACAATATCTTCCGGAAACTTAGCCGGCATTTCCACCCTCTTCCAAGTTTCATAATACCAAGTGTTCAACTCATTTCCATTCAAATCATTCTTGATAAAATATTTCAGATGGAGATAATCATTGTCTTTAATCTCAAATTCCAAAATATTGTCCTGATTGTCCAGCATCGGGAGATGAATGTTCTTCTCGATACTTTCCTTATAAGAATCGTCCGTGAGTTGTTTATAAGTACCATATCCAGTAATAATTGCATCCGCACCGGGAATAATGGTAAAGTTAACGATTTGTCCGTCATCACTCAATACTTTAAATGTATTACTGGGTTTCAACGCTCCCGGAACATCGGGAGACTCGGATACATAATGGCAGAGCTGCCAAATACCTTTCAAATCGGCCGCTTTGAATTTGGTTTTCTTCTGGGCCGTCGCACCTGTTACCGCTAACAACATTATTGAAAGCATGGTAAAGAAATAGAGCTTTTTCATTGTTGTATTATTTTAGTTAACACTCTCGAATGCGTATGTCCAAATATAAAGATTTATTTTGAGAATACAGCAATTCAGAGCATAAAAAAACTCGCATAACCTGAAGATTATGCGAGTTTTACATAAATATACCGAAATATTAGAAATCAGCATTTCTTGGTGTACGCGGGAACGGTATCACGTCACGGATATTCGCCATACCTGTTACAAACAATAACAGACGTTCGAACCCTAATCCGAAACCGGAGTGAGGACAAGTACCGAACTTACGGGTATCCAGATACCACCACATATCCTTCATCGGGATGTGCATTTCTTCAATACGGGTCATCAGCTTGTTATAGTCGGCTTCACGTTCGGAACCACCGATAATTTCACCAATTTTCGGGAAAAGAACGTCCATGGCACGTACAGTCTTACCGTCTTCGTTCTGCTTCATATAGAAGGCCTTGATTTCCTTCGGATAGTCAGTCAGAATCACCGGACGTTTGAAGTGTTCTTCCACTAAGAAACGTTCGTGTTCGGAAGCCAGGTCCACGCCCCAGTAAACCGGGAATTCGAACTTATGTCCTTTCGCAACAGCTTCTTCAAGAATCTTGATACCATCTGTATAAGGCAAACGTACGAAATCATCTTTCAATACACCTTGCAGACGTTCAATCAAGCCTTTGTCGAACATATCGTTCAGGAACTTCACATCATCCGCACAGTTATCCAACGCCCATTTCACACAATATTTGATGAACTCTTCTGCCAAGTCCATGTTGTCTGTAATGTCGTTGAAAGCCACTTCCGGCTCAATCATCCAGAACTCTGCCAAGTGGCGGGGAGTGTTGGAGTTTTCGGCACGGAACGTAGGACCGAATGTGTAGATAGCTCCCAAAGCAGTAGCTGCCAACTCACCTTCCAGCTGACCGGAAACAGTCAGACTTGCCTGCTTACCGAAGAAATCATCTTCATAAGAGATAGAACCTCTCTCGTCTTTCTTCAAGTCATACAGGTTCATGGTAGTCACCTGGAACATCTGTCCGGCACCTTCACAATCGGAAGCCGTAATGATCGGCGTATGGAAATAGAAGAAGCCCTTTTCATGGAAGAACTTGTGAATAGCAATCGCCATGTTGTGACGGATGCGGAACACTGCACCGAATGTATTGGTACGCGGACGCAAGTGAGCAATCTCGCGCAAGAATTCCATAGAGTGGCCTTTCTTCTGTAATGGATATGTATTATCGCAAGTACCCAGCACTTCGATTTCACGAGCCTGTACTTCCACTTTCTGTCCGGAACCTACTGATTCTACCATTTCTCCGTTCACGCTGATACAAGCGCCGGTAGTAATCAGTTTCAGCATCTCTTCATCGAAACCAGCCAAATCTACTACGATCTGCAAATTATTTATTGTAGAACCGTCATTCAGTGCGATAAAGTTTACTTGTTTGCTACCTCTACGGGTGCGAACCCATCCTTTCACATTGACCATAGCGCCAATATCTGTGCGCTTCAACAGATCAACAATTTTTGTTCTACCAATCTTTTCCATTTAACTTTTTCTTTTTAGATACAAGAAGACGAGGTTTCAAATGCAGGATGAATTCTTTCCTGCTTTCTTTCCCCGTCCTCTGTCAAGTTGTTATTTATTGACTTATTACTCAAACGAACCCATGCGGAGATAGTTTACTTCTGCTTCCGACAGGTAACGCCAGTCTCCGCGACGCAGACCTTTTTTGGTCAGTCCGGCGAAGAATACACGGTCGAGTTTTACTACTTTATAACCCAGTGATTCGAAAATACGGCGAACGATACGGTTCTTACCGGAGTGAATTTCGATACCTACCTGGTCTTTCTTGAAATCATCTGTATAGCTGATTGCATCTGCATGGATTTCACCATCTTCCAACTGGATACCAGCTGCAATCTGCTCCATATCTGCTTTAGTCAGGTTCTTGTCCAGATGAACATGATAAATTTTCTTCTTCAGGAATTTCGGGTGTGTCAGCTTGGAAGCCAGATCACCGTCATTCGTCAGTAACAGTACACCAGTCGTGTTACGGTCCAGACGTCCTACCGGATAAATACGTTCGTTGCAAGCGCCTTTCACCAAATCCATTACTGTACGGCGTTCCTGCGGATCATCCGATGTAGTAACGGTATCTTTCGGTTTATTCAGCAATACGTATACTTTGCGTTCGATGCTTACCGGTTCGTCGTGGAACTTAACCACATCCGAACGTTTGATCTTCGTACCCAATTCCGTTACCACTTCACCGTTTACAGAAACCACACCTGCTGTGATAAATTCATCAGCCTCACGACGGGAGCAAACACCTGCGTTAGCCAGGAACTTATTCAGACGAATCGGTTCATTCGGATCAACGAACTGTTCCTTGTACTCGATCTGTTTCTTTACGCTATACTTAGCGTTCGGATCATAATCGCCGGTACGCGGACGAGGACGATATCCTCCTTGACGGTCGTTATTATATCTCGGACGATAACCTCCACCGCCGTTGTTGCTGCGATAGCCGCCACCTTCGCCGTTATTGAAACGGGGACGATACGGACGGTCACCACCTTCACAGTTGTAAGAAGGACGTTGAGGACGGTCACCACCTTCGCCGTTATTAAAGCGGGGACGGTAAGGACGGTCACCACCTTCACGGTTGTAGGAAGGACGTTGAGGACGGTCGCCATAAGACGGACGCTCACCACCTTCGCCGCTATTGAAGCGGGGACGGTAAGGACGGTCACCACCTTCACGGTTGTAAGAAGGACGTTGAGGACGGTCATAAGAACCACCTTCGCGGTTGTAAGGACGTTGCGGACGTTCACCTCCTTCATTATTGTTATTGAAGCGAGGACGATACGGACGATCTCCACCTTCACGATTGTAAGAAGGACGTTGGGGACGGTCGCCATAAGAGCGGTCACCGTACGAACGCTGCGGGCGTTCGCCTCCTTCATTGTTGGCATTAAATCGCGGGCGATACGGACGATCCCCGCCTTCACGGTTGTAAGAAGGGCGATACGGACGTTCTCCACCTTCTCTGTTGTAAGACCTGTTACCATCACGGCCGGCACCTGTATTCTCTTCATTGAAAGAATTTTCGCGCCATTCTTCGTTTTCTGTGCTCATTTTTTTATTCGAATAAAATTAGACTTTGGCCTCACGGCCTATTTAAAAAACACGTTTATTATATAAGTAAACAATTAAAGCCCCGTATATGTATGGGGAGTGATTGCTCTTAACTCTTTTTTAATATCTTCGCTTACATTCAATTCTTCGATAAACTCTTTAATAGAACTTTCTGTAATAGCTTGGTTGGTGCGGGTTAACGCTTTCAAAGCTTCATACGGATGCGGATAAGCCTCACGGCGCAGGATGGTCTGAATAGCTTCTGCCACTACACTCCAACAATTATCCAAATCACGATAAATAGCCGGTTCGTTCAATAACAGTTTGCGCAATCCCTTCAAAGAACTCTGGATGGCAATCACGATATGACCGAAAGGTACACCGACATTACGCAACACTGTTGAGTCTGTCAAGTCACGCTGCAAACGGGAAACAGGAAGCTTCACAGCCAAATGTTCCAGAATAGACGTTGCTATGCCCAGGTTACCTTCTGCATTTTCAAAGTCAATCGGATTCACTTTATGCGGCATGGCGCTCGAACCTACTTCTCCGGCTTTGATCTTCTGCTTGAAGTACTCCATAGAGATGTACTGCCAGAAGTCACGATTCATATCCACCATGATGGTATTGATACGCTTCATAGCATCAAAAACAGCAGAGAGGTTATCATAGTTCGAAATCTGCGTTGTATATTCTTCGCGTTCCAGTCCCAGTTTTTCTGCAACAAACCGATTGCCGAATTGTTTCCAGTCATATTGAGGATAAGCCACGTGATGCGCATTGTAGTTTCCGGTAGCACCGCCAAACTTAGCGGTAAGCGGACATGCTTTCAACATAGCCAACTGACGTTCGAGACGGTAAACAAATACCATCACTTCTTTACCCAGACGGGTAGGAGAAGCCGGCTGACCGTGAGTTTTGGCAAGCATCGGAATGTTGGCCCATTCTGTCGCATAGGTTTTCAACTGTGCAATCAGCTCTTCAATCAACGGGTAATAAACCTGATCCAATGCCTCTTTGATAGAAAGAGGAACAGACGTATTGTTAATATCCTGAGAAGTCAGTCCGAAGTGGATAAACTCTTTATAGTCATCCATTCCACCCATCTTGTCAAACTCTTCTTTCAGGAAATATTCTACGGCTTTCACATCGTGGTTAGTTACACTTTCGATATCTTTAATGCGTTGTGCGTCTGCTTCGGAGAAGTTACGGTAGATATTCCGTAAAGTTTCAAACACGCTACTATCGATTCCTTTCAATTGCGGCAAAGGAAGTTCGCACAAGGTGATAAAATACTCCACCTCTACCTGTACACGGTATTTAATCAGTGCAAATTCAGAGAAATAAGCTGCCAAAGCTTTAGTTTTGCCTCTATATCGACCATCAATCGGAGATATGGCCGTTAATACATCAAGTTCCATACGTTTTCTTAGATAATTATCAGACTGCAAAATTAACTCTTTTTCCTGAGTTATAAGATAAAAGGAGAAAGAAAGTTTGTATAAAAGAGGTAAGAAATAAAAAAAGTCTCACGAATTTCTTCGTAAGACTTCCTTTTTGGTGTGGGCGTTGACGGATTCGAACCGCCGACCCTCTGCTTGTAAGGCAGATGCTC
>ENA-ORRH01001380-ORRH01001380.1-human-gut-metagenome-genome-assembly--contig:-NODE-1380-length-10827-cov-4.0104_pt1 | contig 10827 bp, 10 predicted proteins | sample MGYA00242173_ERZ509130 | MGnify/ENA primary metagenome ERZ509130 (study PRJEB26280, sample SAMEA2338633) | human gut metagenome | biome: human gut; feature: human-associated habitat; material: faeces... | reverse complement strand
CTTTATTTTCAAGGCTTGAAAGCGGTTTTCATCAACACATTTTGTCCTATAACTCCCAAAAAGGCTGTAACCCTTGATTTATCAAGGATTACAGCCTTTTTTCCAGTTAAGCTGGCAACGGGAATCGGACCCGTGACCTCCGCACTACCAATGCGACGCTCTACCGACTGAGCCATGCCAGCAATTCTGTCGGAACTAATCCCGACTTGTAATACTATACTATAGAGAGCTATGATTGTCAATACTTTTCTACAGCATAATGTCAGATTTTTCTTTGCTATGCTCAATCTTCATATTTAACTTCCGGAACGGAATTGCAATTACAAGTCCAATCAGAAGTGAGATTATAATATAGATGCCCAAGATGCCGAGGCATTTCCAATAAGTCATTCCATACATACCACCGATGGTCTCCCGGAGTGCATCCATTCCATAAGGGAATGGGAAGAAACGGTAAATCCGCTGATAGATTGCCGGCAGTACTTCGATTGGGAAGGAACCGCCTGCTCCTGCTACCTGGATAACCATAATGACTACCGCCAAAGCCTCTCCGACATTTTCAAAGGCTACCGTTAATGCGTACATAAATAAGGTAAATACAAAGCTGCAGCATGCGCAGGCAAGCCAGAATAAGAATGGGTTATGGCATTGTATCTTAATATAAAACAAATCTCCCAGTGCAGTAATCAATGCCTGCACCTGTCCAATCAGGAAGAATGTAATATATCTTCCAAAGAATTTCTGGTAAGGTTTTGCATCCGGTATTTTCTCATCCGGAAGTACCTTTACATGAATGATTGCCACCAGAATCAACGCACCTACCCACAATGCCAGTACCGTATAGAACGGTGACATTGCCGAACCATAATTGGAAATCGGATAAATCTCTTTCGTCTCCATATTGACCGGAGAAGATAAGAAATCTCCTAACAAAGTCGGGTCGGTCTCTAAGATTTTCATCAAAGCCTGATACTGGTCACTGATTTCCAGAGCACTGAGACTTGTAATCACACTGTCAAGTCCGGTCTTCATTTCCTGTGCTGCTGCCAGTGAATCACTTAAGCTTTCATTTCCCTTATCGAGGGTTTCACTATAAGCATCCAATACTTCCGATACTTCATCAAAATCTCCATCGACACCATTTAAAATTGCCTGTGTCTGATTCAGTGACCCCTGCATGGACTGAATGGTTGTCTCCAGCTGACCTTTTACCGAATAGTCAAACGTATCCTTTAAAGCTTTTATTTTGGTCTTACAGGAAGTTATTTCGGTAGATATTTCAGTGTTTAAAGTATCCTTTGCAGTATTTAAATCTGTGACATTATTCTGGACACTGTTTAAATCTGCTTCAATTTTATCTAACTGTGCTTCGATTTCTGCAATCTGACCGGAAACACTTTCATCATCCTTCCAGTCTGCCACACTGTTTTCAAATAACTGACGGATCAGCGGCATCATATTAATTGCGCTCTGCAGTCCGCCGGAAGATAAATCACCATAGTTATCCAACTGATCTAAGGCATTCTGTATCAGCGTATTGATGTTGTCAAGGCTGTCGGCTGCTGTATTAAGATTTGCTGAAATAACCTCAGCCAAAGCACTGGCATTAAGGCTGCCGGAATTCAATGCTCCCTGCATGGTATTTACCGTATTCGAACCATCATCTACCATCGTATTCAGATTCGGCAGCATAACCTGTGTCGTATCAATCAGGCTGGATGCCGAATTGGTAATGCTGACAAAAGAATTCAGCAATGCAATATAGCCGTCCAAATCTCCGCTTAAATCATCAAGCTGTGTCAGGAAAAGATTTATCATAGAACCGGAATCCATTCCATTTTCTACCATGACATCATTTACCTTTAACATGACTTCTGCCAGAGTGCTGACAAAGGTTGCATTTACCTGTTCCTGCACTGCCGTTTTTGCCTTGGATGTAATCTTTGGTGCAATGGCATTTTTCTTCTCATTTTCATAATAAATAATCTGCGGATTCTGTACTTCTCCGTTAAGGAAGCTTATCATTTTCTTGGAGAAATCCTCGGGAATAATCAGTGCCGCATAATATTCACTGCTGTATACACCGTCGGTTGCTTCATCCATGGTATCAGTAAACTGCCAGCCCATAGTCTGGTTGGCTTTCAGGGCATCAATGACGCTGTCTCCGATATTTAAAGGCAGACCTCCCATGTCAATTCCCTCATCTGCGGAATATACTGCTATCTTAAGATTTGATGTAGATTCCGGTCCATATGGGTCCCAGTTGGACAATATATTAAACCATGCGTACAGTGATGGAATAATGGAAAGACCTATTACAATAACCACTGCTACCACATTTGTGCTGACTCTCTTAAAATCCCGGTAAAAGATTCTAAAAATATTTTTCATGTGTTATCCCTCTGCTACTCCTTTGTGCTATCCGTTAAAAGTTCCTGCTCTGCCGTCTGAAGTACGGTACGAATCCGTTCTTCTACCTGGGCAATTCCATCGCCAATCAGTGCATCTCTCTCCTGCTGCTCCCGGTTGGAAATCTCATTTAATTTTTCCTGTAATTTATAGTCCGAATATTCTACAAAGATTAAATATCCTGCCAGAATAAACAGCGATACAATCCACAGAATCAAAAATACAATTTTTGAGCTTTCTGTCCAGAATAACAATGCCAGGAAAATCAGTGGAATAATGATAAGACACCGCAATCCGATGCGGATACGTTTCTGGTTCTTCTTATGAATCTCCTGCTCATAGCCTAAAAGCATGTCATAAAGCTTTTCATAATCTTCTTTCTTTTCCATCTGCTCTTCACCTGCTCTCTTACATCATCTTCGTATCTTTCATTCGCTTTTCTACGAAATGATTGATACCCATAAATGGTATGCGAATCATCAGTCCGATTAACAATGCCGCTGCTGCGAAAATCAGAAGCTCTGCCAGATTCTTCTCATAGGCTCCGCCATACATGCCGCCAATGGTTTCACGCATGGCATTAATAGCATATGGAAATGGGAAGAAAATATATACCCGCCGGTAAAATTCCGGCAATATCTCAATCGGATATGTTCCACCGGAACCTGCAATCTGGATAACAACCATTACAACCACCAGTGCTTTTCCGATATCTCCAAAGGAGAGTGTCAGCGCATAGATTAAAAGGATAAAGGTAAAGCTCGTCAGCGACGCCGCAAACCAGAACAATACCGGATTCTTCACCTGGCAATGCAACAGATAAATATTGCCCAGTACAATAATCAATGCCTGTATCTGTCCCATCACAAAGAAGATTAAATATCTTCCCAGGAAAAGCTGATAACGCTTCGGATTGGTCAAATCCTTTTCGGATGCCTTTACTTTAATCAGGGAAACCAGTACAATACCGCCTACCCAGAGTGCCAGTGTCGTATAAAATGGTGCTACCGCAGAACCATAGTTTTTAATCTCATAAACCTGCTTTGTCTCCACTTTTACCGGCTGTGCAAAGAATCTACCATAGGATTCCGGATCGCCGCCCAAAAGTTCCATGATAATCTGCATCTGTTCATCTTCCGATGCTTCATCCAGCTTGCTGATTGCCTCTTCTATCTTTGTATCACAGGTCTGCAGCAATGCCTGAATCTGCGTAAAGCTTTCATCTGTAGCATCTACCATATCTAAGGTTCCATCGAAAATGGTTCCCATGTCACCTAATGTATTATTCAGATTATTCAAAAGATTGGTTACATTGACCAGTATCTGGGATGCCGTATCCAATATTCCGGATACTCCAGGCACCAGATTATTGGTGTATACATTCTTCATATTTTCAATGGTCTTGCTGCAGGTAGACAATGCTGTATTCATTCCGCCTGTCACAGTATCTACCGTATCTTTTACTGCATCTGATGCATTGTCCGGCATCAGTGTCTCTAAAAGCTTCTGCATTTCTTCTGCATCCTGCTTCAACGCATCAATCTGTGACATCACATCATCCATATCCGTTTTCTGCTCGTCCGTAAAGCTCTCATCTGTCTTGAGTCCACTGATTGCTCCATAAAGCGACTGCAACTGGTCATTTAAAGTCTTGATATCATTCGTTGTTGTCTCAATACTTTCAGTTGTCTTCTTGGCAGAATCTCCCAGTCCGGCATTGGTAATATCCGTTGAAATCTTATTCAAAGAATTCTCAATATCCGTTAAGGTTGTCTCCACATTCTTGGAAAAATCTGAAAGTGTAGTATCCGTACTGTCTAATTGTGTCTTTGTTCCATTTAGGGAATTTACAGCTGAATCAATTTTATCTTCCACCTTTGACACACTGGAATTGGCTTCATCAATCCCTGCGCTCAGTTCTTCATTTCCGGACAGGAAGCTGTCTATCATGGCATCATAGTCCTTTAAATTCTGGCTGAGCTGCTCTAATTTCTGGCGGAATCCATCCACACCGCCATCTTCACTTATTTTCTCAGAAAGATTATCCATCTGGGCAAACATGGCACTTGCCGCTGTCTCAAGAAATGTCTCATTGATACTGGACTTTAATGTGCTCACCGCAGTATCGGTAATTTTCGTTGCAATGGCATTTTTCTTCTCATTCTCATAATATGTAATGGTCGGATTCTCCAGTCCTTTAGAAAAGATGCTGAACATGCTCTCGGAAAAGCGGTCACCAATAACTACTGCCGCATAATATTTTCCACTTTCTACTCCGTTGATTGCTTCATCAGAGCTGTCTACAAACTGCCAGCCTATGGACTTATTCTCCTTCAACTGCTCAATCACCTGAGCACCCATGTTGACGGTTGTGCCATCCTCTAATTTCATTCCTTCATCTTCAGATGCCACTGCAATATAGATATTTCCGGTGTTGGCATAAGGATCCTCGTTGGAATAAATATTAAACCATGCATACAAAGATGGAATAAAACACAATCCGATTGCAATGACCAGTGCGAAAAAATTCCTGCAAAGTCCTCTTACGTCCTTACGAAAAATGTGAATGATATTTTTCATGCTGTTACTTCCCTTTCAACTTCTTCTTTAAACGCTGTAACGCATTATCCACAGCCTTCGGCTCTTTTCCCATAGCTTCTGCAATCTGCTCATAGCGAAAGCCCTGCAGATAATACGACAACACTTCCTGTTCCATTTTGCTTAAAGTTTCATTTACTTTCCGCTTGAAATCTTCCCGGTCTTCCTGACTGATAAATAAATTCTCCGGATTCGCCTCATCTATAGTCTCTAACACATCCGCCAGATTCCTGCCTTCCGAATCCTCACTATCTGCATAAAGTGGTACATACGAATTGAGCGGTGCATGCTTTTTCCGATTGGAAGCCTCCACCGCTGTATACATCTGCCTTGCAATACAAAGGTCTGCGAAATGAAAAAAGCTGCTGTCTTTATCCGGCTGATAATCCCGGACAGCTTTAAACAGACCAATCATTCCCTCCTGAATCAAATCGTCCGTCTCACCACCAATGAGATAAAGTGCTTTTGCTTTTTTCTTAACCAGACTCTTGTATTTGTCCATCAGATAATCTGTAATTTCTTTTTCACCACTACGAAGTGCTGCAATTAATTCCTCATCACTCATGTTCTGATAAGATTGCATCTCTCTCTCCTGTTAACTTAATCTCTGTCTTACAATTTCATAAGCTAAAACACCTGTTGCTACCGATGCATTTAAGGAGTCAATATCTCCCTTCATTGGAATCGATGCCACAAAGTCACAGTTTTCTTTTACTAATTTGCTGACACCTTCTCCTTCATTTCCGATAACCAGTCCGATAGAACCTTTTAAATCCAGATCATACATGGTTGTGCCACCCATATCTGCACAGACAAACCACATGCCCTGCTCCTTTAATTCCCGGATGGTATTGGTAAGATTGGTTACCTTTGCTACCGGTGTATAATAAATGGCTCCTGCAGAAGCCTTTGCTACGGTAGCGGTCAGTCCCACTGCACGGCGCTTTGGAATAATGACGCCATGGGCACCTGCCAGATTGGCAGTACGGATAATTGCGCCCAAATTGTGCGGGTCTTCAATATTATCCAGCAAAATGACAAATGGTGCTTCATTTTTCTTTCTGGCATTTTCTAAAATATCTTCTACCGTTGCATAAGAAAATGCTGCTGCCATGGCAATGACACCCTGATGCTTCTTCGTCTCTGACAACTGCTCTAAACGTTCCTTTGCAACAAACTGTACCAGCGTATCATGTTTTTTCGCTTCTCTTAAAATGGTCTGAATGGGACCGTCTTTACAGCCATCTAATACAAACAGCTTGTCTATGGTTTTCCCGGAACGAAATGCTTCTAAAACTGCATTTCTTCCTTCTATCTTCGTGCTTTCTGCCTGTGTGTTTTCCATCTGCATTTCTTCCATTCTACTTTCCTCCTGCCAGATCATTCTTTCCGGTCTTCACATTATAGTGTCTGATTGCTTCTTTCGCCAGTTCCAAAATCCGCTCAAACTGATCCGTCAGATATAAATAGCCCATCAATGCTTCAAAGCCGGTGGCACGGCGATAATCTGACATAGTTGCGTTTTTTGCCATGGTCGGAGACTTGGCATTTCTGCCTCTGCGGTAAATTTCCGTTTCGTCTTCCGTAAGCATCGGAGTCAATGTCTCCATCATCGTTGCCTGCGCATGTGCTTTCACCAGATGGCTGGTGGTCTGATGCAGACGGGATGCCTTGGTATTGCCTTTTCCAACTACAATGCTTCTTATGACAAGGTCATAAATGCCATCTCCTATGTAGGCAAGTGCCAAAGGGGAGTAGGTTGCTACATCCACCTTTGGCAGGTCAAAATATTCTTTGATATGGGAATCTATGCCTTTTTCCATTTTACACCCTCTCTGGTATCCTCTAAGACAATTCCTTTTTCCAAAAGTTCATTACGAATTGCATCTGCTTTGGCAAAATCTTTTTCCTTCTTTGCAGCCTTACGCTCTTCGATTTTTTCTAATACATATGCTTCTAAATCTGCATCAATTTCATCAGCAGGATTTGCTGCTTCTCCTGCTGCTAAATCAAGTGATAAGACATAATCAAAATCTTTTACCAGTGCAAGCTTGGTAGCATCGGTCATATCTGCTTTCAATACTTCATATACTACAGTCAGTGCCATGGAAGTATTTAAATCATCCTCTAATGCCTGCAGGAATTTCTCTTTGTATGCATCAAATTTATCCTGCTCTACTTCTGTAGACGCATCCAGTTTTGCAATGGTCTTACGAAGCTTTACATAGGAATTTTCCATATTATCCATTACTTCATAAGAGAATTCCAATGGCTTTCTGTAATGGGACTGCAGACAGAACATACGATATACCAGCGGCAGATAACCTTTTTCTTCCAACAAGGAAACGGTCAGGAAATCTCCCTTGGATTTACTCATTTTTCCTGATTTATCATTCAGATGATGCACATGGAACCAGTAATTACACCATTTGTGTCCAAGATATGCTTCACTCTGTGCAATCTCATTGGTATGATGTGGGAAAATATTATCCACACCACCACAGTGAATATCCATATATTCGCCTAAATGCTTCATGCTGATGCAGGAGCACTCGATATGCCAGCCCGGATAACCAACGCCCCATGGACTATCCCATTTCAGTTCCTGGTTATCGAATTTGGACTTGGTAAACCACAATACAAAATCACTCTTGTTGCGCTTATTTTCATCCTCAGATACGTCATCACGGACACCTACCATCAGCTCTTTTTCGCTCTGGCTGGAGAATACATAATAATCATCTAATTTTGATGTATCAAAATATACATTTTCTCCGGCAATATATGCATAGCCTTTCTCTAAAAGTACCTCTATCATATGAATAAATTCCGGGATACAATTGGTTGCCGGCTCTACCACATCCGGACGTTTGATATTTAATTTGGAGCAATCGGAAAAGAATGCATCGGTATAATACTTTGCAATCTCCATAACGGTCTTGTGCTCACGCTTTGCGCCCTTTAACATTTTATCCTCACCGGTATCTGCATCACTGGAAAGATGTCCTACGTCTGTTATGTTCATGACACGCTTTACATCATAACCTGCATAGCGAAGTGTTTTCTCTAATACATCTTCCATAATATAGCTGCGCAGATTTCCGATATGTGCAAAATGATATACGGTTGGTCCGCAGGTATACATTTTCACTTTGCCATCTTCGTTTGGCACAAAGGTCTCTACTTTTCTTGTAAGGGTATTAAAAATCTTTACGTTGTTCTCCATGTTATCCTCCATCGTTCCTGGAATTACTTATTTAATTCTTTTCTACTTCCTGCTTTAATGCTTTTATCTCTTTTTCCATATCAATGATACGGTTGCATAATTCTGAATTTTCCCGCTGCAATACATTGATGTCTTCCTGTACCGGGTCCGGCAGATTGCACTGATCCATATCGCTGCGTGGAATTTTTACATTGTTACGTTTTACGATTCGTCCCGGAACTCCTACTACGGTACAATTTGGCGGCACCTCTTCAATTACCACACTTCCGGCACCGATTTTCGAATTCTCGCCTACCGTAAAGGAACCGATGATTTTTGCTCCGGCACTTACCATTACATTATCCTCTAAGGTCGGATGACGCTTTCCGGTTTCCTTACCGGTTCCGCCCAGGGTTACACCCTGATATAAGGTTACATTATCTCCGATAATTGATGTCTCTCCGATGATAACGCCGGTACCATGGTCGATAAAGAATCCTTTTCCAATTACTGCGCCCGGATGTATCTCAATTCCGGTTTTTCTTGCTGCTTTCTGTGAAATATATCTTGCCCGGAAGAAATGTCCCTTCAGGTAATGCTTATGTGCACGCCTATAACTAAGCATAACACGAAATGACGGATAAAGCAAAACCTCCATTGGAGATTTTAATGCCGGATCACGCTCCTTGATAATCTCAAATTCCTCTTTTAATTCTTTTATAAAACCCATGATTACAGCCTCCTGTTCACTGTATAGATTCTTTCCTTTATGCATGCATGCCTGTAATTTTTCTCGCGGAGCGATTTTTTACTTTACAGGAAAGCAATTTCCTATAAAGTAAAAAATCGTCTCTATATAAATATAGAGACGAAGTTATTCCGCGGTTCCACTCTAAGTAAAGCATTGCTGCTTTCCCTCAATACACGTAACGTGTGCTATTCGTTCCTGGATACTTGCTTTCACCGGGACTGCTTCCGGATGCACTTCATATACTTTGGAATCAAGACTGCTTTCAGCCGATGACAGTCTCTCTCTTTTATTCACGCATGTATACTACTCTTTCCGTTCACTGCATTTATCAATTCATTTCTGAATCATTTTTAAATTCTTTTTACGCTACTAGTTTATGCACGAATTGCCATTTTGTCAATAGAAAAGTTATTTTCCGCATCCCGGGCAGCCTGCACAATTTCGTTCACTGCCTCCCACTGCTATGCTGTTTTCATAGATACTTGAGATAGCACAGATTGCCTGGGAGCTGATTCCATCTTCGCTTCCGGTAAAGCCAAGCCCTTCCTCTGTGGTTGCCTTTACATTTACCTGACTGACGTCTATCTTCAATGCCTGTGCAATATTTTCTTCCATCTTCTCAATGTGTGGACGCATCTTTGGCTTCTGGGCAATAATCGTAGCATCGATATTATCAATGACATAATTCTCTTTCTCTAAAAGCTGTCCCACTTCTTCCAATAATTTTATACTGGAAATCCCCTCATATGCCTGGTCTGTATCCGGAAAATGCTTTCCGATATCTCCTAAAGCCGCTGCCCCCAGCAACGCATCCATGATGGCATGTAACAATACATCTGCATCCGAATGTCCCAGCAAGCCAAGACTGTGCGGTATCTCCACTCCGCCTATGATTAATTTTCTTCCTTCTACTAATTTATGAACATCATATCCCATTCCTACTCGCATGTGATTACCTGCTTTCTTTTTTTCTTTTCAACTTTCCGGCTCTCTGCTTTCGCCCTATCAAAAACAAGGAAAATCCAGCTTTGTCTGCAAGCAGCCAATCTGGATTTTTCTTGTTTTTGGCACTGCTCAATGCTTACGGACATTATACCACACTGGAGGTATTTTCTGATAGCTGTTTATAGATTTCTTTTTTCATATTATTTCCTGTTTTGCATCATACTATAGTTTCAGGAGGTATTTTTATGAATTCTAAAAAACTTTTTATCTGGGGTTTTCTCTTTGTGTCTGTGATTGGATCCCTATTACATTTCGTCTATGAATGGTCCGGTAACAATTCCATCGTACGGCTTTTTGCACCATGGAATGAATCCACCTGGGAGCACATGAAGCTTCTGTTCTTTCCAATGCTGGTTCTTGTGCTGTTTCTCTTTTTCAAGCTTCCGGAACAAAGTCCGATTCCTGTGGCACTCTCCATTGGGACACTGGTCGGATTGGCATTGATTCCAATTCTCTTCTACACATACACCGGTGTGCTGGGCTTCTCTGTCATGGCGATTGATATTGCAATTTTCTACATCAGTGTTCTGGGTGTCTTTCTTACCGGATGGTTTCTGAAAGATAACCGCGAACTTGCCAACCGCAGGGGACTGCTACTTACCTGCCTTGTAATTCTTGCAATTCTGTTTTTTATCTTTAGTTACTATCCGCCTGAGATTGGACTTTTTCAGGAGCCATAAGCTATTTTTAAATAAGAAAACAGGTCGGTAAGGGATTTACAAGAAATTCTCACCTGCAGTTCTTTCCTGATGCCAGATTTTTTCTTGCTACTCGCAAAAAAAGAATCCTGCATCTGCAAGATTCTTTTTCAGTAGCGGAAGGGAGATTTGAACTCTCGACACCACGGGTATGAACCGTG
>ENA-ORRH01001379-ORRH01001379.1-human-gut-metagenome-genome-assembly--contig:-NODE-1379-length-10848-cov-2.58186_pt1 | contig 10848 bp, 8 predicted proteins | sample MGYA00242173_ERZ509130 | MGnify/ENA primary metagenome ERZ509130 (study PRJEB26280, sample SAMEA2338633) | human gut metagenome | biome: human gut; feature: human-associated habitat; material: faeces... | reverse complement strand
GGGGTTCACCATTGACGAAGCTACCCGCACACAGACCGTGGTAGTCAACCCCAATGACACGCAGACTCTGACCTTTTACAACAAACCCACTACAACGTTGATTCTCCAGAAATACATTTCCGGCACGAAAAATGAGCCGCTGGCCGGGGTACAGTTCCTTGTGACAGACTCCTCCGGTGCGGTAGTTGGCCCCAACAACGGCTACTATACCACCGACGCTGCAGGCCAGATCGTCATTGAGGGTCTGACCGACGGCATGACTGTTACCGCAAAAGAGGTTAAATCTGTGGATGGATTCGTGTTGGACGGGACACCGCAGAGCATTAAGATCGACCAGAGCCAGTCTCCCCAGCGCATGACCTTCTGGAATGAGCGACAGGGCGCGCTCATCATCAACAAGCTGTCCTCTCTGGACCGCAAGACGCCGCTGGAGGGCGTTACCTTCAAAATCACTACGGCTACCGGCGAGTTCGTCCCCGACGAAAACGGAAAAATCAGCTCCAACGGTCTGTACTATACCGACGAAAACGGGCAGATCATTCTCAAGGGCGTCACCGGCACACTGGTGGTGACAGAGGAAAAATCTATCTCCGGTTACACCATCGACGAGAATACGCGCACGCAGACCGTGGTGGTCAACCCCAATGACACGCAGTCCCTCTATTTTGTGCGCTTTGTTCCTTGACAATCTGCGTGGAAACACGCAACAAAGCAAGGCAGATTCTGAAGAATCTGAACTCTATGCTTGATTCGGCAGGGGCAGAACCTGCCTGACCCGGTGTGACGGGTAACAAAAACTCTGAATCTCCGACGTGCAGATTTGTAGTGTCATGCAATCTGTACGAAGCTCGGTAAAGAGCGGTAGCATGGTCTGAGACGGCTATGCCCGCAGGAGGCTATAAATCGGTCATGTCCAGAATGTCTTGTTGCAACCGACAAAAGTCCCGAATGTACGGCTCGTAAAGGCGTAGGATGATTATACAGCCATCCGCTCCCATGTGGAGTGCTGTCGCCGTCGAAATCTGAAGTAGTGGAAAACGGCAGAAAACCAAAAAGGTCGCATGTCTTTGGCAGAATATCACACAGGCCAAAGACGGCAGCCGGGTCAAAGGGACGGGCTAAAACCGATATGTAAAGCTAAGGCATAGGGAACAAAGGAACCGTGGACGGACACATCCCAAGATGTAAACAGAATGACACTTCTGTCCGCACAGGTAGGAAATGACCTGTTAATCCGCGGGACAGCAGCCCGTAGTAGTGATGAAACTCCTGTAATGGGAGTGGAGCGAAGGGGCATAGTCAATGCAGATTTGTATGTGAACAGAAAGTCGAGGAAGCCGTAGGCATACCTGACTAAAACCAGAAACACCAATTCCAGAGAGGAGGCGGTGCGTATGGCACAACAATTCGACTACCCAAAAACCGAAACTCAATTACGCGAAATTCAAGATGCACTGTATCAGCACAGCAAAGAAGTCTATGAGGCTGGCGGCCGTCCAGCATTCAAAGGACTTCTGGAGATTATGTCAGCAGAGTCAACCATTATCACAGCAATCCATAATATCAAAGGCAATCATGGAAGCGAAACCCCTGGTGTAGATTCCAAAACCATGCGCAAAGATTATCTTCAAAAACCATTCCCGTGGGTTGTAGCAGATATTCAACGTGCATTTAAGTATTTTGAACCCCAGCAGATACGGAGAGTATATATCGACAAACCGGGAAAATCAGAAAAGCGGCCTCTGGGCATTCCTGCAATACGGGATAGAATCGTACAAGAATGTATGAGGATAGTGCTGGAACCTATATTAGAAGCACAATTCTTTGCACATTCCTATGGATTCCGCCCCATGCGAGATGCGGCTATGGCCTTAGAACGAGTTGACATTATAATGCACAACACGGGAAATTACTGGATTGTCGAAGGTGACATCAGCAAATGCTTTGACCGTATCGACCACAGCATACTCATAAAGCGGTTGTACCACATGGGTATCAAGGATAGGCGGGTCTTGCAGATTATCAAGGCCATGTTAAAAGCCGGGGTCATGGAAGAACGCGCCGTAAACGAAGAAGGAACACCGCAGGGCGGCCTAATCAGCCCACTACTCGCGAATGTTTATTTAGATATTATGGATGAATGGGTATCAAAGCAATGGGAAAATAAACGAACCAGACATCAGTATGTACAGGACCAGAGCAGGTACGCGGTCATGCGCAAGAAAACCACTCTTGTTCCCGGATACCTTGTCAGATACGCGGATGACTTCATCATTGCAACAGACACCCGAGCACATGCGGAAGACTGGAAAGCTCGCTTGCAATCCTTTCTTCAGGAAAAAATGAAATTGACATTATCCCAAGAAAAAACACTGATAACAGACATCAGAAAGAAGTACATCAAATTCTTAGGCTACGAGTTCAAAATGGTCCGGGGGAAATCCCGCAGAGGCTACATCCCAAGAACGATTCCAGACCGTGAGCGATTAAAGCGCAGAGCTGACAAAATCGCGGAAGACATCAAAAAGATTCCCGGTAATTACAGCCGTGAGCAAATGGTTGGTGCAATAAACCGCATCAACAGTCAGATAAGAGGGATTATCCAATATTATCAATGCTGTACATGGGTAAATATTGCCATGCAAAAACACAGCAGAAAATTGCAACTTGCGGCAAGGCGCCGCTTGAAACAGTACAACGGGAAATGGATTCCAGCAAATCAAACCCGGAACCTTCCTCGAGTACACCAACAATACAAACAGAAAATTCCCTCTATCAAATACCGGGACATCTATGTAGGCTTTACAGCGCTTACCTTTTGCAGATGGGAAAGAACTCCACCTAAAAACCAAGCTGAGACACCATACACCGACACTGGGCGGCAGTTGTATTTTGAACGTACGAAAAAGAAGAAAATGCAGGCGCGTCTGGATGAAATGTATTCGGATAGGTCGGCACGGGCAATCAGCTATGGCAAATGGGGGAAGTTCAACAATTTCGAGTTTATTATGAACAGGGCTTACGCTCTCAACCGTGATAAACTCAGATGCCGGGTCTGTGGAGGTTGGTTAATCGCTAATACGCCATGGGCACACCGGATAAATCCATACCTCCCATTGGATAAGGTGAACCGTGTCAACAATCTGATTTCGCTTCATAAGAAATGCTTCATCGCGGTTAATAATCCGAATCAGGACATTAGTGAGTTTGATGTCAAAGCACAAAAGAAAATTGTCGGTTATAGGGACAAACTGGTTATTTCACATACACGCAACAAATAATTTGCATTGATGGAGCGCCGTGTGCGGTGAAAGTCGCACGCACGGTGCGAAGCGGGGGAAAGTCCACCCTGACTGTCCCAGTCCAACTGGGATAAAAGCGGTGGATTACCTATCGCTATTATAATGCTCCCATCGGTGGGCTGGAGCTGGTGAAAGTGAATGCGGCGGACAAAACCCAGCGTATCCCCAACACCACCTTCGAGATCCGCCGTGTCAGCGATGGCGGTCTGGTGGACACCGTCACCACCGGAACGGACGGCCGCGTGTATGTGCCGCTGGAAAGCGGCAGCTACTATGCCGTGGAAACCGAGGCGGGCAAGGGCTTCCAGCCGGACAATACCCCCATCTATTTCACCGTGGAGGATGGTAGAACCACGACCAAAACGGTGACCAACAAAGCCATCTCCGGTATCCTGATCCGCAAGGTCGATTCGGCCACCGGCGAGGGCATCTACGGCGTTTCCTTCATTCTCTATGACAGCGGCAACAATCCCATCACGCAGGAAACCAGCGATGACCGGGGCTACGTCCGGTTTGAGGGACTGGAAGCTGGCCGCTATTATCTGCGTGAACTGGAAAACGAGGGCTACATCCCCGACACGCAGAAAAAGACCGTGTATGTAAAGTCCGGCGAAACCACGGAAATCGAATGGAAGAATACGCCCATCACCGGTCAGATTCAGATCGTCAAGACCTCGGAAGATTACAACTCGATGAATGGCTGGCCCGCCGGAACGCCCATCCCCAACACCGTCTTTGAAGTTTACAATGCCCGCACCAACCGCCTGGTGGATACCATCAAGACGGATAAAAACGGCTTGGCGGTCAGCAAGCCCCTGCCTTTGGCGCGATATAAAATCGTGGAATCCAAGGCGGCGGAGTTTTACGGGCTGGATAAGACACCCATTGAGGTGGAGATCGAACACGCCGGTCAGATCGTCAAGGTGAGCATGACCAATAAGAGCCTGTACACGAATGTGTCGATCAAGAAGACCGGTTATGTGGAGGTCATGCCGGGACAGCTTATTCGTTACAACTTTACCGGTATTGCCAACAATTCCACCACGGCACTGGAGTCGTTCTACTGGAGAGACACTCTGCCCGTCAAGGCGGTGCGCCTTGAAAAGATTTACACCGGCACGTGGAATACCCCCGGCAACTATAAGATCGTCTACCGCACCAATCTCAGCGGCGATACCTGGCGCACGCTGGCGGATAACCTTTCCACCAGCAAGAACTATGTGCTGGATGCTTCTCCCGCAGCGCTGGGACTTGCCGCCAATGAGTATGTGACGGAGTTCATGGCGGCGTTCGGCATTGTACCTTCAAACTTCCGTCAGGTAGAAGCGCCCCGCGTAGATTGCAAGGTGCTTTCAAAGCTCACCGGTGGTACGCAGTTCGTCAACACGTCGGATGCAGGCGGCGTCTACAATGGGCAGTGGATCATGGCGACCTCCCGCTGGGTCACCAGAGTTTACGCCCCCAGCAAGCCCCTGCCCCGCACCGGTTATTAAGAGCTAACAACGGATGCCGCTCCGCAAGGGGCGGCATCCCCATTTTAAGGAGGTTGAGATTTCTTGAAATACAGAAAAATGATTATTCTGACATTGACGCTTTTGCTCCTGACCACCCTCTGCTGCACCTCGGCGCTCGCTGCGGGCGGGGATGTGGCGGGAGCGGTGGAGCAGACATGGACGGAGGCGGCCAAGCAGATCAAGAGCGTGGTGGAGAAGGTGGTGTTCCCTGCATTGGATATGATCCTCGCTATCGCATTCTTTGTAAAACTTGGCGGCGCGTACTTTGACTACCGACAGAGAGGACAGTTTGAGTGGACCGGCCCCGCCATCCTCTTTGCCTGCCTGATTTTCAGCTTGATCGCGCCGAAATACATCTGGAATATCATCGGGATCTGAGCCAAGAAGAGAGAACAATTAAAAGCCGGATCAGGACCCTCCTGCCGGATATAACCGATGAGGCAATGGTTGCATGGATAGTGTATGTGGATGAAGTAGGCAGACATGGTTGCTTCACAAAGATACTCTTGCGTTAAAAGCACAATCCTGCTATAAATACCATTTGAGAGATAGGTACCAGAGAATCTTAATGAGAATGGAGGAATTGTTCTGTGTCTACCAAGAATACTATGAAGCATAATGCCGTCATTACAACGATGCTTTTGCTTGTATTATTTACGTTTTCCGCTTGTGCATCTGTAACTCCTGATGACCAAACATCAAGGGATTCCAATATTACGGAGAATGGTGCATCAACGGGCCGTTCAGACTATGATAATACAAGCACGCCTGAGTTTTTCAATGACCTCGGGAAAACGCTTGATGAATTGAAAAACGAGCATCCGGAAGGCAACGTGATTGTAAGGCCGGATGGATTTCCAGACAGTGCTGCTATATGCTTTGGAGCCTCAGAGTCGGAATATCTTTACTGCTTTTTCGGCGCACAGAGTGGCGATGCTGAAAAGGCTATGAACGAATATGAAGACCAGCTGGAATGTTCCGGTTTTGTCACCACCGCATGCATACTCTTTCCGGACATGGAAGATGAAATGTCCTTTGAAGATTTCTTCTCCTTGATTGGCGTTGACGATTATGAGTATTTAGGAGAAGATACGACTGCAGCAGGTTGGTTAAGATTCATGTATAACGGTATGGAGGTCATGGTGAATACAAACGAGGCTGCTTCTGGTGGTGGATGGAATTTCACAGGAGTGGAAATTGTGAAGCATAATGCTCCCGTGTCAATCGTGGACACGGAAATATTCAATACCAATCAGGACTTAGCGGATGCGGTCATGTTCGATTGATCTACATTATAATGGTCTAAAGCAAAATATTCTATAAGGAAAGCCGTCGCCCCGCCTGGGCGGCGGCTTTCTGCATTTCTGGAGGTGAGTGAAGATATTTATTGGGGACTTTGTTGCCGCGACAGTCCTGGATTAGGAAGTAGGCAGATGGTGTCACCCCGTATTTAGCAAGGAGCCTCATAAAAAGCTTGCATAAAAAGTGCTATCTTGATATAATACTATCAAGAAATTGATAAGGAGGGCTTTCTATGCAAATCAGACCATCCTCTGCTCTGCGGAATGAGTACACGCAGATCTCCGAGCTGGCAAAGGCATCCGGTGAACCGATCTTCATCACGAACAAGGGTGAAGATGACGGTGTTTATATGAGCATGGCAGCATACGAGGAGCGGGAAAAAATGTTCCGACACCGCGACAAAATTTATGCTGCGGAACTCAGCAGATTGAGCGGAGAGCCTGTCTGCACGCCGGAGGAGCTTGACGAAAGAATGGAGGAGCTGTTCCGTGCCTACGAAAAGTAAACTGGTCTATCTTCCACCTGCTCAACACGACTTCGAGGAGATCGTAAAGTATCACATTACGGAGGCAGGAACTCCCTACGCGCGGAAAATCTACAGTACGATGAAAACGACCATAAACCGTCTGCGGGATTTCCCGCTGATGGGGCAAACGCATCCGGACCCGATCCTTGCGGCAAGCGGTTACCGTAAACTTGTGCTGACGAAGACTTATGTTGCCATCTACAAATTGATTGGGGACACCGTCTACGTTTATGCGATCGTCAATGGCACAACAGATTATCCGCGGCTGCTCAAGTAAGCGCTGCAGTCAGATGCAAAACAAAATACTCTATATGAAAGGCCGTCGCCCACCTGGGCGGCGGCTTTCTGCATTTTCGGAGGTGAGCGAAGATATTTATTTGGGACTTTGTTGCCGCGACGGTCCTGGATCAGCTGGTGGACTGGATCTACGGGCAGATCGTGGGCTTTCTCGGCAATTTCTTTGCCCTCATGGGCAATATGGGCGTGGAACTTTTTGAACTGGAATGGGTCAGCGCCATCATTCTCTTTTTCTCCCGCCTTGCTTGGGCGCTGTTCGCCGTCAGCGTGGTAGTCTGTGCCTTTGAGTGCGGCATCGAATACTCCACCGGCAGAGGAAATCTCCAGCAGTGCGGGATGAACATCATCAAGGGCTTTCTGGCGGTAAGCCTCTTCACCGTTGTCCCTGTCCGGCTCTATGCTTTGTCGGTGTCGCTGCAGGGAACCTTTTCCGCGGGACTCACCGGCTACGGTCGGAGCATTGGTGAGGTGGGACAGGACATCATTACGGAGCTCAATGAGATCCAGACCCTGTCGGATGTGGTGAACAGCTCCCACTTCGGCCTTGGCATCATCACCAGCCCCATTATGCTTCTCTTTTGCGTGATCCTTATGGGCTATGCGGTGCTGAAGGTGTTTTTTGCCAACCTCAAACGCGGAGGCATTTTGCTGATTCAAATTGCGGTCGGCTCCCTCTATATGTTCAGCGTCCCGCGGGGCTATTTGGACGGATTCATGGGCTGGATGCGGCAGGTCATCGGCTTGTGCCTGACCGCCTTCCTCCAGTCCACCATCCTCATTGCGGGACTTATGGTGTTCAAAGACCACGCGCTGATGGGCGTTGGACTCATGCTCTCCGCAGGCGAAGTTCCCCGCATCGCCGGCAGCTTCGGTCTGGACACCACAACAAAGGCCAATATTACGAGCGCCGTTTATACGGCACAGTCTGCGGTAAATGTGACGAGGACCATCGCCGCGGCAATCAAATAAAAGGGTGTGTATGAAATGACACAGTCAACAAGAAAACTTACGATGGGGAGCCTGTTCGATGGCATCTCCGGCTTTCCTCTGGCTTCGGTGCGGTGCGGCATCGAGCCAATCTGGGCCAGCGAGATCGAACCGTTCCCCATACTGGTATCAAAGATCCGTTTCCCACGCATGGAGCAAATGGGAGACATCACAAAACTGAACGGTGCGTATCTGCCGCCTGTGGACATCATCTGCGGGGGCAGCCCGTGCCAGGACTCAGCGTGGCCGGAATGCGTGCCGGGTTGAACGGTGCGCGTTCCGGCCTCTTTATGGAACAAATACGAATCATTCAGGAGATGCGAGATGCAGACAGAAAATCTGGAAGGACAGGAGTCCATATTCGACCGAGATTCGGGATCTGGGAAAATGTCGTCGGTGCTCTCTCAAGTGGGCGGGACGCTGAAACGGGTCAAAAAAAGCCTGGGGCGGATTTTCAAAAAGTCCTCGAAGCGTTCCTCCAAGTTGAAGAACCATACCTTCATGCTGTTAGACCTGAGGCCGGGCGCTGGGAATATGCTGGGGGCATATTGGGAGTACGATCCTCCATGGCTTGGATCGTTTGGGACGCTCAACACTTCGGAGTGCCCCAAAGACGCCGTCGAGTGTTCCTTGTGGCAGATTTTGCAGGCTACAGCGCCATCCCGATACTCGCTATCCCAGACAGCGTGCCTGGGTATCCTGCGCCGCGCAGAGTGCCGCGGCAAATCGCTGCCGCCCTTATTGGAAGCAGCTTTGCGTATGCAGGCAGGGCTTGACCCGCCTGCGCCCATATCCGGCGAAGCGAAAGCCTACCATATCAATCAACGCAGTGAAGGAATTGACTTAGACGGTGTGTCCGGCGCATTGATGGCGACGCAGAACCTCCAAATGCAGACCTTTATCACAAATCCCGGCAGCAGTCAGAGTGGTCCGCAAAAGCAGATCGCATTCGCCGCCAACCAGCGGGACGAGGTGCGTGACCTGCATGATGTAGCAGGTGCGCTGCAGGCTCAGCCGGGGTTGAAACAACAAACCTTTGTCGCTGGATTTTCTGCTGGAGCTGGCGCGAGCGCCGGGACCATTGGATATCAGGAGGACGTAGCGCCCACCCTGAAAGGCAGCCCCAGCGGGAACTGTATGCCCAGCATCCTCTGTATCAATGATCAGGGTGGGCAGATCATGGAGTGCAGCGAAAATATCACCGGCACCCTCCGGGCACAGGAGCATGGACATCAGCCTTTAGTGCTGCGTCCGGGAAAGCCTTTACTGTATGAAAACTATGGAATAGACAGCCGCTATACAGGCCCCCATAAGGTAGCACCAACGCTTTCAGCCAGAATGGGTACGGGCGGTTTGAACACCTCGCTTGTTCAACAGGTGCCGGAGGAGGTCATCTGCATTGCGGGCAACGCCATTGACCGCCAGCCGCAAAACGGCGGCAACGGCTTCGGCTGGCAGCGGGACATTTCCTATACCCTGACCGCCACGGATCGCCACAGCGTCTATGCCCGCCAGAGGGTGGATCAGTTCAGGGATGACGAGATCGCCTCCACGGAGAGCGCGCGGCAGCACAAGGACGCTACAGACCTTGTCTGCCAGCCGCCCTCTACCTGGGATGAGGATTGCCGGAATCTCATTCGCCGCCTCACACCGCTGGAGTGTGAACGGCTCCAGGGCTACCCGGACGGTTGGACCGATGTCCCCGGCGCTTCGGACTCCGCGCGCTACAAAGCCCTCGGCAACAGCGTTTATTTAATCATGGTCGTTATGAGAAGAACAGATGTGAAAACTGCGCCAGGAGAGGATTCCTGGCGCAGTTGCTTCACATAATGTGCTATGCTTTTTGAGATCCAAAACTTTTCAACCACTCCATTGTACTCCGGCTTTTCTGCCAGGAAGGCATTGAGGGAACTGGAGAATCCGAAACTCGTTCCAGAGCTTTCTGCTTCATTGTAAGACTTGAACGGGCATATATGTCTGTAGTTTTAATGTCGGAATGTCCGAGGAAATCGCGCACATGAACGAGATCATTATCCGCGTCGTAAATGTGCATTGCTTTAGTATGGCGCATCAAATGCGGAGGAATTTTCTCCGGTAACATAATGGCTTTGTCCCAATAAACGCTGTTATGTGAAGCTCAACATAACAGCGTCGCGCTGCCCTGCGCCGAGTACATTATGCGCGGCATATATGATGTTCTGACAAGGAGGTGCTGAAAATATCATCCCTGTTTGAAGCCTACATTACCAACCTCGGCAAATACAACGAGGGGCGGCTTGTGGGCGAAACGCTGAAATTCCCGGCCACCACGGAGGAGGTGCAGGCCCTTTTGAAGCGCATCGGCGTGGATGGGGTACGGTATGAGGAAATCTTCATTACCTCATTCGACGGTGATGTGCTGGGCCTGTATGACCATTTGGGCGAGTATGAAAGTATTGACGAGCTGAACCATCTGGCCCATGTGCTGTCTGACCTCGACCAGAGCGACATTGAAAAGTTTGAGGCCGTCATTGACAGCGGCGAATACACAGGCAGCGTCCATGACCTGATCAACCTCGCGCAAAATCTGGATTGCTATGACTTTTACCCCGGCATTGACAGCGAGGAGGCGCTGGGCCGAGCCTACATTGAGGAAATGGAAATGCTGGATGTGCCGGATAATGTGCTGCCCTACTTCGACTTTGAAGCCTACGGGCGGGACGTGCGGATCAACGAGGGCGGCCATTTTGCCCCCGGCGGCTATGTGTTCAATAACGGCGGCAGCTTTGTGGAGCGGTATCACGGAATGGAGAATATTCCCCCGGAGCACCGCATCTTTGCCTATCCCAAGCTGAACATCCGGGAGCAGATGGCGGCGTATCAGGAGGTCATAGACCGTTCGGCGCTGAACGAGGAAAAGCTGCGGCTCCCCACCAGCCGC
>ENA-ORRH01001377-ORRH01001377.1-human-gut-metagenome-genome-assembly--contig:-NODE-1377-length-10856-cov-22.3091_pt1 | contig 10856 bp, 3 predicted proteins | sample MGYA00242173_ERZ509130 | MGnify/ENA primary metagenome ERZ509130 (study PRJEB26280, sample SAMEA2338633) | human gut metagenome | biome: human gut; feature: human-associated habitat; material: faeces... | reverse complement strand
CCGCTGCCGCAGGGCATGGCTCGCGCCTGCGTTCGGCGTGCCGCTACTGGCGTTCTACTGCACCTTCGGGGACATCCTCTCCAACCTGATCTGGTGCGGCATGATGATTTGGCTCTCCTTCTGCGCCATTCGAGGGCTTGCCTATGCGAAAACGCAGACGGGCACGGCGCGGAATATGCGGTACTTCCATATCGGCGTGCTGTGCTTTGCGTTCGCGGAGTATCTGCTCTGGACGGTGGGCTGTTTCTGGCCGGATACCTCACCGGCCAGCCCCACCTTCTGGTGCGATATGCTGCTGACGCTTGCGATTCTGGGGCTGCTGCCCGCCACGAGAAAGGCGGTGGACGCATGACCTATATTGAAAACATCTTCCTCTGCATGGTATCTCCCCTGCTGGTGGCCGCTCTGTGCATGGGCAGGCGGAAGCTCCGCTTCTTCCTGTTCTGCATTGCCGGAATGGGGGTGTGTCTGCTTTCGGCTTACATCAATACCTTCCTCGCGGCGGTATGTCAGGCAGACGCCCTTGCCGCTACGGCGGAGATCGCGCCGGTGGTGGAGGAAATGATGAAGCTGCTGCCGCTGGTGTTCTATCTGCTGGTGTTCGAGCCGGAGGGCGATAAAATCAAGGCTGCCGCAATAACAGTCACCCTCGCCTTCGCCACCTTTGAAAATGTGTGCTATCTCATCCAGAATGGCGCTGACCGCTTCTCCTTCATCTTCTTCCGTGGCTTCGGCACGGGAGCCATGCACGTCCTCTGCGGTCTGATCGTGGGCGGCGGGCTTGCCTTTGCGTGGCGGCGGACGTGGCTGAAGGTCGCGGGCACCTGCGGACTGCTGGGCGCGGCCATCACCCTCCACGCCATCTATAATCTGCTGATCGCCTACGGCGGCGCGGCGCAGTACATCGCCTACGCCCTACCGGTGCTGCTGGTGACGGCAGGAAGGCTATCCGTTTTCCGATTATCACGGAAGCAATAACCGAATATCCACTCCCTGAGAGCTGCTTTTTGGCGGCTCTCATTTTTTTGGCATTTTTTTGGCTCTCAATTTTTTTGAAAAATTTTGCGTTTTGGGTGAGAGTTTTTTCGATTTTTTGTACCTATATAAGTGAAGGGGTTTTTAAGCCGCATTTCAAAAAATCGGAGAGGAGGTTCAAACGATATGTACGATACCGCAAGACGGGTCGCACTCGTCAAGCAGCGGGTGCGGGAAAACACCCGCCGAAGGCAGCGGCGCGAGGCAATAAGCCTCTCCGCAGCGTGTATGCTGCTGTGCGCAGCGCTGACGCAGGCGGCGGACGCATTTGCAGTGCAGGGACAGACCGCCGCATGGGGCAGCTTCGGCGCGATGCTGCTGCGGGAGGACGCAGGCGGCTATGTGCTGGTGGGCGTCGTCTCCTTTGCAGCGGCGGCAACGATCACTGCGCTGTGCTTTCGGCTCAGAAACAGAGAAAACCGTAGAAAAGACGGGACAGGTAAGCCAGACCCGCAGAAACAGGAGGGAAAAACGACATGAAAAAACGAATACTCAGTATCTTGCTTATATGCAGCATGGTGCTGACCATGCTGCCGACAACTGCGATTGCATCAGTGAGCGATTCGCTGGGCAACACACCCGAGGAAAATCAGGCGATTTTGGAGCAGCTCTCCGCCCTGACTGGCGGTAGCAGCGACCAGGTGCTTTCCATGCTGAACGCTTTGGGGCTGCTGGATGAAGACGGCAATTTCAAGGTGGATCAAACCATCACGCTGGACGGCCAGGTGTTGACACTGGCGGCTGTCATGGAGCTGCTGGAAAATCCCGCCACGGATCTCACCCGTATAGCCGACGTGGATGGGACTCCGGTGGCGCTGGGCGATTTGAAGACCATGATCCAAATCGAACAGGAGCTGCAGCGGATCAAGGACACCTATTTCTCCGGCAGGGAGTTTACCGGGGAAGCACTGGAGAATCTCAACAGCCTGATGGAGCAGATGGAGCTGCAGGGCATCAGTTTGCAGTATTCCGCCTCTGCCACAGCGCCTGCGGGCGTTGAGACGGTGGATATGAGCGGCATGATGAGCCAAACGCTGGAGAATCTCGCAAACAACACTTGGAGCTCCGGGACTTTTACTGTATACAGCGGAAAACCGGTCGGCTTTTCCTACCGCATTCAAAAAGGCCAGCTCAGCGAGTATATCACCGGTGTGGAGGTCTCGATAGGCGGGACGAGTGGGGTCGAGCAAAGCGACGGGTCCTACAAGCTGACCTATGCGTATGACGTCCCGAATCCCAGTTTAGGTGGTTGTAAAATCACTGTCAAGGTTACAACCAAAGGAGGGAACCCAGCCTGGCTCGAGAATTCTTATTCCTATGGCGACCTGCTGGGGATGATCGAATTTTACGATGCGGAAAATCTGGTGTTCTATGACGGCGCCGCTTATACCGACCACTGTCAGCTCAAGCTAATAAAGACGGTTGACGCCCCCGCAATAAAAACATCAATGACCGCGCCGGGCTATGTTGAAGAAGTCAAAAATACAGACGTATTATATGATGATTTGTTTATTCCTTTGCTGGCAGAAGGATACACTGGCGGCAGTGCCGACAATCCGGACTTCGTTGCGCTAAGCGATACCATCAGAATTCTGGAGGGTGCCCGCAATTCGGTGCGTCCCAGCGGCTCCTCCCCATTTTATCAACCATACCAAATCGACGCCAGCATCAAGTTTAGCTGGGATACCGACGTAGAAGCCTATACTGGCCCTGCGCCGTATGGCAATAGCGCCACACGACCCTATGCCCCGTTCTGTCTGACGGAGTACAAGTTCAATGGAACACCTCTGAAGATCAGCGGCGGCGGAAAGAAACCGGAGGACTGTACGATTAACAAGGGCGAAACGGTCAACATCTCCCTGCAGTCTACCACTCAAAACAGAGGGGATCAGCAGTACTGGCTACCCTTCGAACTGTATCTGAAGAATGTAAATAGAGATATCCTAAATTCCACCACCTCCGCCGAGACCAGCAACGCCACCGCCAAGCTGTTGGACTCGGACGCCCCCATCATTCAAAGCGTCACGGCCCCGGCGGGAACCTATGCCAGCGGACAGCACGTGCCCATCACAGTTACCTTTAATGAGTTCGTGGATCTTAGAAACGCCCGCGTGGCCATCAATGGCAAAGAGTATACCGCCGCTGAGCTCTCCATGAACAACTACGGTGTCACGGCAATGCTCTGGTACCCAGTGCAGGATACGGATGCCACCACGGTCACCGTCAATGATATGACCGGTGTGAAAGATGTTTTCGACAATATGCTGGATACCACACTCTATCAAAGCAACTCGATTGCCGGCGCCAAGCTGAAGAGCGTCTTGATGCGCAACGCCCCCACCGCACTGACCGCCGACTACGCCAACGGCAAGGCATCGTTCACGATGCAGGCCAACATGGCGCAGGCCTACAAGACCGTATACAGCAATTATCACACCCCGGAAGGCACAGAGCCGAAGGAAGCCCCTTTCCGCCTCGAGCTGAGGGACGACTCCGCGGTTGAACCAATCCATCTGCAGGTCTATCTGGACACAGAGAACGAAGCCTTCACCATTAGCGACTATGCAATCGCACCCTCTGCTTCCGACCGCACCTACACGGTGACGCTGCAGGCCAACGAGGGCACGAAAGACGCGCCTAACTGGGTGAATGTTCTTCCCCTGACCCGGCAGTTCACGGTGACAAAGAAAGTTTCCGCGCACACGGTGACCATCGTCCCGGAAGCGAATGACGCCGACTATACGATTTCCCTCGGCGAAACCACCCGCCCCACGCTTCAGGCCGAGGTTTTGGGGGAAAGCGGTGAGACGGCCAGCTACACCACCGGCAAATGGAGCAGCAGTGACTCGCTCATTGCCACAATCGACGAGGATACCGGCGTTGTTGCCACCACAGGAACCAAGGTGGGAGCCGTCACCTTTACCTTTACGGCGGACAACGGGACTGAGGACGCTGCCGATGATGTGAAGGGCGAGTCAAAGCCCTATACCGTGACGGCAGGCGATTCCCTGGCACTGGTGATTTCCGGCGGCGCGTCCATCGTGACGCGGGTAAATCAGCCCGCCACCGTGCTGTGGAGCTCCAACGCCGCGCTGATGGCACCGGACAAAGAGTTCAATTACAGGATTGACCTGTATGAGGGCAACTACGCGAATGAGGCGGCGCTGAGCGGGCTCAAGCCCGTTGCGACTTATACCGCCGGCAAGGATAAAAACAGCGTGCGGATCGAGGAGAATGTGCTCTCCAAGCTCTCCAACGGCAATACCCCTGCCTACACGGTATTGGTCTCCATGCCGCACCCCAACGCCGAGGGTGAGGGCGTCCGCCTGTCGGCACTTGCCTGGATCATCGTGCAGGCACCGCCTGCCACAGCCAGGCTGACACCGCCCCAGAGCATTTACCTCAAGGATACCGACGACCCCGTCAATATCAAATGGTCGGTGGAAAACGCCACTGTCGGGGCCTCTCAATCGGCCACGCTGACCATTACCCGGGTCACAGAGGACAACACCACCCAAGAGGTGGCCCGTGAGCGCCTATCCGGTACCTCCGGAAGCTTCCCCCTGTCATTACAGAGTGTGAAAGACGGCAATCTGAAGGACACCTATCAAGTGGTTTTGAGCGTGGAGAATCCCGGTGAATCTCCCAGCACCGACTCCTTCCCCCTGTATGTCTACGATGCCGACGCACTGAAGGTGCAGGATGACAAAGGAGACACGATTTCTAAGTTGACCATGGACAATACCTCCAAGGTCAGCGGCAGCCTGCCCACCGATACAGCTGAAATTTTGCAGCTGCGCCAGGAGTTGGGGCTGATCGAGTACATAGGCATCAACTATGACGAGTACGGATGGAACTCCTTTAAAGACGGCATCCGGTGGCTCTCCAGCAACAACAATGCCATTTCCGTCAACTACAAGCAGGGCGGACTGTATGAGGACATCAGAAACTTCTCCTTTGATTCCTACCTTCCCGAAACCAAAATGGCACTGTCCGGCTTGGCCAACGGCACCGCAACCGTCACGGCTACCCATGCCGCCACGGGCATGCGTGCCGCCGTACAGGTGACAGCGAAAACGCTGCAAAATAAGTTCTATCTCTTCCAGCTGACGCCTGCAGCGGAAACTACGCTGCAATACACCGACGGCAAAGGTGTGCCCAAAACGGTCACGACCAACAGTGAAGGCGTGCTGGCGCTTTACGAACCCAACGGAATCGCCAGTGAGGTGTCTCTGCGGTCCGGCTCCGGCGCGGATATTTATCTGGGCACCATCTATAAAGAAAATCTGCGTTCCGGCGAACGGGATGCTACAAAACTGCAGCTTTATCCCTTGAATACCTTCAGCCTTCGGCGAGTCGCCCGGGCATCTGTGACGCTCATCACACCGGACGGCGATCCTTTGGCGAACAAAACGTTAACCGTTCGCGGCGGCGTTTATAAAAACGGAGGCTACTGCGAAACAGCTCTGCTGGGCTCTGGGGTAGGAGCACTTGTCAGCGGCATCACCGGCGACACCTATACCACGGATGCGGCGGGAAATATAACCGTCTATCTGGATTCCACCCAGTTCTGGTCGGCCGAAAAGGGCGAGCGCAACACTACGGTGCTTTCCGCTCTGGATCAGCTGGAGTACATTCTGGAGATCAGCGCAATTGACGGCAACAAGTACTATCCGCTGCTGCTGACCGTCAACGGCAAGCTGGGCGTGGACGATGTAATGCGCACCGCAGAGGGCGTTGTCTCTCTGGAGCGCGTGCCGGAGGGGGAGGAAAACAAACCCTTCATTGTGGCGCAAAGCGTTGATTACGGTCTTGCCAACGGTCAGAAGGTGGATGTCCGCAGCTCGACTGGGAAGATTGGCCCTAACAGCAGCTTTAAAACAGCAACCCTGCACACCACCATGTTCCTCTGGGGCGAGAAGATTGCCAACGCGAAGAATTACAGTCTCAAGATGGCGGACGAATACGGCGTACTTCCTGCCGCCCAGAGCAGCAGTACCAAACAGTATCCCTTCTCATCCATCCCTGTAGCGGAAAACGATCTGACCCTCACAGAGGCCACCATGACCACCTCTGGATGGATCGCCGACGGCAAGGATGTAGGTATGAAAACGCAGCTGAGCCTGAACGGCAGCCTGCTGCAAGAGAAAATAATGCCCTTCCGGGTCGTTGATCTGACCCGAGTGCCCAAGGTGACAGAGGATGAGCGCGTCACCGGTATTCTGCTGACGATGAAGGACTCCAGTGGAGTGAATGACGTTGACTTTGGCGGAGTGGGCGATAGTAACATTCTCAAGGTACTGACCGGACGGCTGGATGATCTGAGCGGTCCGGTGGACACATCCGTGTTCAAAATGATTATCACCCCTAGCGAAGATCCCTCCGTGTTCCGTGCCATGATTTGGGCCGGGTACAATACGCTGGAGATGGAGGACATGGACTATTCCGAGGACGGCGTGGCCTTGGGTGCGAATGTGCTGACGCAGAACCTGGAAGTGGGCGTGCCCGGGACCGGGGATCTGAGCCAGATGGCCAAGGGTACCTATGATCCCAAGGGGGAGTACAACGCCAACTCCATGGCCGACAAGGTCACCAACACGGATCTCAACTTGCAGTTGGAGGGCTTTTACGAAGCGGAAATCCGCTATAACGCCGAAAAAAAGGAGTGGGAGGTTTTCACCGTAGGCGGCGGCTTTACCGCCGGCGTTGGCGTGGGCTTCACCTTCAGCGTGAACGCCATGGCTGGCCCCGTGCCGTTGACAGCAACCTTTGAGCTGGGTGGTGCCATTCAGCTGGATTTTTGTACTGCAGTGCGCTACGGCCGGCAGGGCGAGGGTACAGAGCTTGCCTGGAGCGATCCCACGGCCACGGCAGTGAATGACTTTTTGACCACGCTGCGTATCAACGCCTATGTCCACGCGTTTGGCGGCATTGGCTTTGACTATTCGGTTGTGGCGCTGAAGATCGGCCTATTCGGCAATTTGGATGTGGACAGTCAGAATAAGTTCCTTTCCCGCACCTATCTTGCCGACGAGACAAAGCGCCAGATCAACGGTCAGGCCCTGGGGATCCAAAGCGAAGTGGGAATCAAATTTGTGGCCAGCTTCCTGTTTATCTCCTACGAGGCGGTGATCGCCTCCGGAACCCTTGAAGGCACCAAGACTTTTAATGACTGGAAAACAATCGACAACTACTGGAATAACGCCACCAGTGGGCTGAACCTTGCCTCGCTGCGGATGGCGGCGGCCCAGAGCGGAATGCAGGTGGCTTCTGGCAGCGCAACGCTCCAAAGCCGGGACTATCTGGAGCAATATGCCCGTACTTGGGGCCAGCCCCAGCAGCGGATGATGCTGTTCTCTCTGAACGCCACCAGTGGGCTGGAAAACATCCAGACCAATGCCAACCCCACATCCTATCCACAGCTCAGCGATGACGGGAAGGTATTGGCCTACATCAACGACGGCAACAGCAGCAGTATTTACGACAGCCGGGCGCATTTCGCTACCCTCAATGACGGCGTCTATACCTCCTCCAGCCAAATTGACGATCCCACAGGGTTCTCTGGCTACGGCGACACGAGCGTTTCTTTGTCCGGCACTGGCAGCTTCGCGGCGGCGGCTTGGGTTCGCATGGGCACCGACCTGCCGGGTAAAAATGCCGGTGATCCCGTGACATTGGAAGAGCAAAACCTGCTGATGAACAGCACTGAGATCGTAGTGTCCGTCTATAACGGCACAACCTGGACTTCCACCCGCCTAACCAACGACGGCACGCCGGATCTGGCCCCAGCCACGGCAGTGGGCGGCGACGGCAAGGCCATCGCGTTCTGGCGCAGCGTCTACACCCCCGATCCCGGTACGCAGGGCAGCAACCTGCTGAATTTCACGACCAGAGATTGTATCATGTACAGTTGCTATGACAGCAGTAACGGCGACTGGAGCGAGTCCAAAATGCTTTATAACGGTGCTACTGGCAGCGTGAAGGCATTGCAGGCGGCCATGCTGCCCGACGGAACCGCTATGGCGGTTTACTCGCTGGACCGCAGCGGAACCGGAGATACCTCCGCCTACGAGACCGCCTATTGTACCGTGGCTGCTGACGGAACTCCCGGTACAGCCATGCTGGCGACCTGTGACAGCAATCTTGACGAAAACCCCCAGGTCGTTGCAACCAACTTCGGCAGCGGGGATGACCGATTTGTCATCGGTTGGCACAGTGTCCGAGACGGCAGCAGCGATATTCAGCTGTTGGCTGTGGACGGCAGAGGCACCATGTCCAACAGTTTCCCAGGCTCTTTGTCTGCCTTGACCAGCAGCGGCAACGCCGTCGTGGGCGGAGACTTCCGCTTCGCTTCCCTCAGCGGGGATCATCGCAGCCTCAATGATCTTACCATCGTCTGGAATGAGACTGTCAATGACGCCAACGGCGCGGTAGATCACGGCATTTTGAAGGCGGCCAAGCTGCGCTATGCCACAAATACCTACACTCTGTCCGCACCATTGGAACTGGCAGAGCTGCCGGATCGCACGCTGGTTGACCACTTTGATGCCTATGTCAGCGGCGCCAATCAGGTGCAGGCTGCCATTCAGGCCACCCGGTATGACGATAAAAACCAGGAGGTAATCGGCGGCGTGACCGTTCCGGGGGAGGAAACGATCCTCTATACTGCTACCTCTGATTTTATCACCGATGCGGTGGCAGTGGAACAGATCGGTGTGGATTATGCAACGCTGGCGTTGAACAGCCTGACACCCATTCGCTTTACCATCCGCAACACCGGGCTGAACGATGTGACAAACCTAAAGGTCAGCATTGGCAGCGGGGAAACCGCCACCCTTACAGAAAAACTGCTGCCCAATGAAAGCACCACCCTTACCGTCTGGCACCATGTGAAGGACCGCGTGACCGACCCGAGCTATACCATCACCGCCGCCGGCGGCATCAACGAAAACGGCACAGTGTATCTGGATTATCCCGACATTGGCATCTCGCAAATGGAAGTGATTGCGGAGAGCACCGGCAAGCGCACGGTGCGCATGACCCTCTATAATTCCTCTGCTGCCACTCTGGCCGGCAAAAAGGGTCGCGAGGTGAAGCTTGCGTTCTATGCGGATGATCTGCATACCAAACATGCAGAGGTAGCCTGCGCCACAAACGGCGTATCGATCCGCGATAATGAAATCACCATTTCCGAAGACAGCGCCCTCGCCCGCATCGATCAGGGAACCTTTACACTGGACCTGACCTATGATCTGGGCAAGTATATGAACTCCATTGGCAAAACCGAGATCCCCGATGTGGGTACCTATCTGTACGCCGAGGCGTGGGCGGAAGGTCAGATCGGTGGAACGGGAAGCAATCAGCACCTGCCGGAGTATGACGTCAGTGACAGCGAGGTCAGCGTCCATATGACCGGCGCACTGGCCCGCACCGGAGAGCGGATGACGATGGATGTGACACAGGGGAACGACGGCAACGGTCACAGCACCGCCGCCATTACCCTGCGCAACAACTCCCTGCAGTCTCAGACTAGCGCAGCTCTGGTGGCCACGCTGCTGGATGCTGCCGGGACTGTTCTGGAAACGAAAAAGACCAGTATTGGCGGTGCCATCTCCGGGGAAACCTTCCGGACGGAAACCGTCACCTTCTCCCGGCTTGGCACCCGCGTAGTGGTGCGAGCCGCAGTGCCTGGTAATGACCTTCTGACCTTTGAAGGTCTGGCAGTGGGGCTCGGCGATTTTACCGCCAACGGAACGAACTATACCTATACGTTGCAAAATGATAGCGGAGCAACATCTACGCTAGTCACAGCGATGTCTGGAAACGGCGAGCCCGTGAGCATCAACGGACAGGCTCTGTCCACCGGCGGCAGCGCAACCGTTGCCATCCCCAACAGCGGCACAACCGACATTGTCGTGGGAATCGGTGCTAAAACCTACACGCTGACGATTCTGCGCAATAGCGGCACAGGCGGTAATGAAGGCGGTGGCGGAAGCGGTAATGAAGGCAGTGGCGGAAGCGGCAGCACCGGCGGAAGCGGCTACAGCTACTACACCATCAAGGCAACTGCCGGGGCTGGCGGCTCCATTTCTCCCTCCGGCAATGTTAGCGTCCGTGAGGGCAGAGATCAGACCTTCACCATCACTCCGGATAAGGGCTATGCTGTCGCCAACGTCAAGATTGACGGCAAGAGCATTGGCGCGGCGAAGTCCTACACCTTTGAGAATGTCAGCAGAACCCATACCATCGAGGTCATCTTTATGAAAGCCAACGGCAACCCCCAGACCGGCGTGTTTGTGGATGTAGCCACCGGCAGCTATTATGAGGACGCCGTGGATTGGGCAGTGGAAAACGGCATTACCAAGGGAACCGATGATACCCATTTCTCCCCGGATGGCATCTGCACCCGTGCGCAGGCCGTGACCTTCCTGTGGCGTGCCGCTGGCAGTCCCAAACCCGAAACCCGCACCATGCCCTTCGCCGACGTCCCCGCGGGCAGCTACTACTATGACGCTGTGCTGTGGGCGGTAGAAAACGGCATCACCAAGGGCACCAGCGACACCACGTTCAGCCCGGATGCCACCTGCTCCCGTGCCCAGATCGTCGCGTTCCTGTGGCGTTCCGAGAAGTCCCCGGCAGCGGGTACAGCCAATCCCTTTGCCGATGTGAAGTCCACCGCCTACTATGCAGGCGCAGTCCTGTGGGCGGTCAAGGAGGACATCACCAAGGGAACCACCAACACCACATTCAGCCCCAATGCGGATTGCACCAGAGCGCAGATCGTGACCTTCCTGTATCGCGCCTATCAGGGCAAATAAGGG
>ENA-ORRH01001369-ORRH01001369.1-human-gut-metagenome-genome-assembly--contig:-NODE-1369-length-10921-cov-2.59525_pt1 | contig 10921 bp, 7 predicted proteins | sample MGYA00242173_ERZ509130 | MGnify/ENA primary metagenome ERZ509130 (study PRJEB26280, sample SAMEA2338633) | human gut metagenome | biome: human gut; feature: human-associated habitat; material: faeces... | reverse complement strand
AAATTGCATTCTTCAATGCTTGTAGTAATCTGGACTGACCATTTCCCCTTAGTGCGTCATATTTATTATATTTGTCTCGTGGCAGTTCGACAAGTATATCAATGTCACTTGTATCAATAGCAGTACCTCTACCATAAGAGCCCACATATAAACTATGAGCAGTTTCGCTGGAGCTACCCCAAAATTCCGAATTAACCGCTCTTGTTATGCGTCTATATCTCTGAGATACTAACGAACGCTGTTCAATGCTAATTATTTCGCCTCTTTTTCTAACTGTATCCATATTAATTTTATTTCGTACACAAAAGTACAAAAATAATCCCTATTATCGAATATAATTCGCTATATTTGCACTATAAAATCGTATCAAAGAATGAAACTAAATAGAATAAAGGCTGTATTATCTGAAAAAGGTATCTCTCAGACATGGTTGGCGAAGAAGCTTGATAAAAGTTTCAGTATGGTAAATGCTTATGCCTGTAATAGGATTCAACCAAATTTAGAGACCTTGCAACAGATAGCAGAGATATTGCAGGTCGATTTGAAGGATTTGATAACCGATAAAAAGGATAGGTGACATGAAACAGTTTTCGGAAGCTACACGGGTGCAGATGCCTGCAATGGTTCACCTCACCCGAATAGGATATACTTACTTCGGCAAGTTGAGTGAAGATAAGAATGGCACGGTCTATGACGGTGACACGAATATTCTTTTGCAGGTATTTGAACGGCAGTTTAAGAATCTGAATCCCGGACATGAGGGAGAGTCTCTTCAAGTTTTGAAAGATATTCGTAAGGAACTGAACGATGATGACCTCGGTCGAGGCTTTTACAACCGTCTCAAAGCTGTTTCGCCTGTAAAGCTGATAGACTTTGATAACATTGGGAATAATACGTTCCATTTCACAGCCGAATTTACCTGTAAGAACGGACAGGACGAATTTCGTCCTGACATTACTTTATTCGTAAACGGATTGCCACTTTGTTTTGTAGAAGTGAAGAAACCCAACAATCATGGTGGTATGTTGGCAGAGAGCGCACGAATGAATAAAGAACGCTTCCCAAATAAAAAGTTTCGCCGCTTCATCAACATTACGCAGTTGATGATATTCAGCAACAATATGGAATATGATGCGTTGGGCGGTATCGTACCCATACAAGGGGCTTTCTATTGTACTGGGGCACGTTCATACGCACCATTCAATTGCTTCCGTGAAGAAAATTTAAGCGGTCAGAAAATAGCACCGTTCCATCGTGACTATCCGTATAAGGAGATTGACAAGACGGTGGAAAAACAGATATTGTCTGATTACAATTGCCAGGTCATTCATACAAGTCCTGAGTACCAGACAAATCTTGGTTTCAACACCCCTACAAACAGAATCCTAACATCCATGTGTTCACCTGAACGGTTATTGTATATCATTAGATATGGTATTGCCTATGTCCGTATGGAGCGTGAGGTGGATGGAAAGATAGAATCTACCGACCAAAAGCATATCATGCGTTACCAACAATTGTTTGCATCGTTAGCTATTCGCCAAAAACTGGTAGAGGGGGTGAAATCTGGCGTAGTCTGGCATACACAAGGGAGTGGTAAAACTGCCTTGTCATACTATCTGACCTATATTCTCAACGATTTCTATTCCAAACAGAATAAGGTTGCCAAATTCTATTTCATTGTAGACCGCCTTGATCTTTTGGAACAAGCCACACAAGAGTTTGAAGCTCGTGGATTGGTTGTATCTACCGCCAATACAAGAGCCGAACTGATGGAGCAATTCCGCAGTAATCAGGCACAACAAGGTGTAAGCGGACAGGCAGAAATCACGGTTGTGAACATTCAACGCTTTGCCGAGGATAAAGAAAAAGTACGCATCAGTGATTATGCAACCAATCTTCAACGCATCTTCATTCTTGACGAGGCACACCGAGGATATAAACCCGGTGGCTGCTTTCTTGCCAATCTCTTTGATGCTGACGCCGATGCGGTTAAAATCGCACTTACAGGTACCCCGTTGTTAAAAGAGGAACGTGCCAGTTGCAAGGTGTTCGGAAACTATTTGCATACCTATTATTACGATAAATCCATTGCGGATGGCTACACGCTGAAAATCATACGTGAAGATATAGAAACGTCCTATAAAGAGCGTTTGTCTGATGTGTACGATAAACTGGAAACCCTTGTGCAAAAGAAAGACATTCGTAAGTCGGAAATCATAGAGCATCCAAGTTATGTAAACGAGTTAGCCCGTTACATTATGACGGACTTAAAAGAGTTTCGCAAGATACAAGGAGATGAAACTTTAGGCGGTATGGTCATTTGTGAAACCAGCGAACAGGCAAGGCGGCTTTATGATGTATTTCAAGAAGAATGGCAGAAGTGTCAGCCGAAGCCCATCAAGATAAAACTTTCCGATGGTTCGTATGTAGTGGGTGAACCGGAAGTGGATTACAAATCAAAATACAGACCGCTGAAAGCTGGAATCATTCTTCACGATACGGATGACAAGGAAACTCGCAAGCAGATAGTCAAAGACTTCAAGAAAAATATGACAGTGGATATTCTCATTGTCTTTAATATGCTTTTGACTGGTTTTGATGCGCCACGCTTGAAACGCCTGTATTTCGGGCGCAAACTGAAAGACCACAATCTGCTTCAAGCCATAACACGTGTAAACCGTCCTTATCCCGGTATGCGTTACGGTTTTGTCATTGACTTTGCCGACATCAAGCGCAATTTTAAGGAAACCAACGAAGCATATTTACAAGAATTAAACCGCTTTAATGACGTGGATGAGACTGGCGAATCCGCTGCCACCGATACCTTTACCCAAGTCATTGAGGACAAGGAAGAGATATTGAATCAGATGAAGAAAGTTCGGCAAACGCTTTTCAATTACACATACGATAATGCGGAAGAATTTTCTTCTGAAATCTCCACCGAAGAGGATAAAGCTGTATTGCTCGACCTCAAACAGGCATTGAAATCAGCCAAGAACATGGCGAACATCGTGCGTACATTTGGTGATGATGAAATGAAAGAGCAATTTGCCAAACTCGAAATCACCAAGTTGCCGCAACTACTCTCTGAGGTGCAAAGACGGATAAGTATCATCAATCAGAAAGAGGCTTTCAATACAAATGAGGAAACGAAAACTCTAATCAATGAGGCAATGATGGATATAGAGTTCACTTTCTCCAAAATAGGACAAGAGGAAATGCGCCTTATATCCGGTGGTGTGGAATTGAAAGAGAAATGGCAACGTACCATTTCTTCATTTACCCAAAACTTCGACCAAGACGATCCGGAGTTTATCTCGTTGCGTGAAGCTTTTATGGAACGCTTCAAAGAACACGGTTTTGTGATTGACACGATAGCCAAGTTCAACGAAGAAACACAGGCTTTGGATGAAATCATTGGTCGTCTGCAAGACTTACAAAAACGCAATAATGTCTTGTTGAAAAAGTACAAGGGCGATGAAAAATTTGCTCGTGTACACAAGCGTATTCGTGAAGTGAATAAGCAGAGGGAAGATAAGAGACAGAAGCCTATGTTCTCTTTCCTTGACGAAGAGATTGCTGCCATTCTCAATATTATAAAAGAGGATGTGGATGCCAAAGTGTATGATCGTAACGACATTCTGAAAAAGGATGCTTATTTCGGACGCACGGTGATGGCTCTTATCAATGGATGTTTGTTCCATTTCCCACAAATAAAGCCCGAAATGGAGGATTACAAATTTATTCAGACACGCATTTCACAACAGTATATCAACCAATATAACGCCACTTACGGCATTGCATAAAGATTATGTCAGATATTAAAGAAAAAACATTAAGGCTCATCGACGGACTTAAAGCCACCTGCCAATCATACGGTATGGGAAACGATGGTAACGAATATAAAATTATCACTCAGGTATTTCTCTATAAATTTCTGAATGATAAATTTGGTTATGAACTAAAAAATGCGAAGAGTGAGATTGCCAAGAAATTGACGGGAGATGTAAAATGGGAGACAGCATACGAGAATCTTTCTGATGATGAACGTATGCTTATTCAGAGTGCCATTTCTCCGGATGTTCCGATGCTTGAACCTTACCACCTGATAGCCAATCTTTGGAATCAACAGGGGAAGGGGGATTTTGATACCATCTTCGATTCTACTATGACCGATATAGCGGAACAAAATGCGGATATATTTTCCACACAGACCACAGCCAACACAAAAATACCTTTGTTTGAGGCGTTGACTCCATTTGTGACCGATACAGCACAACGTGCCCCATTCGCTCGTGCATTGGTGGATAAATTGGTAAACTTCTCTTTTGAAGAGGCGTTTGCGCAAAACTACGATTTCTTCTCCAGTATCTTTGAGTATTTGATTAAGGACTACAATACCGCCGGAGGAGGAAAATATGCGGAGTATTATACACCTCATGCCATAGCAACGATTATGGCTCGTCTGTTAGTGGGGGATAATGCCGATTTGCATAGCATGGAATGTTATGACCCATCGGCAGGAACAGGTACACTTCTGATGGCACTCAGTCATCAAATAGGTGAAGACCGTTGTACCATCTTCTCGCAGGATATTTCCCAGCGAAGCAACAAAATGTTGAAACTTAATTTGTTGCTTAACGGACTTGTATCTTCGCTTGATAATGCCATTCAGGGTGATACTCTTGTTAGCCCCTATCATAAGAGCGATGACGGACAACAGTTGCGTCAATTTGATTTTGTGGTAAGTAATCCGCCTTTTAAAATGGATTTTTCCGATACCAGAGAGAAAATAGCTGCCATGCCTGCTCGTTTTTGGGCTGGAGTCCCCAATGTGCCAGCTAAAAAGAAAGAGTCAATGGCTATATATACCTGTTTTATCCAGCACGTTATCAATTCGCTGAAAAAAACAGGGAAGGGAGCAATTGTTATTCCAACAGGCTTTATTACCGCAAAAAGTGGTATTGAGAACAAAATTCTTCATAAGATAGTAGATGACAAAGTGGTGTTTGGCTGTGTTTCCATGCCAAGCAACGTGTTTGCCAATACGGGTACGAATGTCAGTGTGTTGTTCTTTGATAAATCTGCCACTGCCGAAAAGGTGATTTTAATTGATGCCAGCAAATTGGGCGAAGAATACAAGGATGCCAACGGATTAAAAAAGGTACGACTGAATGATGATGAGATAGAGAAGATTGTCGGCACATTCCAACGAAAGGAAGCTGTAGAAGATTTTTCCGTGGCTGTTACTTACGATGAGATAAAGGAAAAAGGATATTCTCTTTCTGCTGGACAATATTTCGACATCAAGATTGATTATGTAGATATAACCGAAGATGAGTTTAATTCCCGAATGGCGAACTACAAGCAAACCCTTTCCGAGCAATTTGCAGAGAGTCATCGCTTGGAAGAAGAAATAATGAAACAGTTGGATGCTTTGCATTTCAACGCAAACGTAGGTAACGAATAAACGAGGTATTTATGTTTTGTCCCACGAAATGTGGGACAATTAGAAAATTGCCACAATTGTTTGCCAATTATAAAAATAAGAAATTGAACTAACAATGAGTAACGAAATTCAGTTTTTACTATATAACCTCCCTGATGAAGAGGGGAAGGTACAGGTCATTATAAAAGACGAGACCATTTGGTGTACGCAAAAGGCTATGGCAGAGCTTTTCGGTATTGACAAATCGGGTATTAGTCGGCATATAGCCAATATCTTCAAGGATGAAGAACTGCAGCAAGATACGACAGTTGCAAAAATTGCAACTGTCGTAAACCGAGGTATAAGAGGCGAGGTGGAAGATTTGGTCGATTTCTATAATCTTGATATGATTATTGCTGTTGGCTATCGTGTATCTTCTCCAAAAGCTACCAAGTTCCGTCAGTGGGCTACCAGGATTCTTAATGAGTATATCAAGAAAGGCTTTGTGCTTGACGATGAACGCTTAAAACAGGGAACGGCAGTATTCGGAAAAGACTATTTCCGTGAATTGTTGGAAAGGGTACGTTCCATCCGTGCCAGTGAACGGCGTATTTGGCAACAGATTACCGATATATATGCAGAGTGCAGTATTGACTATGACAAGAACTCGCCTACCACACACGATTTCTATGCCATGATACAGAACCGCTTTCATTATGCCATTACAGGGCAAACGGCAGCAGAAATCATCTACACTAAGGCTGACCATACCCAAGAACACATGGGACTGACCACATGGAAGAATGCTCCCGATGGGCGTATCTTGAAATCGGATGTGTCAATAGCCAAGAACTATTTGCAGGAAAATGAAATCCGTCGGTTGGAACGTGCGGTAACGGGGTACTTCGATTATATTGAAGACCTCATAGAGCGTGAGAACACATTTAACATGGAGCAGTTTGCAACCAGTGTCAATGAGTTTCTGACTTTCCGCAAATATCAGATATTGCCGGATAAAGGACGCATTTCTGCGGCACAAGCCAAGGCAAAGGCAGAAAGCGAATACGATATTTTCAATATAACTCAACGGATTGATTCAGATTTCGATAAACAGATTAAAGGAATGTTGGATAAGTAATTCTTCCACAAGTTGTGGAAAGGTTGTACTCAATATTAGAAATTATGAAGATTAAAGATATAGTTCGATTCCATTCTGAAACCACAATACCTATTCCCGATGTGGTTTATCATCTTTACAGCCTTCCCTCGTTTGATAACAACCAAACGAGGGAGGAACTTTTGGGGCAAGATATTCAAAGCAATAAGTTTACCGTACCTAACCGTTGCATCTTATTCAACAAACTAAATGTGCGCTTTAAGCGTATTTGGCGAATCGATTCTGATGAGGACCATAAAATCGCTTCAACTGAATTTTTGCCATTAATTATTGATGAAAACAAGGTTGATTTTGACTATTGCTTTTATCTGTTGGCTTCTCCTGTTATTACCGACTATCTATGCGGACAAAATGCAAATACTTCTGGGAGTCACAAAAGAATTGATCCGACAAACTTTTTCAATATAGGAATCAAACTGCCACCATTGGCTCAACAATACGAGATAGGGAAACTCCTATCTTCCCTTGACGCTAAAATAAAACTTAATCGTCAGATAAATCAGAATTTAGAGGTTTATAATCTCTGGTTGTAGCTTAAAGGCATCGGCATATACACGCATTTGGTAAAGATTGATGTGTGGGTTCAGTTTCTTACGGACAAACTGAATTATTTTTTCTTTCTCTTGCTCATCTATGTTGACACCAAAATAGATCGACTCAAAACATTCTCCTTTCACCGGCATATAATGGTGTATCTCTCGCCAATCCCATGTTTCCTTAGGATGTTTGGCTTGTGTTGGAGTCAAGGCTGCATACATAGCACTTGGTTTAGGCATTACTAATCTGACCTCCTGCTCATATTCCCACTCCTTCGCTTTTGTTTGCCATTGGTAATTGAAAATATCCTGTGCTGAATTATATGCGCTTGGACGTTCGATGATATTACAATATTGAACATCAAGGACAATAGGATTAATGTATATTGAGCCAAACATTGGAGGAACAAATTCTAGTACTTTATCCAAATCAAGACCGATGCAGATGCCTTTGTGGTTATAACAATAATGTGCCCACATGAGTATAGAGTCATTGATTTTTGACAAGCTGCACAGCCATGTATCATTACGCAAATTGAATGCATCGTTTTCCTCTTTCTCTACCCACCAATCCTTTGGTATCCATCCTTGAAGTTTAGAGTCCGGCACATTTGAGTAGTCAATTAATTTAGGATGACAATCAAAAGGGTCATTCAGTTGAGACGCATTAGTGAATTGGAGATTCCGGTTTCCAATCATGCTCTTTGCGCCAACTATATCTAAATATTTGTAGAGTATACGAGACATTTTTTATTCTATTGTTATTTGTCCATTCATTAAAAGTGGTAAAAGTTCGTCACGCTGCTTAGTCAAAACTTTGAGCTGTGCGATATTATTATGTAAATGTACTATTATATTTTCAATCAGTAGAGAAAATTTTATTGCTATTTCAGAATTATAAGGAAAATCAAATTTCATCATAAGTTCTGGATTTATTCTTCTGTGGCTATGAGAAGTACCAGTAGCACCTTGCGTACAGTATTCAATGAATTTTGCACTTTTAGCCAACATGAACAAGAAACCTTTTGTTTTCAGAGAAACAGGATTCCATACAACAAATTCTGTTGAACAAATCTGATTAGATCCTCTATTTCCACAGATTACTCGACTTGTCCAAGGATTAAGTTTAGATACCAAAATACAATTGTTAGTGACTATAAACTTTGCACTTTGAATATCTATTCCATATTCTTCTGCGTAAGTTCCTGTTTTATCATATTCGGGCAAACTATAATGTTTGAATAATTCATTAGACTGTGCCTGTGGATTAACTGTTTCTTTTGAAATACTTGCTAATTGATAAATGTTTGCATTTGTCCACTCTTTTGGAATCATTCTTTTTAACTTTTCATTCCATACCATTTCTCCACCACTTGATTTATACGGCTTGCCATCTTTGTTGGGAAAGTCAAACTGCACAAACCAGTAATCATAGAGTTGCTTTGCCATCGCTTCTAAATTCTGATTTATCTGCTCATTGAGTCTGATTTTTTGGTCAAGATTCAAGAAAAATGTGCCAATGCTTTCCTCCGAACAAGAAAGTGTTGGCATTTCGTATCTTAGAATTTGCTCTTTATCTCCACGAGGCATTTTACTTCCTTTGGCTCCTTGCATTACATAGTCAAAAAAAGAATCTTGAAGTAGCACGGCATAAAGAAAACTTGGTGAATGTCCCTCTTTAGCTCTAAAAACCAACACATCAGAAGAGGCTCCACCATCTATATCTGCAAACCAAACCTTTTTGAGATATGGTCTGATATTTGCTATTAATACATCGCCACGTTGATAGCGAGTGAGACAACAAGACTGTGGCGGAAGATTGGTTGCAATTTCCCGTCCTTTTTTGTTTTGTAATATGCAGTCTGTAGTAACATATTCGCGTAAGGCAATATCGTTACTACTGATTTTGTCGGTTACATAATCTGCGATTGATGATAACTTAGTCATATACATCCTGTTTTGGATGCAAAGTTACGCATTTTCGGGCAGAATCTTGCGCAATTACTTATCCCAAGTATTTCTTATGAGCCAATTTTACATTATTTTGGTTCACAATCGCATAATGCAGTGTTGTGTCAATACGTACATGTCCAAGTAAGCGTTGCACCTGTTCAATAGGCATACCTTTGTCGATAGCCATTGTCGCAAGGGTACGACGGAACTTGTGAGGATGAACTTTAGGTATAGAAAGTGCTTGTCCCAATTTCCGGATTTTTACTTCTACGCCACTGATAGTAAGGCGTGTGTGAGGAGAATGGAGTGAGACGAATAAAGCAGGATTGTCGTCAGTACGCCCATTGAGGTATTGTTGCAAATGCAGTTTGGTTCGGGCATTGAAGTAAACAACACGTTCCTTATTTCCCTTTCCGAATACCACACACTGTCGTTCGTGAAAGTCTATATCTTCACGGTTCAGTTTTACTAATTCACCTACACGAATGCCTGTAGATGAAAGAAAGTCTATAATAGCAAGGTCTCGTTTGTTAGTGCAACTATCTCGAAGTTGCTCCAATTGTTCGTCAGAAAGTACCTCTTTTACAAGTGAATCAGTTTTAACCTTGTGGATACGTCTGACCGGACTTTTGGCGATGTAGTCTTCATCTTCTAACCATGCAAAGAAACTGGAAAAGATGCGTCGCATATTGTCAATGGTAACTTTACTGGATTGATGTTCTTCTTGATAATCGGATAGATAAGTACGAATGTCGGATGTGGTAATATGACAGATAGCCATTGAAAGTGTAACTAATAGCCGTTCAATGGTATTACGGTAGTACGCCAATGTCTTATCCGAACACCCCTCTATTTTCTTTGCTGATATAAAAGAGTTAAGAAACTGTTCGTTTTCTTGTGTTTGCTGGTACACACACTCCTCTTTTTCGATAATCTCAACGTTATGCAGTTCTGATGTAATCACAGCTTTAAGCTGCGCCATTTGTCGGCAATCTAAGTCACGCTGCATCTTCGCAACTATCGCCTGAATGATGTTTTCTTTCATAATTCTGATATTTACGTCCTTATATATAATATAAGAGACTGCTAAATCAGAATTTACCGATGCCTGACCGTTCATCAAGAGTGGAAGAAGTTCGTCTCGCTGCTTAATCAAAGCGTTGATTTCTTCAATACATAGTTTGCGTTTCTCCCATAATGGAGATATGATACTTTCATATTTCTCAATCAAAATTGAATTAGGTAATACCATATTATACTCACAGAGGTTTTCTTGACTGATTTTTTTCTGAATAGAACCAGTTTCTATCTGCTTTGCAGGAATGCTCCTAAGCATTTGATAGGTAAACATTAAATATTGTTCGTTTTTGGGAAGAATTATATGTGCGTGATTGTTCACCCAATTCTTACCCCATATATATTGTACGATAGGGAATCCTTTTGAATCAGAAGTTGAACCATCTTCTGCCAACAGAATATAATCTCCATCAAAGATATATTCATTTACATAGTCCATAATACCTGTTGCACCATAGTACGGATAGTTGCCTTTTCTTTCCTCTCTATCTTTACTTGATAAAGGAATGCGTTTTGAATCAAAAAGATTGATAAAATCTTTTAGCTTGCAATTGTCCCATTCATTTGGTATCTTACGTTTCAACTTTTCATTCCAAACCATTTCACCACCGCTCGACTTGTATGGTTTGCCCTCCTCATTCGGAAAGTCAAATTGCACAAACCAGTAATCGTAAAGCTGTTTTGCCATCGCCTCTAAATTCTGATTTATCTGCTCATTGAGTCTGATTTTTTGGTCAAGATTCAAGA
>ENA-ORRH01001367-ORRH01001367.1-human-gut-metagenome-genome-assembly--contig:-NODE-1367-length-10954-cov-3.7097_pt1 | contig 10954 bp, 10 predicted proteins | sample MGYA00242173_ERZ509130 | MGnify/ENA primary metagenome ERZ509130 (study PRJEB26280, sample SAMEA2338633) | human gut metagenome | biome: human gut; feature: human-associated habitat; material: faeces... | reverse complement strand
AAAACGAGACGACCGAAGTCGCCTCGTAAAAGTCTAACTTTGAGGGGTCACCTCAAAAAAGGAGCGTTTTATATTCGCTCCTTTGTTAAAATTATAAAGTTAAGGCACTAAATTCGCCCTAAATGATAAAAAATCTTGACATCTCCCGCAAAAGTTCTATAATACATTTTCGGTAATGCGAGGATGTAGAAAGATGAATAAAGAAAGAGACTATTTTTTTGATAATTTAAAAGCGGTATTGATATTCTTAGTTGTGCTTGGACATTTCCTGCTCCCAATCCGTGGAGATAATCCACTGGTGGTAGTGAAACGGCTCATCTATGTATTTCATATGCCGCTTTTTGTATTTATCTCCGGCTATTTTGCCAAGAAAATTTATAAAAATGGACAATATAATTTTAAGAAAATATTGTATCTGCTGAAAGCATATGTTGTGTTCGTTGTGGCAATTCAGATAGTATATGCCATTGCGGGATTTGAAAAATTTACGGAGATAGATTTCTTTTCCCAAAGTGGTGCACCGTGGTATTTATTTGCAATGATTGTATGGTATCTGACGATACCACTTGTCCGTAAATGTAAAGCGGTGCCGGTTCTTTTGCTTACGGTAGTGCTGGCATTAACAGCTGGCTATTTTAAAAATGTGGGGGACTTTTTATGTCTGTCACGAATTCTGGTATTTGGACCGTTTTTCTATCTGGGCTATTTTCTGGAGCAGAAGACACTGGAAAAAGCATTGCAGCCAAAGCTTCAGAGACTGGTGGTTCCATGCGCGGAGGCAATCTGTATCTTTATTCTGGCATATGGAGCAAGGTTGAAAGATTCCCTGGGAATGGTATATGAAAATATATCCTATTATGAACTGGAAGAAGTGTGGAAAGGACCGATGGTCCGCCTTTCCCTGATGATTGCAGCATTTCTTATTTCCTGGGCAATTATGTTTTTCATTCCGAGAGGAAAGACAAGGTTGTCAGTAATCGGACAGAATACCATGCCGGTATATATGCTGCACCGGATTTTACGGGATATTCTGATGTTTGCCGGAATCTATGATTATCTGGGTGACTGGGGCTGGATAGCATTTTTTATCCTGTTGGGATTAAGTGCTGGAATCGTATATGTGTTAAATAATTCACATGTTGTCAATCAGGTCAACCGGATACTGGAATTACATACGCCACAGTTGATCAGAAACTTAAAAAGGCAACGGGCACGTTAGTCTGGATGGAAGAGATTGATACCATTGGAATGATAAAGAGAGGTGGTCGTATGTCAGAAAATAGAAAAATTCGTGTTTTTTATCAGTTTAACGGATATGTCCAGGGTGTGGGATTCCGCTATCGCATGTCGCATCTGGCGGGGCATTTTGGTGTGACTGGTTGGGTGCGCAATGAATATGACGGCTCGGTACAGGCAGAATTGCAGGGACTGCCGGAAGAAATTGATATGATAATTCAAAGACTCTGCCAGGACCGTTACATCGAAATCCGCAGCATGGACAGAAAAGAACTTCCACTGGATGAGACGGAACGGGGTTTCCATGTAAAATATTAAAATGCAAAAAGCAGCTTCTGGCATACTTTGTCAGGAGCCTTTTTACTTTACAGGAAATTGCTTTCCTGTAAAGTAAAAAGGCTCTGCGAGGATGCGCACTGCGGCGTATAAGGTAGATGTCGCAAGCGACCGCCACAGGTGAGAGAATGTGCCAAGGCACATTCTCTGTTTAGAAAAGTTGCAAAAAATAGCAAGAAATAGTAAACTGTGGGATATGCGAGTATACTACTATGAAAATGAATTAGAGGATGAATTCAATGCATTTGACAGCTTTGCCATCCAGCTTGCCTTCGAACAGGCTAAATTGAAAAAGAAAAAGATGTACCGTGTAATCCGGGAAGGCAATTATACCGGATTTCCGGGATTTTACGGAGTGTTAATGCGCCATTGCAACACACTGCCGTTAAGCTCTAATTTTAAGACCATGGAGAAATTCATTGCTGCCGTAGACAGGGTATTAGAGAAAAATCAGTTTGTACTTGTCTATCTGGAGCAGGGAATGTGGTGGAATTACCGGAAACCAAGACCGCTGCAGAAGGGCGCATTTACCTTCGCTGCCAGAAATAATAAGCCGGTATTTCCCGTATTTATTACCATGGAAGACAGTGATGCTTTAGATGATGACGGATTCTATGTGCAGGAATATACGGTGCATTTCTGTGAACCGATTTATCCGGATCCGAATAAAAAGCGTGCACAGAATTCCTGTGAGATGCGGGATAAGAATTATGAAGCGTGGAAAGCTGTTTACGAGCAGACCTATGGAGAGAAACTGACCTATAGTTGTGATGAGGAACAGCCGATTAAAGAGAAGAAAGCACTCTAATAAAAGTTGCAGGAAATGTAACATGTATTGAGAAAGGGTAAAGGGATAAATTATGAATAATCAGTGGAACCAGATGCCACCAAACATGCCGCCACAGCAGAGACCGCCGATGCTACCGAATATGCCGCCACAGCAGAGACCGCCGATGCCACCGAATATGCCGCCACGACAGGGAAAAATGCCACGGCCGGAGCTTTCTCCGGAAGATAAGAAACAGGCAGACAAATTATGTATTATTTCCATGATTTTGATGTTTGCACCGATGGTAGTAATTTTTCTAAAGAATATTATTCTGGGACTGTTGTTTGATGCAGGAAAAGAAGAATTTTATTATAATATCGCAAGCAGCTATGTATTAGGTTCAATTCTGACTTTTCTTATGGCTGGCTGTGGAATTGCAGCACTGGTACTTATGATTTTGGTCCGTGTAAAATATCCGCAGAGTGTATTTGGTAAAGTGCTGATGTGGCTTTATATTGCACTTGCCATTCTTGTAGTAGTATTTATAGCAGTAACAATTATTGCCTGTGGGCTGGCATTCATAAGCTGTGTCCGAAACTGTCCGGGCTGATGAGGCAGGAAAATAAATGATAGATATTACGATTTTGCACTGGAGAATTTCGCCGTATTTTATCTGTTTTCTCTTAAGCTTTGTACTGGCATATCTTTATGTCACATGGTATTTGAAAAAAGCAGGAGTAAAGGGCAGTCATATCTTTTATTCAGAGCTTTTGAATACAGTTCTGGCATTATATTTTGGAGCATTTTATACCTTTATTGTGCAGCTGGCAGAACAGGGTAAAGTAGAAACATTTGGTTTTTCCAGTCTTGGCGGTATGGCGGGCATCCTGCTCGGTGTGTGGATTTTTGCAAAAATCAGTAAGGAACATAAGATAGAGCTATGGACTGCATATGTGCTGGCATTGGGACTGATGTATGCGGTTTCAAAGCTCGGCTGCTTTTTTGCAGGCTGTTGTGTTGGCATGAGATATCAGGGACCTGGCAGTATCCGCTATCTTGATAATGGAGCAGCGGGGGAATACCTTTTTCCGGTCCAGCTGGCAGAGACGCTCTTATTTCTGCTGGCGTTTTTGTTGCTTCACAGGATGGCAGAACGAAAAAGGAATGGTATAATTCCAAAGAGTCTGTTGCTGTATGCGATATTAAAATTCGTACTGGATTATCTGAGGTATTATGAAGACAGAAAGATTTTCAGTGCGAACCAGTGGGGATGTCTGCTGGTAGCTGTAAGCGTATTGCTCTATGAAGCAGTACGGCAAATTAAACAAAGAGCGAATAATAAAGTAATATAACGGATATGAGAAAAGAGTTTTGTGGGTGTTGTGCCGGCAGAACTCTTTTGCATTGTTATGCATCCAAAGAAGCTGCAGGACAGGTTATGGTGGTTATCAAGCGTTATATTTATTGTAAAAGGCTGGATTCGGAACAAAGTATTTAGAAAAAATCAAAAAATAAGTTTACATAATATAGGTACAAAATATGGGACACATCCTGTTGTAACATAATCTTATCAGAGAGCAAAGCCACTGAAAAATACCAGAAAAGTGGCAGAAAAGCGAAGGAAAAGATAAGAAAAAAGACACAGGGAGGTCACAATTATGCGTGATAATACAGTACATGTAAGAAGAGGAAAGAAACATCCGTCAAGAATGGAAATGATAGTGCTTGCAGCTCTTGCAGCCCTTATGGTAAGCGGCGGAACATTATTACTGCTGGCAGCTTTGCTGGGACAGGATATTACAGACTGGAACCACAGGGCAGCAATTACAGCAGGACTTTCTCTTGCCGGAGTTGTGTGGGGATGGTTAATCAGGGCAAACCGTTAGACATATCCGTGGGATAAGTACGACATGGTTTTTCGAATTGAGGTTGACGCATTCCCGATAGTTTTCTATAATGAAACTGATTATATTGTACAGGAAAATCAAAAGAAGATTTTCTGTTGTTTTGGAAAAAAAGGGAATTGAAGGAGACGGAAAATGAAGAAAACAATTCGTAAGATAGAGATACTTTTCATGGCATTGATTTGCATTTTTGCCATGTCAGGAATGCCGATGCAGGTATATGCAGGTCCTGCGGATAATTCGCTGGAGACACTGACAGTAGCCGAGGGTTCATTATCACCTGCATTTGAAGGAAGCCGTATGTACTATACGGTACAAGTAGCACAGGATGTAAGCAGCGTGACGGTAAGTGCAAAAACGGTAAATCCGGCAGCAACGATTCAGTCCGGGGTGGGGACCACTACCTTAAAAACAGATGGAGATACAAAGATTGACGTAGTAGTGCAGGCAGAGAATGGAAATCTTGCAACTTATCATCTGACCATAACTAAGTCTGCAACAGGTGCTGCAACAGATACTACCGGAACAGATACTACAACAAGCACAGACACAGGCAATACTCCGTCGGACAATAATACTGGAGCAGATAATGGCACAGATACAGCCACACCGGACGATACTGTATCTGCCTATACCGTGTCAGAAGATTTCGCAGCAGAACAGATTCCGGCAGATTTTACAGAAGCACAGGTAACTTATCAGGGAGCTGAATACCGTGGTGCTGCTTTTAACAATGGTAATTTATCTCTTTTATATATGACAGATGCAGCAGGAAATGCAGGCTTTTATGTGGTAAATGGCACCGATGGCAGTGTGTGCCCATATATTCGTATCGATAATGGGGATAAGTATCTGATTTTAATGACACCTTCGGCAGTGACTTCCTTTGTACCGGGCGAAGCAACCACGCTTATTCAGGTTGGGGACAGTACATTTGAAGATGCATACGCAACAGATACAGAAAATATTTATACCGTATATGGAATGACAAATGATGGACAGGAAGGCTGGTATAATTACAATACCAGTGATGGAACCTTCAGCGAATACCAGTACAGTGACAGCACAGAGGAGGATACCGATACCACCTATCTTCAGAATGCATTAAATGACTTAAATGACAAATATACCGCTAGAAAAGACCGGGATTTAAAAATTATTGCCGGATTAATTGTAGTAATCGTAATTCTTATTTTTATCATTATTAATCTGTTGCTTCGTGGAAGAAGAGGTTATGAAGAAGAGGACGATGATGAAATCGAAGAAGCAGTAGATATCTTTGAAGAAGAAAAACGCAGAAAGGCAAAGAAGAAACAGAAATTCGTAGAAGATGCCGGTAAAGTCGAAGAAGAACCGGTCGAAGAAAAAGAGACCAGTGCAGTGAAGGATTTACCGGAGAAAGCAGAGTCAGAAGAAAAAGAAGAAGCGGATTCCGCCGCTCAGTTACCGGAAGAAGTGGCAGAACGGTTAGGCGAAACTGACTTTATGGAAGAATTTGAAGAAGAACCGGAATTTATGTCCGGCAGAAAGAAACGTGAAAAGGAAAAGAGAGAAAAAAAAGAGAAGAAACGGCGGAGCAAAGATATTTTTGATGACGATGATGAGGATAATGGAATCTTTGCAAGCCATGATGACTTTATTGAAAAAGAATCATCAGATGATGATATTGAAGTAATGGATTTAAATGATTTATAGGAGAATTGGCGCGTAGTGACAGGAGGATTTTATGCATAAACCATATACAAAACAAGCGCAAAAAGTAATAGAACTGACGACAAAAGCAGCCAGAAGCATGCATCATAATTATATTGGAACAGAGCACCTTTTACTGGGATTGCTAAAAGAAGGCAGTGGAGTAGCTGCCTGTGTTCTGATGGATGCGGGAGTAGAAGAAACCCGTCTGGTAGAACTGATAGAAGATTTAATTGCTCCATCTTCGGATGTGGCAGTATTAGACCGGAAAGGTTATTCTCCAAGGATTCAGCATATCATTGAGACCGCTGACCAGGAGGCAGAGCGTTTTGACAATGAGAATATCGGAACAGAACACCTTTTAATTGCATTATTGAAAGAGGCAGACTGTGCCGGTGTACGTCTGTTGAATACACTGGGTGTGAATATCCAGAAGATTTATATTGAGACTCTGGTAGCCATGGGAGAAGACGTAAACCGCTATAAAGAGGAGATTGCGGCAAGCAAATCCGGAAAAAAGAAAGCAGTAGAAGTAACGCCAACCTTAGATCAGTATTCCAGGGATTTAACTGCTATGGCAGCCTATGGTGAGATAGACCCGGTGATTGGCAGAGAGGCAGAGATTGCCCGCGTGATTCAGATTTTAAGCCGCAGGACGAAAAATAATCCATGCCTGATTGGAGAGCCGGGAGTTGGAAAGACAGCTATTGCAGAAGGACTTGCCCAGCGTATTGCATCCGGACTGGTTCCGGATACAGTCCGGGGAAAACGAGTGGTAACACTGGATTTATCCGGAATGGTAGCAGGCTCTAAATACCGTGGAGAATTTGAAGAACGGATTAAGAAAGTCATTCGTGAAGTGACAGAAGCAGGAAATGTACTTCTTTTCATAGATGAACTTCATACTATTATCGGAGCAGGTGGAGCGGAAGGTGCTATTGATGCATCCAATATTTTAAAGCCATCCCTTGCCCGTGGAGAAATACAATTAATCGGAGCAACCACATTAGAAGAATACCGTAAATATATTGAAAAAGATGCAGCCCTGGAACGTCGTTTCCAGCCGGTAACGGTGGAAGAGCCGACGGAAGAACAGGCGATAGAGATATTAAAGGGATTAAGAGAACGCTATGAAAAGCATCATCATGTACAGATTTCAGATGCGGGAATAGAAGCGGCAGTGAAGCTGTCTGCCCGTTATATTGCAGACCGTTATCTGCCGGATAAGGCCATTGATTTGATGGATGAGGCTTCCTCTAAGGTTCGCCTTGGCGGATTTAAAATGCCGGAGAAAATCAGTGAACTGGAGCGTAAGATTGCTCAGTTAGAGGACGATATGGAGACGGCATTGATGGAACAGCGGTTTGAAGATGCCGGGGCAATCCGCAAGGAGAAGGAAGCTGTCCGGAAGAAATACGAAAAGCAGGTGGAAAAATACCATCGGGATGCAGACAAGAAGAAACTGGTTGTCGGAGAAAATGAAATTGCAGAAATTGTATCTGACTGGACAAAGATACCGGTGAAGAGACTGGCAGAGGGCGAGGCTGCACGTCTCAACCGTCTGGAAAAGACACTGCATAAGCGTGTAGTAGGACAGGAAGAGGCAGTCAGTGCAGTGGCAAGAGCAGTCAGAAGAGGACGGGTAGGATTAAAAGATCCGCATCGTCCGATTGGTTCCTTCCTTTTCTTAGGACCGACCGGAGTTGGTAAAACAGAGATAACAAAGGCACTGGCAGAGGCTGTCTTTGGCGATGAGCAGGCAATGATTCGTGTTGATATGTCAGAGTACATGGAGAAGCACAGTGTTTCTAAAATGATTGGTTCACCGCCAGGTTATGTAGGTTATGAAGAAGGCGGCCAGCTCAGCGAAAAGGTTAGAAGAAAACCATATTCTGTTATTCTTTTTGATGAAATTGAAAAGGCACACCCGGATGTATTTAATGTATTGCTTCAGGTACTGGATGATGGACAGATTACAGATGCCCAGGGCAGACGGGTAGATTTTAAGAATACGATTATCATTATGACTTCCAATGCAGGGGCGCAGTCTATCATTGCACCGAAGAAGCTTGGATTTGCTGCAGGTGAAGATGAAAAGAAGAATTATGAATACATGAAAAATGGTGTAATGGAAGAAGTCCAGAGAATCTTTAAGCCGGAGTTCTTAAACCGAATTGACGAGACCATTGTATTCCGGGCTCTCAATAAAGAGGACATGAAGAAGATTGTCACCATTTTAAGCAAATCTTTAATTGACCGGTGTGAAAAACAGATGGGTATCCATCTGACCATAACCGGCAGCGTAAAAGGATACATTGCTGAGAAGGCATACAATCCGAAATATGGAGCAAGACCATTGCGGCGTATGATACAGACACAGATAGAAGATATGCTGGCAGAAGAGATTTTATCCGGTAAAATCAAGCCGGGAGATGATGTGGAAATCCGCATGGTAAAAAAGGAAATAAAAACCGTTGTGAATTCATCAAAATAACTGGAAAAATGTGTCGAGATAAGCTATAATATTTTCATAAAATTTACGAAAAAGCCATCGTGGGATAGTGGCTTATAGGAGGATAAAAAATGGCTGTAGTTGCAGAATTAATTCGTTCAGAAGCAAACGGAACAATCAGTTTTGGAGATTATACACTGGGCGCAAAATCCAAACTGGACAATTTTGAACATGCGGGAGATTTGTACAAAGTTAAGACATTTCGTGAGATTACCAAATTAGAGAGAAATGGAATGTTTGTATATGAATCTGTTCCAGGAACTGCAGTTACAAATATGGCAGCATCTGAAAACGGTGTGGAATTTGAAGTAGAAGGACCGGAAGATGCAGAGATTACACTTGGCTTAATGGAAGAGACAGAGTATGATGTATTTGTAGCAGGAAAATCAATTGGTCAGATGAAGACCAATTTAGGTGGTAAATTAACACTTAGCGTTGAATTAGACCCGGAAACTCCGGTTGCAGTAAAAGTATCTAGAGTATAAATGGATAATCAATAAGATGATAAGAAAGAGAATCCAATTCCAGCGGATTGGGTTCTCTTTTTACTAATTTACGCGAGTAGCGAGAAAAAATCCGGGAGAAAAGAAGGAACTAAGCTCGTAAAGCGTGTTTCTCGCAGTTGCCGGTAGGTAAGAAAGACAGTTATTGCAAGAATAAGGGGGAAAATAGATGGCAAAGGGAAAAGCAACCGTATTTTTCTGCCAGGACTGTGGCTATGAATCATCCAAATGGATGGGACAGTGCCCGGGATGCGGCGGGTGGAATACTTTTGTAGAAGAAGTGATAGATAAATCAGCACCTGCAAAAGTGCGGAAGGAAGCAGCAAAAGCAGAAGTTGTAAAAATTGCAGATATTAAAACAGGACGGGAAGAGCGGCTGACTACAGGACTAAAAGAGTTAGACCGGGTTTTGGGAGGTGGAATCGTAAAAGGTTCCCTTGTTTTAGTCGGTGGAGATCCTGGAATTGGAAAATCCACGCTGCTTTTACAGGTGTGCCGGAATCTTTCCATGCAGAAGACCGATGTATTATATATTTCCGGAGAGGAATCCCTGCAGCAGATAAAAATTCGTGCAGAGCGTATCGGAGAATTTGGCGATACTTTATCACTGCTTTGTGAGACCAATCTGGATACTATCAAAGAAGTGATTAGCAGAACAAAACCGGAAATCGTGGTCATTGACTCAATTCAGACCATGTATAATGAAAATATTACATCGGCGCCTGGCAGTGTTTCCCAGGTCCGGGAAGCAACCGGAGTTCTGATGCAGATTGCAAAGGGGCTTGGTATTTCTATTTTTATTGTCGGCCATGTGACCAAAGAGGGTGTTGTGGCAGGCCCCCGTGTGTTAGAACATATGGTAGATACGGTATTGTATTTTGAAGGTGACCGTCATGCGGCATATCGTATATTGCGTGGCGTGAAGAACCGTTTTGGTTCCACGAATGAGATAGGTGTATTTGAAATGTGTAACGAAGGGTTAAGGGAAGTGGAAAATCCTTCAGAATATATGTTAAGTGGAAAGCCGGAAGGAGCATCCGGTTCTGTAGTGGCATGCTCTATGGAGGGAACCCGTCCGATTCTTTTGGAAATACAGGCACTGGTGTGCCACAGCAATTTTGGAATGCCAAGAAGAACAGCTGCAGGAACGGATTATAACAGGGTCAATCTTCTGATGGCTGTATTAGAAAAGAGACTGGGACTGTCTTTAAGTTCCTGCGATGCATATGTAAATATTGCCGGGGGTATCCGTATGAATGAACCCGCAATTGATTTGGGTATTGTGCTTGCGATTGTATCCAGCTATAAAGATGTTCCAATTGATGAGAAGACCATCTGTTTTGGGGAAGTAGGACTAAGTGGTGAAGTACGCGCAGTCAGTATGACAGCACAGCGTGTGCAGGAAGCTGAGAAGCTTGGCTTTACCACCTGCATTCTACCTGAAGTTTGTAAAGCAGGATTGAAGAAGAATTCAAATATAAATGTAGTGGGTGTCAGCAACGTACAGGATGCCATCCGCTATATTTTATCCAAAGAAAAATGAATTGAGCACACAATTCAAACAATTTAGATAAAAAACGACAAATGACCTACTTTAATAAATATGGCAAAATCGTGTTGACATCCCGAAAATGACGTGCTATTATAAAACTCCACCGCGCAGGAAACGCCTGCTGCGGCGGGAGATAAGAATTAAAAAAATAAAAAAGTTGTTGACAAAAGCTGACAGACATGATATTCTGTAAAAGTTGCAGGTCAGCAACAAAACACAAAGAACCTTGATAACTGAACAGTGAAATAACCTTGAAAGATTTTGAGAAAAACGTAATCAAAAGATTACAAAATCATTCAGGACAGCATCTCTATTTAATAGAAGAATGCGACCTAAAACAGTAAACTTTAGGATATTTAGCCAAGCTAGATTTCTGAAAGGACAAACACTATAACATGAGAGTTTGATCCTGGCTCAGGATGAACGCTGGCGGCGTGCTTAACACATGCA
>ENA-ORRH01001357-ORRH01001357.1-human-gut-metagenome-genome-assembly--contig:-NODE-1357-length-11024-cov-3.10657_pt1 | contig 11024 bp, 11 predicted proteins | sample MGYA00242173_ERZ509130 | MGnify/ENA primary metagenome ERZ509130 (study PRJEB26280, sample SAMEA2338633) | human gut metagenome | biome: human gut; feature: human-associated habitat; material: faeces... | reverse complement strand
CCGATGTGGCCGTCGTGGCCGATGCCCAGCAGCTGCAGGTCGATGCCGCCCACGCTGTGGATGATCTGGTTGTACTGGGCGCAGGCTGCGTCCGCATCGGGGTTGGTGCCGTCCGGCAGGTTGATGCGGGCGGGGTTGATGTTGACGTGGTCGAACAGGTGGCGGTGCATGAAGCTCCAGTAGCTTTCCGGGTGGTCCTTGGGCAGGCCGCGGTACTCATCCAGATTGACGGTCGTCACCCCTGAAAAGTCGAGGTCACCCTTGTTGTACCACTCCACCAACTGCTGGTAGGCACCCACCGGGGTGCCGCCGGTGGCCAGACCCAGCACGCAGTCGGGTTTCAGGATGATCTGCGCCGAAAGGATGTTGGCCGCCTTGCGGGACATGTCTGCGTAATCGTTTGCGCGAATGATCTTCATCGGTTCTCCGCTCCTTTGTTTTTACTTCAGCAGCAGCGGCAGAAAGCTGGTGCCGTTTTCCGGTGCCTTGCTGTGGAAATAGTCCGCAGCGGTCGCACCGACATCGCTGAGGGTCTTGCGGATCCCGATATTCTTGGGGGTGGAGTGGGCGCTGTGGATCATCAGCGGCACCATCTCACGGGTGTGGTGCGGGTGTCCGATGGTCGGGTCGTTGCCGTGGTCCGCCTGCACGATGAGGATATCGTCCTCGCCCAAGGCGTCGCGGATCTTGCCGATCCATTCGTCCGCCACCCGCAGGCGGTCTGCGTAGGCCGCGACATTCTCCCGGTGGCCGCACAGGTCCGTTTCCTGCACGTTGGTGCAGATGAACGCAGTCTCCTGCTCCTTTACGATCTCCAGGGTGCGCTGCAGCACGCTGGCCGTGTCCACCATTGGGATGCTGGTGCCGTAATTGTTCGTGACCACGTCGGCCACCTTGCCCAGCAGGAACACCGGCAGGCCGCTCTTGCCCAAAATCGTCGGGATCTGCACCTCCGGGTCAACGCCGTAGCCCATGTGGATGCAATGGTAGTCGTTGTTGTAAACGCCGCTGGCCGGGGCATTCACGCCGATGTAATCGCCGTGTTCCTCAATGGCATCCAGCAGGTTCTGCAGGTGCACGCCGCGCCCGCCGAAGGTGATGACGCGGGGCACGACCGACACGCTGCGCACCAGATGACCGATCTTGAGCTCTTCCTCAAAATCAAGGTCGTCGATGGCCGCCGTGACGTTGAAGGCCTGACCCGGATCGCATTCCACATTGTCGGCCACGGTGCAGGCCTCGTTGACGATCAGCAGGCGCTTGCCGGATGTTCCGGTGTAATACCGGACATGGTAACCCGCATCCTCCAGCGTCTTTTTGATGAGCTCGATCTTATTGCAGATCGGCTCGCCGAAAGGCTTTGCCGGGCGGGTGCCCATGATCTCCTGATGGCCGAAGAAGGTGTCCGCACCATCGTGCATCAGCTCGGCACGGCCGAACGTTGCATCCGTCGCAAACGGCAGGCCGGGGAACTCCCGCCCCACGATGTTCGCCAGACCAAGGCTTGCCAGATTGGGCAGCTTCAGGTCCGGCGTGCGCTCAAAGATATGCACGCAGGTGTTGGCACCGCAGTCCGCAGGGCGCACCTGCGGCACATCCGGCATTGCGCCCACACCAAAACCATCCAGAACGATTACAACAAACTTTCCCATTGTGAATTATCCTTTCTGTCATTCCCGGACCGGTTCTCCCAGCGCAGAGTACAGGCCCGCCAGCTCCGGCTTGCCGGAGGACAGCCCTTTGACCACTGCCACCCGGCTCCGGGTCACAAAGAACTGTGTCCGGAACGCCATGACCGCCGCAGCCGAGACCGGACAGTTCTGCTGCAGTTCAAAATGATAGTCGATGCTGGAGTCGTCCGGCGGCAGCACCGGCACGACCTTTGCATTTTCCGGCGTCGTGCCCACCAGGGCGTTCTTCATATGGCCGCGGCGGTAATGCCCGCCGCCGTAGCAGTACGCCTTATCGCCCAGATTGTGGCTGACCTCCGAAACATACAGGTAGCCGGGGCGCTCCTCGGCATCCGGGTGGCCGGCATGATACGGTGTCGTTCCGGTCAGGCCGTGTCCCGGTTCCCCGTGGGTGCCGCCTGCCGCCGCGATCATCGGGATGCTGTGGGTGCAGGTGGCACTGGGCGTATTGAGCATCAGGTCCCGGTAGCCGCGGGCGCGCAGCATTTCGGCTGCGGTCTGCACGGTCCGGAGGTTGGGCATGGGCAGGATGTCCTGTGCCGCTTCGTCGTACAAAAAGCAAGGGAAGCTGCACACGCCGCCCACCTCCACATTCGGCATCGCCTCGATCGCACGCACTGCGCTGTCCAGTTCCTGCAATTCAAAGCCGCCGTACTGCCCGGAATACAGCATGTCGCCTTCTCCCAGAACACGGAGCATCAGCTTCTGGTGCAGGCCCAGCTCGGTGCAGACTGCGCTGATCTCGCGGGCTTTTTCCAGCGTGTACACCGTTACGATCACCGGCTTTGCGCGGAGGATCTTTTTCAGGGCCGCCCGGGGGATCTGGACCAGATGCCCTACGTTGCCGAGGGGGATCTGATTTTCCACCATCGTCAGCGCCTCGCGGAAGTCCACGCACACAGCGCCCACATATCCCATGTCGGTCAGCGCACGGGCGATCAGGGGGTTGCGTCCGATCTGCTTGAGCATGAAAAAGTTCTGCACGCCGTTTGCGTCGCCTGCCTGTTTGATGCTGCGGGCATTTTCCAGGATCGTGTCGTAATCCAGCAGATAGGTGTCCGGCAGGATCACGCCATTCTGCTGCCATTCAATGCCCAGACGCACCAACGGCTGGTTGCGCTCCATTACGGTCTTTAAAAACACAGGGCATCTCTCCTTTTCCTCTCGTTTTTTCAGCGGTTCAGTTTTCCTCGACCTGCTCCATGCAGCTGCGCAGGATGCGGATGATGGTGTCCGGGCCGCTGCGCATGGGGTTGATGCGGATCATCCGGTGTTCAATGGTCGGATCCTGCGCACGGAACGTTCCACTGACACGGTAGATCATGGGGGCAAACTCGTATTTGCTCTCGCTGCCCACCGGATGCGGCGCTGCGCCGAACTTCGGGGCAGCGTCCAGAATTTTTTCGGCGATCTCCTGATCAAACTCCACCAGCAGCACCTTGCTCTGCGCGTTTGCCAGGAACGCCTGCCGCACATGGGGAATCTCGCCGGCGTTCAGGCGGCGGACCAGCTCCTCGTTGACCTCGCTTTGGATGGCGAGCGCCACCGGCGCATAGATCAGGCCGCGCAGGGCCTCCATGGCTTCGTGTCCCTGCACCTGACTGCCGCCGGAATACTGCATCTTGTAGATGCGGTCGATCAGCTCCTTGCTGCCGATCACTGCACCGACGCCCTCCGGACCAAGGATCTTGAAGCAGGAGAAGGTGGACAGGTCGGCCCCTGCCTGGCAGCCGATGGCGTCCACTTTCAGGGCGGCGTAGTTGTCATCGGTCACCACCGGGATGCCCGGCAGCGCAGCCTTGATGGCTGCGATCACGGCCTTGTAGTCGTAGCGGTCCTCCGGCTTCTGCCGGGTCAGCTGCACCAGGGCGCCGCGGATCTCGTCCTTGTGCTGCGCACAGACGGCCTTGAGCTGTTCCAGATCGTTGAAATCCGCGCGGATGGGTTTCAGCCCCATGGCGTCGATGGTCACCTGCGTCGTCGTATAGATGGGCGAGGTGTGCACCAGAATGGCATCCCCCGGTTTCAGGCAGGCGGTCAGAGCCCAGCGGATCGCGCCCGTGCCGGAGCCGCGCACAAGCAGCGCCGCCGGGGCATCAAAGGTGTCGGCAAAGACCTTTTCCACCTTTACCGTGCAGCGGGGCTTGTTCAGCCCTTTCACCACGCCGAGGTCGCCCAGCGAGAGGACCTCCTCTCCCTGAAAATTGCGGGTCACTGCGTCAATGACCTTGAACTGGAGCTGTTTTGCCTGTTCCAGCGAGATAGAATGCAGGGGATAGGTTTTCATTGTCAATTCCTCGAATCCTTGTTATTTCTGTCCTTTGTAGATGCGCAGTGCATTGCGGTACAGCAGGTTCTCCCATGCGCGGTCCGGCACGCCTGCCTCGCTTGCCAGCGGAGCAAAGGTGTCCAGCAGGTAGCTGTAGCCCACACCGCCCCGGTCTGCAAAGTTGCTGCGGCGGGTGATGTCCATGCTCATGACGATCTGCGTGTCGTACCCTTCCGCACAAAGGCGGCTGAGCCAGTCTGCACGGGAGACATCGGGCTGGTAGTTGCACTTGCCGATGGTGTCGAACGCAATGTTGACCCCCTGATCCAGCAGGCGCTTCATGTAATCCAGATCGGCCGACAGGTCGATGTGGCTCAGCACCACCCGGCTCAGGTCAACGCCAAAGCTCTTGAAGATCTCCAGCTGCTCCAGGCCGCGCGTGCCCAGCGTTGTGTGGGTGCAGATGGGTGCCCCCGTTTCTGCATGGGCGCGGGATGCCGCACGGAACACCTTGGCCTCCGTCTCGGTGATGTCCTTCGAGGTGCCGATCTCGCCGATGACGGTCGCCCGGACACCGGTGCCTTCAATGCCCTCGGTCAGTTCCTTCACCATGATGTCACACAGCTGCTGTTCGGTCAGCGTATAGCACTCCGGCGGGAGAAAAGGCTCCTTGTAGTAGCCCGTCGCGTGGGTGATCTCCACCCCCGCCTGTGCAGCCATTTTCTGCACATAGGCCACGTTCCGGCCCATCCCGCGGTTGGTCTGGTCGATGATGCCGACCACACCGTGTTCCGCCAGCCGCCGGTATTCCGCCGCGGTCGCGTCAAAATCATCCAGCCTGCAGTCGATGTTCTTCTTCGGGCCGGACAGGTCGATCGTCGTATGCTCGTGCGCATACAGAATCTTTTCAGGCAGTTTCAAAAGGATTCGCCTCCTGTATTGTTTCTTAACCAGAGCCGCCTCCCGGCGCAGGCCGGGAGGCGCTCATTTTATCCGGGGATCAGGCGGCAGGGGTGTACAGAGACAGCAGGAACAGCACGTTTGCGATCAGGCCGACCAGGATCGCGCCCAGAGGACCGACCGCCATGGAGACCAGAGGCTTCTTGCTGCACTTGTTGATGCACCAGAATGCCACGATGATGAACAGACCCGTCGTGGGCATGATCGCCTGAGCAGCCAGGATGCCGCCGATCAGCAGGGCGATGTCGATGACGTAGCTCATAGCGGTACGGAGGTTGTCGCCGCAGCGCTTGATGCCGGGGAACTTGTCCAGACCCTTTGCGATGACGTTCAGCAGCAGGATCTCCACGCAGATGCAGGCTGCACCGGCGATCAGGGCGATAAAGGGGTTGGGGATCAGCAGACCGATCACAAAGACGAAGGTCATGCCGGCCGGAGCGTAGACGCCGGTGGTGATGGCGGTGGTGGCAACCAGCGGGATAAAGCCGATGGCACGGGCCAGAGCGGTCAGACCTGCGTTGACGCGGTCACCCTCGGCCAGCAGGCCCAGGCTGATGGGGTCACCGGCCATGATGCTCATGCTGGTGCCTGCTGCGATCAGGCCGCCCATGAGGGCCAGAACCGGCATATACTTGCGGATGCGTGCGACCTTGTCGGCAAAGATCTGGGTCAGCATTTCGTTGGAGTTCTGGTCGTTGCCTTCTTTATCCATGGCAGCGAACACCAGCATGATGATCATACCGGCCAGCAGGGCCATACCGTCCTTGTTCAGGCTGATCGTGTGCTCGGCGTCCAGTGCGATCTTGCCGTAGGTCTCAACGATCTGACGGACCAGCAGGGTCACAACGGCGGTGATGATGCCCTTGGCAGCGCCGAACTGCAGGGCAACCGTCACAGCCGGGAAGATGGCGAAGGCCAGCGTGATACCGGCAGAGACCTGGCCCAGGCTGCCCAGGAAGTTGACCGGCAGCAGGTTGAACAGGTCGATGATCACCTGCAGGCCGAACAGCAGGGCCACGCCGTACACAGCGCCGATGACGCCGGAAACGATCATGCCCTTTTTGGTGTCCGGGCACCAGGTGCCGATGATGTCGGTGGTGAGCAGGATGCAGTGGATCAGGATGATGCTTGCGGCAATGGACGTGGGCAGGCCGTAGCCGATGACCAGACCAAAGCCGATGGCAAAGCTGGTGGCTGCCAGAGCCTTGCGGTCCATGCGCTTTTCCAGATACTCCGGCAGGACCGGGCGCAGGCCGTCGTTGAACACGGCGATGCTCTGGTTTGCCAGGATCGATGCCAACGCACCAACTGCCGCGATGATAACGTAGCGCAGAATGGTTTCCATATGTAATCCTCCTTATTTGACGATCCGGATCAGAAGCCCAGACCCTTGAGAATGATCGGCACGACCTTTTCGATGTGCTGATCCGTAAAGCCGTATGCCTTCTTGCCGGCCTTGACCTGTGCCAGGATCTCGTCCTCGCTCAGCATTTTGCCCGGCATGGACACCGTTGCGCACTGGTTCATGCCCAGCAGGGCAATGGCCATTGCCAGCGCACCGCCGCCGCCCGTCTTGCAGGCGCCGAAGTAGTAATCTGCCTGCCCGGTCTTGACCGCCATTGCCGCCGCAATGTCATCCTTGATCTCCACCGAGGCACGGTCGCCTACAACACCCTTGATGGTGTCATAAACCTTCTGCTTGTCGATCTGGCCGCCTACTACGATTTTCATAAGCTAGCCCTCCTTTCTGATGTGGGTTTTATGCAAATGCTGTCACGATTGTGCCAGCACGACCCCGATGTGCATGGTCAGGAACTTCTGCTCGTCCTCCGGCAGGTCCGGCAGGATCTCCCGCACCAGCGCCTGCGTTGCTTCCAGTGCCTTGGGGAAGGTGGGCTCCTGGCTGGTCTCTTCGTAGACCTCCTCGTCCAGCGGCTCCACCGGCTCTCCGCGGTGGATGCGCCCCAGCGCAGCGCACAGGTGCGTGATCATGGCGGAGGCGTTTTCTTCGGTCAATGTCAGACCGTATTTCTCCTGAAAAAAGCGGATCACATCCTGTACCTTCCGGCAATCCTCCTCGGACAGCATCCCTGCCTGGTGCAGGATCGTTAATCTCGGTTCAAAATCCATCTCTGACATCTCCCAATGATTTTTTGTTTTGCTTACAGCCAGGTGCCGATCTTGTCGGCCAGCGTCTCAGCCGGAGCTTCGGTTCCAAAAATGTTCCAGACCAGCTCACAGATCTCGCCGCAGCAGCTATAGGGGCTGTAGTACGAGGTGGAGTCCGGCTTGAAGCCGACGTTCTGCTTGTTGGTCAGGAAAATGACGGCGGTCTTGTTGGTCTTGTTCATGACCACATGGGTGCCGGTAAAGCCTGCGTGGCCAAAGGCGTCGTAGTGGCGGTCGCCGCGGCCCATGAACGAGGAGCCCCGCTCAAAGCCCAGCCCGCGGGACGGCTTGCCGTTCTGCTCGCTGGTGAACTCGTCGATGACTTCCTTCTTGTAAAGGCGGACGCCCTTGTAGATGCCGCCGTTCAGCATGGCCTGGCACAGCACGGCCAGATCTTCCGCGTCGGAGTACAGGCCCGCGTGACCGGCCACGCCGCCGTTTGCCATCCATGCATTGCCGTCGTTGCACTCGCCCTGCAGGGTGTAGTTGCGCCAGCCGGTGAAGGTGCGGAACGCGTCCAGATCGGCGGTACAGTCGTAGCCAAAGCCCGGGTAGTCGATCTCGTCCACCATGGCATACTCATACGGGTTGCCGAAGGAGGTGGCCGCCACATCCTCGGTGGTAAAGCCGTTGGCCAGCGGCAGATAGGTGGTGCGCTTCAGCCCCAGAGGCTTGTAGATCTCGTTCCTGACGTATTCGTCCATCGAGCGCCCGGTGATCCGCTCCACCAGGAAGCCCAGCATCTGGAAGCCCAGGTCGCTGTACTTTTCCTCGCCGGGGGCGAACATCAGCTCACAGTTGCAGATATAATCCAGCACCTTGGCCTTGTCCTTCTCGATGTAGAGGAACATCGCCTTCCACTGCGGCAGACCGGAGGTGTGGGTCAGCAGCTGATGCACGGTGACGTTTTCCTTCCCGTTCTTGGCAAACTCCGGAATGTAGCTTGCTACCGTGGCGTTCAGGTCGATCTTGCCCTCGCTGTACAGCTTCATGATGGACTGTGTCGTGGCCATGATCTTGGTGCAGGATGCCATGTCGAACATGGTATCCATCTGCATGGGGCGGGGATCGTCCAGCCGCACGCCCATGTCGTTGAGCATTGCGTAGCCGTATGCCTTTTCATACACGATCTTGCCGCCGCGTGCCACCACGATCGTTGCGCCGGGGAAATATCCCTGTCCCATGTAGTTTTCCACAATGTTGTCGATGGCCGTCAGGCGGTCATCGGTCCGGACGGGCATTGCAGACCGGGGGAAGCAGTTCTCCGCCTGCTCCGGGCTGGCACACCCCATAAAGGCAGAGGCAGCTGCCAGTGTGCCAACGGTTTTGCCGGATGCGATCAGGAAGTTGCGCCGAGTGATCTTTTTCATGGGAGATCTCCTTTTCTTTCTGCAAAAAAATCAGACATCCTGTATCGGTTTTCGGAAGAAAATGTTTTATACAATATTTTGTATTTTCATCCCGAAAGAAACATCCGCATGTCCTCCATGCAGATGTGACTTCTGTTTGACCGCACCTTTGCTTAGTAGCGCGGAATGATCTGCTTGCGCATCACCTGCTGCTGGATGTGGTCCACACGCTCCACCGACAGGATCTTGCGCACCAGCTGCGCGGTGATGTTATCACTTTTCCGGCAGGCAAGCACGGCCACGGTATCTTTTTCCTGCTCATCCAGCCGGGGCATCGGATAATAGCTCAGCCCCTCCGGCAGCATATCGGCGCTCCAGACGCCGGCATCAATGACGCCGCTGTGCAGAAACGGCACCAGTTGACTATAGATGATGGGCACATATTGCACCGGCTTATCGGCAAAACAGAACCGGGTCAGCATCTCCTGGTCCACCGAGGAGGCATCCACGCCCACCTTGCAGTTCTGCCAGTCGCCCTTGAAGTCCGGGCGGACAAAGACCCGATGCTGTTCCACATAGCTCTGCGGGCCAAAGGCCGCGATCAGCTGGATGTCCTTGCCCTCCTGCGCATAGTGTTCAAATGCAAGCTGGCTCATGACGCACAGATGAAAGCGCCCTTCTTCCACACAGTTCAGCCGGTAGCCGGAACCGCGCATGAATGCGATCGCACCCGTGACCCCTTTCTGGTTCAGTTCCTCATACAGTCCGCTGGCCAGACCTTCATAGCGCAGGCCATACGGCATAGGCATCACGCAGGTCAGACCCGTATTGCTGCAATACTGCGCCATTGCCACATAGTCGATCTCTGTTGCAATGGTGCCGTTCTGCCCATGGGATTCCAGACGGATCACATGATTCTGTTTCAGGTTGTTCAGCGCGATCTGGATATTTCCCCGTGCCATCTCGCATTGTTCGCTCAGTTCCGTCACCGTGGGGATCCGGTCTCCCGGTTCCAGCCCTGCCAGGATCTGCGCGACCTGCAGCGTTGCCAGACCAGACTTCTGGAGCAGACTTGTGTTCATCATGGTTGCTCTTCCCTTCTCGACCTATCTTTCAATCCGCATCAGGTGGACCGTGGGAAATTCCACAGGAAAGAAGCGTATTTTGGGCGTTCCGCCCCTCCTCACAAGAGACAGATCGCTTGCAGATTTATGATAATACAAAATTTTATATATTGCAATATGGAGTCTTGCATAAACTTTTTCCATCGAATTTGTACAACCTGATTTTTCATCCGCCGCGGCTTTCCAGTCCGTCACCAGTCTCCCCGGCAGGAACACCATGCGCCGCTCGCCCTTGAGGTCACCCCCGCGTATGCGGGGAAAAGGCCTGTGCAAGGGCTTCCACCTCTGCGATGTCGGGATCACCCCCGCGTGTGCGGGGAAAAGCGAAAAACAGGTGCCGTTCCTGCCCCCTTACCAGGATCACCCCCGCGTATGCGGGGAAAAGAGCCAGCCAGCTGTGCGCAGGTCTTGCGCCAAGGGATCACCCCCGCGTGTGCGGGGAAAAGTTTTCTTCGGTGAAAACTGCCGGATTGTCCACGGGATCACCCCCGCGTATGCGGGGAAAAGTTAAGGACGTCAAGCAGGCTATCCACATCATGGGATCACCCCCGCGTATGCGGGGAAAAGAAACACGCTTACCGCCCTTGAGAGCACCAGCGGGGATCACTCCCGCGTGTGCGGGGAAAAGCTGTTCCTCTTCGGTCAGCAGCAGCCAGCGGATGTCGTGGACCATCCGTTCCAGAATATGATGCTCCACCATAGCATCCCGGACACGGCGGCGCACGACGGCAGGCAGGTCCTCCGGGGCCTGCGCCGCCACCTCAAATGCGATTGGGATGGTCACCTCCGCCTTGTACAGGTCGGCAATGTCGTACACGAAAGAGCACTCATACCCGACGTGCACGAATCCCAGCCCCGGCGCACACCCCAGCGCCACAATGACCGCATGGGCCAGCCCGTACAGGCAGGCATGCACGGTGGGTCACACGGGTGCCGGGGCCGAGCAGCAGCACCGAAATGCCCGCCGCCGGGATCTGAACGATACCCTTTTCATCCGTTACGGTGATGGCACCGTCCTGACGGCCCAGCGTGCAGTGTTCCAGGTACAGAAAGGTCATCCGGTCCCGGACCTGCGGCAGCGCCTGCAGATCAGGGCGGATCATGCCCGGCACATCATCCATGGCTGCTTCCTCCGTGCAGGATGGTCATCAGGCCAAGGCCGTAGGCTTTGCCGCGGCCAATGCCCTGACACAGCATCTCCCGGAACGCTTCCGGGTCGGTCACCTGCAGGATGCCCTCATAGGTCACCGCCAGCAATGTGACCGGCCGCTTTCCGTTCTTCCGGAAGTGACAGGTCTGTTTCCGGGTCACCTGAAAAGCGCCCTCCGTCAGGGCAAAGCCGTGCTTCCCGGCCTGCTCCAGCAGCCACTGTTCCTGCTCCGCTTCCAGATAGCAGGGCTTCCGGGCACCCCGCGCCAGCGGGTCCGCCGGGTCTTTCCGGGTGCGGGTCGGGTTTGCCGTC
>ENA-ORRH01001344-ORRH01001344.1-human-gut-metagenome-genome-assembly--contig:-NODE-1344-length-11150-cov-3.2237_pt1 | contig 11150 bp, 7 predicted proteins | sample MGYA00242173_ERZ509130 | MGnify/ENA primary metagenome ERZ509130 (study PRJEB26280, sample SAMEA2338633) | human gut metagenome | biome: human gut; feature: human-associated habitat; material: faeces... | reverse complement strand
CTCGGGCGGGCAGGCCGTGACCGACGTCACACCAAACTGCGCGGTAACCAACAAATGATGTGACTCTCAACGCTCCGTAAAACACCATCAGAGGGGTGGCCTCAATGAAAACCATTGGAGCCACCTTTTTGAACCCAAAATAAGCTGAAAGGATAAAGGAATTATCGCGATGGGACGCTAATGTCCCTGAACAGAAGAACGATAATATCTACATTCTTACGTATTTTAGCTTCAAATGTAAGGAAAATAAGGGAATCAATATCTATGTGAATATCTGCTGTTTCAAGACTGCTAGGTGTTAGGTCCTTTCATCACATATACCTCGCATGGTGGTGAGAGGATTCTAACAGCCAGTGGCCTTGAGACAGGCAGACATTCACTTAAGATCTATGACAGCATCCCCACTCGTTCTTATTACCTAGCATGCGCTCATCCGGCTAGGTACATGTGGAAGCTATCCTCAAGGCTTTCTTGCGCCTCCGGTAACTTTTACCACCGCCGACTCGAACATTGCGACCTTGGGCTTCGACATCTTCAATTCGAACACGTTGGCCTAGGTATCGGGCATCGCGTCTAATAACTCGGTAATCTTCTTGGTAAAGAGCTGGTCAACCAAGTTTCAAATATGTGCCAGTCAATCTGTATAATGCCCAAGCATGATTTTGCCTCTTGGTTTCCAATCGCGCTTTGCTTTGTTGAATGAAAAAGCACACAAGGCGCAGACCACGTCTTCCTATATCAAGGGCAAAATCCGAAAGTATGCAGGATTTTGGGCATTATCAACGCATATCATATTTTTCCCTGAAAGAGCTACAAAAAGCCAAAGCAAGCATCAGCATACATAAGACAACAGGCTTATCATAACATTCAAAGAAAAAAACCGAGAAGAGTAATGCAATGCACATAGCTTGTGGAGTTCCAATCATTCTTACAATAGAGATATCACTCATATGCATCGTCTTAAATCCAGGTATCAATATTAAGGAAAGAAGAATCAAAAAGAGCATGTAGCCCAAAATACCAATTTCAAAAAAAGCTGTTACATATTGATTATCAACTGTAAAAAAATCTTTCGAAACAAAATAAATATTATTCACATTGAGATAATGTGCAAGCGAACCAAATCCATTCCCCAAAAAGGTCGCTAATGTCATTTTTTTAGATAGGTATTGAAGTAAAAAAGAAATTGACCCAGATCTTTGCAAAAAAGAGCCAGAATCCAAAAGAGTTGAAAAACGACCAAAAGTCATGGAGTACAAATACGAATTAGGAGACACAGAAATCGAAAAAAATATAACAGCTAAAAATATAAACAATAGTACAGGAAAAATCCTAATGCGAATTTCAGATACCTTCTTATGTTTCTTAATTGCTAAAAGTATAAGAAGCGTACACATCATAACAACATACACAGATCTTGTCTGCATAAGTACAGTAGTCACAAGAGATAGCGTAGACAGTAGGAGATAACGCTTATTCCTAGATTGATTATAAAACCCTAAAGCAATAATTGCAATAGATATCGAAAACACCGATCCAGTAATAGGATGTGCGGTAATTCCAGTTGCTCGATAACTAGAAGTTGAGTCGCCGTTAAAAGCTTCTATCCCAAGAAGCGAGATAAAAGGATTGTAGTGTGTAAAAGTTTCAAAAAAACATAAAATAACATGAAGCACACCGACATATAAAATATTTTTAAGTAAGGAATCGCCGTATTTAAATCTAAACGCTTTAATAATATAAAAAAAAACGGTCGCAAGTAATAAAAATAAAAAGATACGCGTTGACGAATAATTCAACAGACTGTAAAAAACTTGCATTAAAGAAATAAAAGTCAATGAGGCAGTAATTGAAAGAGCTGCCATAACTCCGACAAGCAGAATAAAAAGTAGGGCACTACTTGAAGATTTTCTTTCTACTAAAGCATTCAAAATGATAATAGTTATTAGATATACTTCAGCAAAGAAATATGAGAGTGGAAGTTGCATAAATAATTTTCGTCTATCGCTCGTTGACAAAAAAAACATTTAACATACCTTAATATAAAATGAGTATACTAGATTAAGCTTAAAGTACTAAGAATTATTATGAAAGCAACATCAAAAAACTTATAACTGGAACAGATACCGCCTTGGCTGACATAATGTTTATAGATATATTCACGAATAGCCGAAGTGTCTACTGAATAGTAACGATTTTAATACAAATTAAAAAAAGTCATACATAAGATAATACTGCATTTAATCCTTTCTTTAAGATAAGTTTTTAAAAGAACTTTGCTTGGAAGATAACTCTTCCTAATTCTTCTTCCCAAAACTTCAATTATCTTATTCTTTTGATCTTCACTCGTGAAGAAACGAATTTTAGTCAACTGAGAACGATAAGCAATTAATTCTGCGATAGAAATATATTTTTTATAGTCATTAGTTTTACCTAATGTTGCATAATACTCTTTGACATTATCTATTGAATTGCAAATATCAAGAATTTTTAAAGAATATTGTCTACTAATACTTCCCTGAACAATTCTATATCCCATAACTCCTTGATCTAGTAGAACTATTTTTGCAATAGCCAGTATTTTCAAATACAAATTTAAATCTTGACCGATTTTTAACGGTTCAAATTTTATCCCATGAGAGTTAAGAAATGTTTTTTTAAACAGCTTGTTTCCTGGGAGAGGTGCACAAAGAACGAATTGCCAATTCTTATCTAAACCAACAACACAATCACGCTGATTCATTTTCCTTAAGAAATGCCCCTGTTCATCAATCTCATCGTAATTTCCCATTACAACATCAGCAGAATTAATAGTCATACTATGAAGCATGTTTTTTAGAGCATTAGGAAATAGCAGGTCATCTGCATCAAAGAAAATTACATACTCCCCTGCGGCATGTTCCAATCCATTATTTCTTGCTGCGGGAGCCCCAGCGTTCTGCTGATACAGATATTTCACGAAATGGTTCGAAGTACAGTATTCTTTTATTACTTTTCCTGAATTATCAGTAGAACCATCATCTACACAAATGACTTCCAGATCAACATTCTGCATCTTTATAGAGTTTAAACAGGCAATAATGTATTTTTCTGCATTGTAGACAGGAATTATAACAGATATCATTATATCTCCATCGAAAACATTTAAGCTAAGTTATCCAATAACAATCGTTTAGTGAGTACGGCTCTAACGTTAGGCGATACATACCCTCAAATGGTCATCGTCTTTCTTCCTCAAGTATATTCCATGCTTAAAAAGCCGATCATCATTACCAGTTTGTCTAAAACTGTTTATGTTTGGAATAGGCATCATCTCCGATAATCCAGACAATTCCGATCTTTGCTAAATTTTGCAGAATGGCGATATATCCCCCTAAGATTCAGTGTCTCCTTTAATTTGATTATCTTCCTTGCGCTTTCAACAAATAGAAAGCCCCCATACTTTTTGCTACATCTTGGATGTCATATCCAGCATTCTTAACAGAATCAGCCATCTTCAACCTAGATTCTCCAAAATCATATTTCATAACCTCGCTTGCCCAACCTTTTTCCCCAAGACTTAGCGGAAGAAAATGTGCCTGATCGCTCAGTCTCACTTCCTTTGTAATGTCGTCCGAAAAGAAGCATGGTAAACCTGAACATTCAGCTTCTATTCCAGCAACCGGTAATCCTTCATAGAGAGAAGGCATCAAATAGCAATCAGCAGCGGACAAATAATCTTGTACATTTGGCTTTACACCTAAAAACAGAACAATGTCACTTAACCCAAGCTGCCTTACTTTTGATTTATACAAACCTTTCAAAGGGCCATCACCGAGTAACAGCAGTTTTACATCATGCCTATCTTTTTTTAAGACATCAACAATATCTAATATAAAACTCTGATTCTTTTGTTCGGTGAATCTTCCCGTATTGATGATTGTAAAACTATTGCCCAAACTCAATTGTGTTCTAATTTTTTCACGAATTGAGTTATTAAATAAAAATCGATTAATATCAATACCATTATGAACTATTTGAACTCTATTTTCATTAAGTATTTTTTTTGAAAAAACCCATTCTGCCGCCGCTTCTGAACAAGCGAAACAGTCTGTAGCGTATTTATCAATGAGAGTTTGGCAGTACTTGTAAATCGCTAGTTTTAATTTAGATTTTCCACTCACTGCGGCACTATGGGAATGATATATGCGGACTGGGACACCAGCCTCTTTGGCCGCTTTTAGATAGAAAGCTCTAAGCGGCGTTGTATAATGTACATGTACAATATCGTAATGATGCTTCTTCAAAAAAACTTTAATCTGATGAGACTCCTCAAGCACTCTTAGTAGTGTATTCTCAATATCAGAATGAATACAGTACTTCTTTCCGCCTAAAGAAGCTATTTCATCATCGTAAAATTCTTTTTGATCACGTAAGACTAAAAAATCAAATTGAATTTTACTTCTATCTATATTTCGATAGACATTCATTATGAATGATTCAATTCCAGCAGCTGACAACATCTCCGTAATATGGAGAATCCGTTTAGGTGTACTGTTCATTTTTTTAGTTTCTTTCTAATAGTAGCTGCAATAACCATCATTGAGTAGAGGCCTATCTTAGAAGAGAAAATAATTAATTTCCTAGAAAATGGAATATTGATTTTCTTTATATTGTGAAACAAATCGATAACCCATTCTTCCGTAGAAATGGAACGAATTTGCTTTAACTTTTCAGTATACGAAATATCATTATTTCGGACTACGCCATTTTGACAAATAACAATATACGCAATTGCAGCAAAAGAATAATAAGCACTCAAGCTTTCCAAACTATCTGTTTTCATATAAGAGTAAATTTTCTTTATTGGATAAGCAAATTTACTCTCTACATTGGAGTCATATCCATGGATCGCTGATTGTTCCAAAATCCTGTAGTGCAAAAGGCATTCATGGACATAAAATGCTGACTTAACTTGTTTATACACTCTAAAATTAAAATCAACATCTTCTGCTGTTTTCATCTGTTCATCAAAATAAATGCCTTCAATGCATTTTCGTGAATATAGCTTTCCCCACGGTGTTATGGTACGCATATCCCAAAGCGCAGAATTTTTGCCTACTCTATAATAGAAATCTTTTTTATAGGTAAAATGTTCAATATCTTTCCCTGCAAAATTCTTATAATAATCAAAAAAAATAATATCTACTTTCTTCTTTTTTTCAATGCTTATCAGTTTTTCTATACAGTTTGGAATCAACCAATCATCAGAGTCCAAGAAAAATACATAATCCCCACGGCAAATTTTCAATCCTGCATTTCTTGCAGCTGATGGACCGTTATTTTCTTGATTAATAACAACAATGCGATTATCCCGAAGTCTAGCTTTAGTGATTATTTCTAAAGTATTATCTTCTGAACCATCATTGACTATAATCACCTCAAGATTATGATACGTCTGCTTTATAACGGATTCAATACAGTTTCCAATGTACTTCTCAGTGTTATAAGCTGGAATAATTATACTAACCAATTTTTCCATTAAACATCCGTCTCACTTCTCTATAGGTTCTCAGAATAAAGCAGCACGCCATAGCTTCCACTATCATTACGCATAGTTTCACTCTGACATCAAAGAAAAACAACCCTCATATTCATCAGCTATATGCTGCCAAGAATATGCTTCAACAATACGTAGAGATGCTTTCTTCCCTAATTCGGAAATCTCATCAGCATTCATTCCATCAGCCCAATCAACAAGCGAAGCCAAATTACCCGATTGCTTGGTCCAGTACAAAGCAGAATTCTCAGCAACCTCACGATTGAACCCAACATCCAGCAGCAGATTCAAATCGGTAGATCCAAGAGCCTCCAACAGACTCGGATTGGTTCCTCCAACCTCATGACCGTGGAAATACCCATACGCGTTCTCACGAATCTTCATGAGCAGTTCTTTGTCATATACAGTTCCCACGAATTTGATGCGAGGATCCTGATCGAAGTGAGTCTTTTCCTTCAACTCTTCCAGGAACTTGTCACTCACATTGGTAATAAGCGCAAAGTCGCGTTTAGAATGACTCTTCATGAATTCGCGAATCATGGTTTCATAATTGTTTTCCGGTACGAAACGTCCAACAACCAAATAATATGACTTCGGTGAAAGACCCTTCTCCTTATACCAAGCAATCAGTTTCGGATCATCATCAGCTAGTTTGCTCTTACGCGTCTCAGCACCGTATGCGATAAACGTAGTCTTCGGATTATATTTGCCGTACTCATCATGAATATACTTCTCGATGTTTTTGCTGTCACAGATAAGCAAGTCACAATGCTTGGTCATCAATTGCTCGGAGATTTTCCAGTACTTGCGTACTGGCGCGCTCCACTTGGCACGCATCCACTCGTGTCCATCCGGATTGATATACAGCTTTCCACCCAGCTTATGAATTACCCTCTGAAAATGAGCGGCAAACGGTCCAATGCGGCAAGCAAGAATATACACAATCGGATGTTGAATATTATGCCTCTTGATGTACCTCACGCACTGATTCAGTGCAGCAACATCATAATAAATCGCCTGAGCAGGTCCAATGCTGGGCACCTTCACATCGAAGCAATCGGCATTATGATATTCAAAAGTCTTGGTATCTTTAGCTTTGCACGCCACATGGTATTTCAAATTCGGATTGTTCTGGTGGTACTCAGTGAGCCTATCCACGAACGTTTCATAGCCACCGTAGTTACCGGGGATGCCCTTTGATCCCACGATAAAAACATGCTGCACAAATGAGTCGTTTAACATTTACGGAATCCTTGATTCGTTTCAGTCGCGTTTGAACAGATCGCGGGTGTAGACCTTATCCTGCACATCATCCAGGCAGGAATTATATCGATTCGCCACGATGACATTCGAACGATTCTTGAACTCGTCAAGATCATTCACCACTTCAGAACCGAAGAACGTAGCACCATTCTCCAAAGTCGGCTCGTACACGATCACCGTCGCGCCCTTCGCCTTCACGCGCTTCATCACGCCCTGGATCGACGACTGGCGGAAATTATCCGAATTCGACTTCATCGTGAGGCGATACACGCCAACCGTCACAGGCTTCTCGGCGCCCTTATCGTATTCATTGTTCTCGTCATATCCATAGCTGCCGGCTTTGGCCAACACACGATCAGCGATGAACTCCTTACGAGTGCGGTTCGACTCCACGATCGCCTCGATCAGGTTCTCCGGCACATCCTGATAGTTCGCGAGCAGCTGCTTCGTGTCCTTCGGCAGGCAATAGCCGCCGTACCCGAAGCTCGGGTTGTTGTAGTGCGTGCCGATGCGCGGGTCCAGACACACGCCGTCGATGATCTGCCGGGTGTCCAACCCCTTCGACTCCGCGTACGTGTCCAGCTCGTTGAAATAGCTCACGCGCAGCGCGAGATACGTGTTCGCGAACAGTTTGACGGCCTCCGCCTCGGTGAACCCCATGAACAGGGTCCTGATGTCCTTCTCGATGGCACCCTCCTGCAACAGGGCCGCGAACGTGTGCGCGGCATCCGCAAGACGCCCGTCGTCCAGGTCGGTTCCGACGATGATGCGGCTTGGGTACAGGTTATCGTACAGGGCCTTGCTCTCACGCAGGAACTCCGGACTGAAGATGATGTTCCTGGAACCGGTCCTCTCGCGAATCGACTTGGTGTAGCCGACCGGGATTGTGGACTTGATCACCATGATCGCGTCCGGGTTGACCTTCATGACCAGATCGATCACGGCCTCCACCGCGGAGGTGTCGAAGAAGTTCTTCCTGCTGTCGTAGTTCGTGGGCGCCGCGATGATCACGAAGTCCGCGTCCGCGTATGCCTTCTTCCCGTCCAGCGTGGCGGTCAGGTCCAGTTCCTTCTCCGCGAAGTATTTCTCGATGTACTCGTCCTGAATCGGACTAATACGCTTGTTGATCTTCTCGACCTTCTCCGGAATGATGTCCACCGCGGTGACCTGGTGATGCTGCGACAGCAGCGTCGCAAGCGACAAGCCCACGTAGCCCGTTCCGGCAACAGCAATTTTAAGAGAATCGAACCTATGCAAAACTTCTCCATTCTACTCAATACACTTGTGTCTAATTATCCCCCCTCATATGGACGAACCTTCTTATAATGTAGATGGCACAAATACAAGAAGAAAGCTTGTCTCCGTTAAAGAGAAGCATAATTTTAAAAAAGCGCTAAAGGCAATAACAAAACCAAGATGCTAAAGATTGGAAATTATTAACATTGTTTAATCAATCTTCCGTAATTCACACCGTCTATGTTATGAAGAGATGACATAAGGAATTTTACTTATCTCTTACAACACTAATAATCATGCGAACAAGAGACCGAATGATTTCATTTCTCATGAGAATCATCGTTAATCCATAAGCAATTAAAGATAACGTCACACTTATGAGAATATCAAAAAAAGGCTTTGTAATAAGCATACGAGTCACATAGCAAATCAAACAAATAGTGACACATCCAATAGAGGTCTGCCCCAGATTTTTTAAAAAAGTACTAGGTATATATACCTCTCTAGCTTTAAATGCACTGTAAACCATCACAATAAACTCAGAGACAATCGTAGCTATTGCCGGTCCCTTAATTCCGCATAAAGGAATCAGCATAAAATTAAGTGCGACATTACAAATTGCAGCAATACAAGTTGCCTGTAAAAAGAATTTTTCTCTCTTAAAAGGAAGTAGAACAGCATTAGCGAAAAAACACGCAAGATTGCCAAAAAGCAATGCAACGCAGAGCAACCTTAGAGAGACTGCGCCTGAAGAAAACTCAGCACCAGATATAATGGTAATAATTGGTTCCGCCAAGAACGCCAGACCAATCATCGCGGGAAAAACGAGAACAACAATAATGTTTAGTGTTTTATCCAAAAGCAGCTTCGACTCTTTAATATGCTGCTGCCCAATATAAAATGACACCCTAGGGACAGTGACCATAATAACGGCGTTAATGATATTTTTAATAATAGTGTAAATTTTGACCGGAACGCTATATATGCCAACTTCGGTATTCGACATTAAAATACCAAGTATTGTTGTGCCCGCTGTAATATAAAGGATAGTTGCCACACTATTACTAAAAAGGACAAGAATCGGTTTGAGATGTCTACCCATATCTATTTTCTTAGTTAGGGAAACGTGAACATATTTCCGGATGTAGGCAATATTGCATAGATTGCCGCCAACCACCGATAAAATCATACAAAACGCATATGCAAGATAATCATTAGGTCCATGTACAAAAATGAACATGCCCACTAACGCGAGACATTGAAAAATAATGTATCTAATTGTGATATAAAAGAAATCTTCATAAACATTGTTGACCCAGTCCATTCCCAAAGTTGTGGCAATTATCTGAGAACTTTGAACAAGCAACAATAAAACGAGATTATGGTTTTGAGGCCATATAACAAGAAAGAAAATCAAACACGCATATGAGCATATCGTCGAGATAACATTGATCGTAAACATCTGAGAAGCAAATTGATTAATTTTTGTTTGGTCATTTCTGACTCTTGCCCCCTCACGAACAGCATACGAAGAGATACCTAATCCTGCAATCAGTACAAAATAATTAATAATCGATGCCGAAAAATTGACAAGACCATAATGCTCCGCACCTAGGACTCTTGTGGCATACGGAACCGTTATCAGAGGAAATAAAGCCGACGTTATTTGCCGTATTGCATTTAACAATGCATTTTTCTTTAATGATCGCTTCTTCAATATTAGATGCTTTCTAATAAACTATCTAAATACTCCATTGACAAGAAGACACAGTCTGTCTTCAATTCAATTCTTTGGAAAAAGAGCATGAAAGCTACAACACTCATTGTAAAATAATTATATAAATTCAACTAAGCATTTAACAAGTATTACTCCAACTAATCCTACTTTTCATAAAACTAACATTGAAGAAATGCACTCTTTAATTGATCAACAGGTTTCCTCCGCAAGGAGTCTAAGCATCGTAGACTCTGCCGCTGATAATGACTCTTCATCTTTCTTTTATCGCGATTTTCCCACGCCATGTCACTACTTCCGTCTTCTTTATGCTTCACAACAATCGACGAAACATACATCTGCCTCATCCCAGTACGCTGGCAAAGCAAGTTCAGTATGTCTTCTTCAACGTAAAGAAACGTCCCAGGATAGAAGCCATCATATTCATTAAGAAAATTCTCAGTGAAATACAACACGGATCCATGCAGCATCTCAAATTCTGGATTCAAAATGTGCGTACGTGATCCATCAATATGTTGACTACTTGTTTCCTTTTTGACGAGAGAGTGTTTGAAGTCGTACAACTTCTTAATGCCGGGCACATACCTAGTGGACCAACATTTAAAGCTTGCAGCTATCTCATACATTCTAAATCGTCCGTATGTGAGGTTACTTACGGGAACAGGATTGTGGTTTCCGCCATCAGCATTAATAATGGCAGTGCCGATCATACCGACGCAAGACTTATACTTTAAATCAACCAGATGCTCAAGATAATACTTGTCAAAGAAAATAACGTCATTGTTTGATACTAGTACTTTTCGAATTCCCATCTCCTTCAGAATCTTAATTCCTTGATTATTCCCTTTTGCAAATCCTAGATTCGCAGAAGTCTGAACAACGGAGATATTTTCAACACCAGAAAATTTATTCCGAAGTACCTGATATGACTCATTGGCTGAATGATTGTCCACTATGACAATATAAAACGCTTTATATGATTGTCCCAGTAAAGATTTCACGCACTCGAGAGTATCTTTGTAATTTAAATAGTTCAGAATGACTATTCCAAGCGTCTTTTCTGTAATATCCATCTTCATACCAACCCTTTATCTCAAGTTAAATCAAAAGAACAGGATTCCAGCCATAAGAGGGAGAACATACCGCCCCCCTCTTTCAAGGAGTAACCGTGCATTCTGGAATATTACCCCCATCCACCGCCAGACCATTATGGGCAAGTCTGCATTCTACCTTCCACTTTAACCATCAGAGGGGTGGCTCCAATGGTTTTCATTGAGGCCACCCCTCTGATGGTGTTTTACGGAGCGTTGAGAGTCACATCATTTGTTGGTTACCGCGCAGTTTGGTGTGACGTCGGTCACGGCCTGCCCGCCCGAG
>ENA-ORRH01001342-ORRH01001342.1-human-gut-metagenome-genome-assembly--contig:-NODE-1342-length-11154-cov-2.64916_pt1 | contig 11154 bp, 10 predicted proteins | sample MGYA00242173_ERZ509130 | MGnify/ENA primary metagenome ERZ509130 (study PRJEB26280, sample SAMEA2338633) | human gut metagenome | biome: human gut; feature: human-associated habitat; material: faeces... | reverse complement strand
AAAGTGCGGCGAGCAGCGGCAGGTGTGCATCCTCGTCGCCACCTCGGGCGACACCGGCAAGGCGGCCCTGCAGGGCTTTGCCGGCGTGCCGGGCACGAAGATCCTCGTGTTTTATCCCTACAGCGGCGTGTCGGAGATCCAGCGCCTGCAGATGGTCACGCAGACGGGCGATAACGTCGCGGTCAGCGCCGTGCGCGGCAACTTTGACGACGCGCAGACCGGCGTCAAGCAGATCTTCGGCGACAAGGCGTTTGCTGCCGAGCTCTCGCAGCGCGGCTGGTTCCTGTCCTCGGCCAACTCCATCAACTGGGGCCGCCTGCTGCCGCAGATTGTCTACTATTTCTCGGCATACTGCGATGCCGTCACCGGCGGCATGATCGCCATGGGTGACAAACTCAACTTCGTCGTGCCGACCGGCAACTTCGGCGATATTCTCGCCGGCTGGTATGCCAAGGAGATGGGCCTGCCGGTGGGCAAGCTCGTCTGTGCGTCGAACGCGAACAACGTGCTCACGGACTTCATCCGCACGGGTACCTATAATAAGAACCGTCCGTTCCACACGACGGCGTCCCCGTCGATGGACATTCTCGTCTCGAGCAATCTCGAGCGCCTGCTCTACGCCCTCTGCGGCAGCGACACGGAGGTCGCGGGCTACATGCAGCAGCTGCGCGAGCAGGGGAGTTATACGGTCTCGGATGCGCTCAAGGCGAAGATCCAGGAGGCGTTTGCCGGCGGCTTCTGCAACGATATTCAGACACGCGAGAAGATCGGCCACGCCTGGCGCGACCACCGCTATTTGATCGACACGCACACGGCAGTCGCCTATCACGTGCTTGATGATTACCGCAGCGAGACCGGCGACACGACGCCCGCTGTTGTCGTGTCCACGGCCAGCCCCTTCAAGTTCTGCGACCAGGTGCTGCGCGGCATCGGCGGCACGGCCGACGCCTTCGGCCCGGAGCTGATCCGCCGCCTGTCGTGCGAGACGCAGATCGATGCGCCCGCGCCGCTGACCGGTCTGGACGCGCGCCCGGTGCGCTTCGGCGGCTGCGTGGATAAGGCGCAGATGCTGCATACGGTGGACGAATTCCTGAAATAATATGTAACGGACGGGGAGACCCGTCCGCCGGGTCAGAACGCCGCGCTGCCCTTCTTGGTGAAGGTGCTGCAGAACGTCTCGTCCTTGCAGGTGCAGGTGCCCTGGGTGTTTTTGACCTGAATGTGGTCTGCGTGGCAGCGCTTGCCGTCCGCATTGTAGGCGCAGTTGCTCACGTCGCACGCCACGTTGTACTCGCAGCAGTCGTTGATATGATCGCTCATGGTTTCTGCCTCCAGATCAGATTCCGGCATCCGCCGGTCGAATCTATTGTGTGCAGCCGGGCGCGGAATATACGGAGGAACGCAAATGGCATTGTATGCAATCGGCGACCTGCATCTGTCGCTGGGCGCAGATAAGCCCATGGACGTATTCGGCGGGTCATGGGAAAATTATGTAGAAAAAATCAAACTTGGTTTTTCGTCTCTGCATGCCGATGACGTCTGCGTGCTTTGCGGCGATCTTGCCTGGGGCATGACCATGGAGCAGGCGCTGCCGGACTTTCAGTTCATCGAGGCTTTGCCCGGGAAAAAGATCCTGCTCAAGGGCAACCACGATTTCTGGTGGAGCACCGCCAAAAAGGCCTACAGCTTTTTTGAAGCGCACGATATGCACACCATGGACATTCTCAATAATAACTGCTACTTTTACGGCGACTATGCCATCTGCGGCACGCGCGGCTGGTTTTATGAGGAGACCAGGGGCGAGGCGCACGACCGGAAGATCATGCTGCGCGAGGTCGGCCGGCTCGAGACATCGCTCAAGGCGGCGGGGGACAGGACGAAGCTCGTCTTTCTGCACTACCCGCCGAAGTATCTCGGCTATGAGTGTCCGGAGATTTTGGACCTGCTCGATGCGTATCATGTGCCGCTGTGCTGCTATGGACATATCCACAGCCGCGGCTGCCGCAGCGCCTTTCAGGGCATGTATCACGACACGGAGTTCCGGCTGCTGTCGGCGGATTACATTTCGTTTTGTCCGCGCAGGATCCTTCCGTGAAACAGGTGTTGATTTTAGAGGATGAATCTGTTATAGTATTTAGGCATGTTCTTTTCATGACAAATTTCACGTAAACTATGCACCCGGCGATAAATGATTAGAGGAGGAAACCCAATGAACATCCAGAACATCGAAAAGAAAGAGAAAAACATGGCGACCTTTGAAGTGAAGGTCCCGGCCGATGTCTTTGACAATGCGGTCAACGAAGTATATAAAAAGAACAAGAACCATCTCTACGTGGCCGGCTTCCGCAAGGGCAAGGCTCCGCGCGCCGTCATCGAGGGCATGTACGGCAAGGAAGTGTTCTATCCCGACGCTATCGAGGCGCTGGCACAGGATGCGTTCGAGGCCGGCCGTGCCGACTGCGGCTTTGAGTGCGTCGGCGCGCCGAGCCTGATCGACCAGAAGGTCACCGAGGACAAAGAGCTGATCTACACCTTTGAGGTCGGCATGTATCCGGAAGTGGAGCTCGGCCAGTACAAGGGCCTCGAGGTCCCGCAGAACCACGAAGCGTTTGACGAGAGCAAGGTCGACGAAGAGATGCACAATGTCCAGAAGCGCAACGCCCGCCTGCTCGATGTTGAGCGCGAGGCGCAGATGGGCGACCATGTCACGATCGACTTCGCCGGCTTCATCGACGGCGAGCAGTTTGACGGCGGCACGGCCGAGGACTATGACCTCGAGCTTGGCTCCAACACGTTCGTGCCCGGCTTTGAGGAGCAGATCGTCGGCATGAAGACCGGCGACGAGCGCGACGTCGTGGTCACGTTCCCCGAGAACTATGTCGAGGCGCTGGCCGGCAAAGAGGCCACCTTCAAAGTCACCGTCAAGAGCGTCAAGGAGCCCGAGCTTCCGGAGCTGGACGACGAGCTGGCCAAGGACATCTCCGACTACGAGACCATCGCCGAGTACCGCGACCACGTCCGCGAGGATCTGGAGAAGGAATTCACTGAGCAGCAGGAGTCTGACTACGCGACCCGTCTCATGAAGGCCGCCGTCGACAACATGACCGTCGAGATCCCCGAGCCCATGATCCTGGCCAAGCTCGACGAGCAGCTGCGCAACTACATCTCCACCATGGGCATCAGCCCCGAGCTCACCCGTGAGCAGGTGCTCGCCTCCATGGGCCTGGACGAGAAGCCCTTCCAGGAGATCATGCGTCCGCAGGCCGTGTTTGAGCTGCAGACCGATCTGCTGCTCGACGCGATTGTCAAGGCCGAGAACATCGAGCTCGACGATGGCGAACTCGACGAGACCTACAACAAGATGGCCGAAGAGTACAAGATGGACGTCGACAAGATCAAGCAGTACGTCGACGAGAAGATCATCGTTCTGGATATGAAGCGCCGCAAGGCTGCCCAGCTCATCCGCGACACTGCGGTGGACAAGGAGCCCGAGGCCAAGGAAGAAGCCGCCGAGACCAAGGAAGAGGCAGCCGAGTAATTCCCCGAAAGCTGTTTGGATTCCGGGCAGAACGGTTATGCTCTCTTGGATAAGCGAAACATCGAAAGGAGCGTACCATGAGTTTAGTACCGTACGTTGTCGAGCAGACCTCCCGCGGGGAGCGCTCGTACGACATTTTTTCCCGCCTGCTCAATGACCGCATCATCATGCTGTCCGAGGAGGTCAATGATACCACAGCCAGCCTGATCGTGGCGCAGCTGCTGTATCTCGAAGCACAGGATCCCGATAAGGACATCCAGTTTTATATCAACAGCCCCGGCGGCAGCGTGACTGCAGGCCTTGCCATCTATGACACCATGCAGTACATCAAGGCGGATGTTTCCACCATTTGTGTCGGCTTGGCTGCATCGATGGGCGCGTTCCTGCTCTCGTCCGGCGCCAAGGGCAAGCGTCTGGCTCTGCCGAATTCGGAGATCATGATCCATCAGCCCTCCGGCGGCAGTCAGGGCCAGTGCACGGACATTCAGATCCAGGCACGGCAGATCCTGCGCATCAAGGATCGCCTCAATCACATCCTCGCAGAGAACACCGGCAAGCCGGTCGAGACCATCGCCGAGGATTGCGAGCGCGATAACTTCATGACCGCAGAGGAAGCACAGGCCTACGGTCTGGTGGACAAGGTCATCTATAAGCGATAATCTGTCAGGGGAGGGAACCGCCGTTCCCTCCCTGTTTCAAATGTAGAAAATGTGAGGTTTTTATGGCCAGAAATGACGAGAAAAAGAGCGTGCGCTGCTCTTTTTGCGGAAAACCGCAGTCGTTGGTGAACCGGCTTGTTGCCGGCAACGGCGTCTATATCTGCGATGAGTGCGTGCGTCTGTGCATGAGCATCATCGACGAGGGCTATCAGCCCGAGAGCGTCTCCACGGCGGAGGTCACCCTCCGGCGCGACCAGCTGCCGAAGCCGGCCGAGATGCGCGCCACGCTCGATGATTATATCATCGGCCAGGACCGTGCCAAGGTGGTGCTGTCCGTGGCGGTGTACAACCACTATAAGCGCATCCTGCGCGGCGATCAGGACAATGACGTCGAGCTGCAGAAGAGCAACGTCCTGCTCATCGGCCCGACCGGCAGCGGCAAGACACTCTTTGCCCAGACCCTGGCCAAGATGCTCGACGTGCCGTTTGCCATCGCGGACGCGACCACGCTCACCGAGGCCGGCTATGTCGGCGAGGATGTGGAGAACATCCTGCTCAAGCTGCTGCAGGCGGCGGATTTTGATGTCGAGCGCGCGCAGCGCGGCATCATTTACATCGACGAGATCGATAAGATCGCCCGCAAGAGCGAGAATACGTCCATCACGCGCGACGTCTCCGGCGAGGGCGTGCAGCAGGCGCTGCTCAAGCTCCTCGAGGGCACGGTCGCGAATGTCCCGCCGCAGGGCGGACGCAAGCACCCGCAGCAGGAGTTTATCCAGGTGGATACGACGAACATCCTCTTCATCTGCGGCGGCGCGTTCGACGGCGTGGACAAGATCATCGAGCGCCGCATGGACAAGAAGTCCATGGGCTTCGGCGCCGAGATCCAGAGTGCCAAGGAGCGCGACCTGACCGAGATCATGAAAAACGTGCAGCAGCACGATCTGCTGAAGTTCGGCATCATCCCGGAGCTGATCGGCCGCATGCCGGTCATCACGGCGCTGGCCAGTCTGAGCCGCGAGGACATGGTGCGCATCCTCAAGGAGCCCAAAAACGCCCTGACCAAGCAGTATCAGGCGCTGATGCAGTTTGATAACGTCGAACTGGAATTTGAAGACGAAGCGCTGGGCAAAATTGCGGATAAGGCGATCGCGATGGAGATCGGCGCCCGCGGCCTGCGCAGCGTTATGGAAGGCGTCATGACGGACCTGATGTACTCCGTACCGTCGGACCCGACGATCGCCAAGATCACCATCACCGCGGCGAGCGTGGACGGCACCGAGCCGCCGCGCATCGAGCATCGGGAGCAGTGACCCACCGCGCCTGCTCCTGCGACCCCTGAGCGAAAGAGGAATCTGAATGGATAACACAACTTCTATGGACCGTGAGGAATTCACCGCCCGGCGCAGCCTGCCCATGATGGCGCTGCGCGGCCTGACCGTGTTTCCGGGCATGATGCTGACCTTTGAGGTCGAGCGCAGCATGTCCGTCGCGGCGCTGAACATGGCCATGAGCGACGATCAGATCATCTATCTGGTCCCGCAGAAAGACATTGCGACCGACATCCCTACACCGGACGATGTGTACGGCGTGGGCACGGTCTGCCGCATCAAGCAGATGATGAAGCAGCCCGGCACCAAGACCATCCGCGTCATGGCCGAGGGCATCGAGCGCGGCCGGACGCTGGCCGTGCGCACGGATACGCCCTGCTTCGTGGCTGAGGTCGAATCGCTTCCGGATGTGCCCGAGCGCGCTTCCGCGCGCACCGAGGCGCTCATCCGCCATTGCTGCAACCTGTTTGACGCGTACGTCACCGCGTCCGGCAACATGGCGCCGGAGGCGGTCATCAGCGTGCTTGGCAGCACGAATGCGGCGTTCGTGTCGAACTTCATCTCCCAGCATGTGTTCCTGCGTCCGGAAGAGAAGCAGGAGCTGCTGGAGGAAACGCGCCCGAGCCGGAGACTGTCCAAGCTCTCGAAAATGCTGCTGCATGAGACAAGCGTGCTCGGCCTGCAGCATCAGCTCGAGGAGGCGGCGCAGGACCGCCTGACCCAGACGCAGCAGGAGTATCTGCTGCGCGAGCAGATGAAGATCATCCAGGCGGAGCTCGGCGAGTCCGATGATCCGGACTCTGAGAGCGCGGCCTATCGCGAGAAAATTCTTGCCCTGCACCTGCCGGAGGACTCTGAGCAGCGCCTGCTCAAAGAGGTTGACCGGCTCAAAAAGCAGCCGTTCGGCTCGTCGGAGGCGTCCGTCATCCGCAATTATCTGGACATTTGTCTCGATCTGCCGTGGAACACGCGCACGAAAGAAACACTCGACGTGCGCGCCGCGCGCGAAGTGCTTGACAAAGAGCACTTCGGGCTTGAGAAGGTCAAGGACCGGATCACAGAGTATCTGGCCGTGCGCCAGCTCGCGCCCGATGTCAAGGGCGGCGTGCTGTGCCTCGTCGGCCCTCCGGGCACCGGCAAGACGAGCATCGCCATGAGCATCGCCCATGCTACGAACCGCAAGCTCGCGCGCATCTCCCTCGGCGGCGTGCACGACGAGGCAGAGATCCGCGGCCACCGCAAGACGTATGTTGGCGCCATGCCCGGACGCATCATCAACGGCCTGACCATCGCCGGCAGCATGAACCCCGTCATGGTGCTCGACGAGATCGATAAGCTCGGCAGCGACTACCGCGGCGACCCGTCGTCGGCGCTGCTGGAGGTGCTCGACGCGGAGCAGAACGACCACTTCCGGGATAACTTCATGGAGATCCCGGTCGACCTGTCGGATGTGTTTTTCATCCTGACGGCCAATACCCTCGACACCATCCCGCGCCCGCTGCTCGACCGCATGGAGGTCATCCAGCTCTCAAGCTATACGGACGAGGAAAAGCTGCAGATCGCAAAGCAGCACCTGCTGCCCAAGCAGCGCAAAAAGCATGGCCTCAAGCCGTCGCAGCTGCGCGTGAGCGACGATGCCATCCGCGAGATCATCACGCTCTATACGCGCGAATCCGGCGTGCGCGTGCTCGAGCGGAACCTTGCCGCCGTCTGCCGCAAGACGGCCAAGCGCATCGCGCTCGGCGAGTGCAAGAGCGTGCAGCTGCGCGCAGGCAGCGTGGCAAATTATCTCGGCCCCGCGCGCTTTGAGCCGGAGCATGTCTATGCACAGGACGAGGTCGGCCTCGTGCGCGGCCTTGCCTGGACGTCTGTCGGCGGGGAAGTGCTCGATGTCGAAGTCGCCGTGCTCGACGGCACCGGCAAGCTGGAGCTGACCGGCAACCTCGGCAATGTTATGAAAGAGTCGGCGCAGGCTGCCGTCACCTATATCCGCAGCCGCGCGCAGATGCTCGGCATCGACCCGGAGTTTTATAAGAAAAAGGACATTCCCATCCACTTCCCGGAGGGGGCCATCCCGAAGGACGGCCCGTCGGCCGGCATCACGATCTGCATCGCGGCCATCTCCGCGCTCACGAACACGCCGGTCCGCCGCGACCTCGCCATGACGGGCGAGATCACGCTGCGCGGCCGCACCCTGCCGATCGGCGGCCTGAAGGAAAAGACCATGGCCGCCATGCGCATCGGCATCACGACGGTCATCATCCCGCGCGAGAACGAAAAGGATCTCGAGGAGATCGACCCGACTGTGCGCAGCGCGCTCAAGTTCGTCACGACCGACCACGTGGACAAGATCCTGGATGTCGCGTTCGGCCGCCGTTTCGCCGCGGCCGTCAAGGCGGCGCACAAGGACGCGCACGGCGACGCGGCGAATGTGAACCTTCGCCAGTGAGGAGACTGCCATGGCGACACTGAACCTGAATAAGGCGGAGTTTCTCAAGTCTGCCGTCAGCCCGTCCGGCTTCCTCGCGGCCGACCTGCCGTGCATCGTTTTTGCCGGCAAGTCGAACGTCGGCAAGTCCTCGGTCATCAACCGCCTGCTCAACCGCAAGAACTTTGCCCGCGTCGGCTCCCAGCCCGGCAAGACCGTCCATGTGAACTATTTTTGCATTGACGGCCGTGCATACTTTGTCGACCTTCCGGGCTACGGCTATGCCAGCGTGGCCAAGACGGAGCGCGCGCGCTGGGGCAAGCTCATGGAGGATTTCTTCGCTGACCCCGCGCGCATCACCCTTGGTGTCATGATTGTTGATGCCCGCCACAAGCCCACGGCCGACGATGAGACGATGGCGGCATGGTTTCATTCCACCGGCTGCCCGATGGTCGTCGTGGCCAATAAGTGCGACAAGCTCAAAAAGTCGGAGATCGAGCCGAACCTTGCGCGCATCCGGGCCACGCTTTTGCTGCCGGACGACGCGGTGCTGCTGCCGTTTTCGGCGGAGAAGGGCACCGGCCGCGAGGCACTGCTTGGTGAGATCTGTCGCGCCATTGGATGACCCGAAGTGCAGAGCGCTGACAAAGCAGAGCTTTGCGGCGGCTGATTGGATTCGAGGCGGGCCTTGCCCCCTCGAGCACCCCTGCTGCGTATGTGATTCGGCAACGGTGGGGTCGTTTTTGACTGCTCAAAGTGCAGAGCGCGCATTCGCGCGCTCTGCACTTGTTTTTTCGCTGGGGACTTGTTATAATGCAAATTTGTAGGAATGGGAGGTGCGCGCGTGAACACCCTGCAATCGATCTGGAACGGACTCGACTGGTCCTATCTGCTGAATATCGTGCTGTCGGTCGTTCCGTCGCTGCTGTGCATTACGTTTCACGAGGTGTCGCACGGCTATGTCGCCTATCGCCTCGGCGATACGACGGCGAAGGATGCCGGCCGGCTCACGCTCAACCCTCTGAAGCACATTGATCCGATGGGCCTGCTGATGATGGTCGTGTTCAAGTTCGGCTGGGCAAAGCCCGTGCCGGTAAATATGATGCGCTTTCGCAATCCCAAGCGCGGCATGGCGCTCACGGCGCTGGCGGGGCCGGTGTCGAACGTGCTGCTCGCGCTCGTGTTTCTGTTTTTGTATGGCCTGCTGTACCGGGCGCTGTATTCGGTGCAGTTTTTGCTGGACATGATCTGGCTGACGGCATATATCAGCCTGGCGCTCGCCATTTTCAATATCATCCCAGTCTCGCCGCTCGACGGTTCCAAGGTGCTCTTCGCGCTGCTGCCCGATGCGGCGTATGCCAAGCTCATGCGCTATGAGCGCTATGGGATGATCCTGCTGCTCGTGCTGGTCGCGACCGGTGTGCTCGGAAAGCCGCTCACGACGGTGACGGAGGCTGTGTTTGACAAACTCTTTGTATTTGCGGAGTGGGGTTATGAACTTATCGGCATCTTCGGCTAAGCCGGCCGATCCAACCTATTTTCTTGAAGGCATTATCCACGACAAGAGCGAGATGGCGGATTTTGAGGGGCCCTTGAGCCTGATCCTGCTGCTCCTGTCCAAGAACAAGATCGAGATCCGGGACATCAAGATCTCGGAGATCCTCGATCAGTATCTGGAATACCTCAACGCCATGGAAAAGCTCGATCTCGAGATCGCGAGCGAGTTCGTGCAGATGGCGTCCTACCTGCTCTATATCAAGACCCGCATGCTCCTCACGGAGGAGAAGGAGGTCACGGAGCTCGAGCAGCTCATCGCCTCGCTCGAGCAGCTCAAGTGCAAGGACACTTATGCGGCTGTCAAGTCCGTCACGCCGATGCTCGATGCCGCGGCCCAGACCGGCCTGCACTATCTGTCACGCCCGCCGGAGCCGCTGCCGAAGTCGGCGGGGGAATACCGCTACCGCATCGAGCAGGCAGATCTTCTGCGTGCGCTGCTGTCCGTGTTCACGCGCGGCGGCGCAGCGGCGACGGATGCGCTGCAGATGGCGGCGCCGAAGCGCATCGTCTACAGCGTGCGTGATAAATGCCGCACACTCATTGACGAGCTGCGCGAGCGGGGGAGCATGTCTCTGAACGCGCTCTACGGTCAGTGCACCAGCCGCAGCGAGATCGTGGCGACGTTTTTGTCCGTGCTGGAGCTGTGCAGCCTTGGCCATCTGATGCTTTCCGAGCAAAACGGCGAATATGTGGCAAGCTTCACCGGCGGCGCCACGGACGATATTCTGGAATCCATTGTTGAGTGAGAAATTTTTATGGAACACGAGGAATTACTTTCGGTCATTGAGGCCATTTTATTTGCAGCGGGCGATCCCGTGCCGGCGTCGCGCATCGCGCTCGTCACCGGCGAGGAGACGCAGACGATCGTCTCGGCCGCCAAGGAGCTCGCCGCGGCTTATGAGGAAAACCGCTGCGGCATGCGCCTGGTGCAGATGAATGATCTGCTGCAGCTATGCTCCGCGCCGGAGTACGCGGATGATATCCGCCGCGCACTCGAGCAGCGCAAGCCGCCCAAGCTATCGCAGCCGGCGCTGGAGGTGCTGGCGATCGTGGCGTATTTTCAGCCCGTCACGCGCGCGTACATCGATCAGGTGCGCGGCGTGGACAGCGCCTACACGGTCACGACGCTGCTCGAGCGCGGGCTCATTGAAGTCTGCGGCAAGCTCGACGCGCCCGGCCGCCCGTCGCTGTACCGCACGAGCGCGCTGTTTCTGCGCACCATGGGCATGCAGTCGCTCGACGAGCTGCCCGTGCTGCCGGATCTGTCGTCCGATGAGGGCGCGGAAAAGCTCGAGCAGGCCATCTCGGAGCTGCGCGGCCGCGGCGAGCAGATGGAGCTGACGGACACGGAGGAAAAACCGACAGGGGAGTGATGCCGATTGACGGCCCTGTGGATCATACTGGCGATCGCGCTGGTGCTGACGGTGCTGAATCTGCTGCCGGTCGGCGTGGATGCAGCCTACGCGGACGATGTATTTTCGCTCGCGGCGCGCATCGGCCCGTTCCGGCTCCGGCTCCTGCCGAAACCGCCGGATGCAAAGCCAAAGAAGAAAAAGCCCCCAAAACCGAAAAAGGAAAAGCCGAAGAAAAAATCTGCCCCGCCGGATATCCGGACGATCCTCGCCCTTGCAAAGCTCCGCC
>ENA-ORRH01001330-ORRH01001330.1-human-gut-metagenome-genome-assembly--contig:-NODE-1330-length-11289-cov-3.27301_pt1 | contig 11289 bp, 10 predicted proteins | sample MGYA00242173_ERZ509130 | MGnify/ENA primary metagenome ERZ509130 (study PRJEB26280, sample SAMEA2338633) | human gut metagenome | biome: human gut; feature: human-associated habitat; material: faeces... | reverse complement strand
GCCAGCCGTTATGATTGGAGGTATGGTACCACCAATTGCCATTGCACTTGGAACCGTATTTTTCAAAAATAAATTTACCACAGAAGAAAGAAAAGCCGGACCGACAAACTTTATCATGGGCTTATCCTTTATCACAGAAGGCGCAATTCCATTTGCAGCAGCAGATCCGCTGCGTGTGATTCCGGCCTGTGTGGTAGGTTCTGCAATCGCAGGAGCAATGTCCATGGCATTTAACTGTACACTGATGGCACCACATGGCGGAATCTTCGTATTCTTAGTAATGGGTAATGCAATCTGGTATCTTTTATCATTGATTGTAGGTTCAGCAGTATCTTGTCTACTTTTGGGATTGTTAAAAAAGAAGATTGTATGATATAATAAGTGATGTACTCACGAATAGTGTGCATAAGCGAGTCAACATACTTGCAAATTAAAACTATGGTATAAAAAACGGGAAAAATATAACTTTTTAGGAGGAAGAACATGAAGGAATTTACTTACACAATCACAGATGAACAGGGAATCCATGCAAGACCGGCAGGATTACTGGTAAAGGAAGCAGCAGGATTTGCAAGTGCAATTACCATTGAAAAGGATGGTAAGAAAGTAGATGCGAAGAGAATCCTTGGCGTTATGGGTCTGGGTGCTAAGAAAGGTGCAGAAATCACACTTCGTGCTGAAGGGGAAGATGAAGATGCAGCAATTGAAAAATTAAGTGCATTCTTACAGGAGAATCTGTAAAGTCAGGAAGAATATTTAAGCTGAAGTGCATTTCGGAAAAGGTGTTCACAGCGATGAAAAGGGACCTGTCACTTAGGATAAGTGGCAGGTCCCTTTTATGATGATTTGTATTATTTTAAAATTCCTTAGTTATTTGAGATAAATGTTAATTCATCAGAGGAATAGAATGTCTCATAAGAATCATAATCACGTACTTCAAATTTAATAGAAGCATTGGTTACATCATCAATAGATGTAATATCATCATTTGCTTCAATTGACATAAAGGTACCGGTTCCAGGAAGAAGATATCCATATCCGTAATCATCCTGCATAAAGTCATTGATTGAGAAATCATCGGATTCAGCAACACAGGTTTTATCTGTAGTGTTTTCAATATAGAATACAAATACAAGTGTATCATCCCAACCGGTTGTTGTGCCGACATAATATGCATTGATGCCATTAGAGGAATCTAATGCAACTGCACCCGGAACAGAGGAAATAGAGAATGGAGTATAGGAATCGGAAAGATTGATATCCTGTACAACACCATCATCAATCAAAGTATCATAAGTATCAGAATCATAGAAGCTTACCTGAAGTTTAATATTATCAATGCTGTCAAAACCGGTTAAAGTGAAATCATCAGTAGAAATGCTAAGTTCTTCGTTGCTTTTTTTACCGGCAGCGATGTCACCTGAAATATAACCATACATGGTTACACCATTGATTGCACAATAATCAACACTGATTCCAAGGTCGTTAGAAGTATTGTTTTCAACAGTAACTTTAATTTCCGGAATTACAGAATCATCATAGTAGCTGTATACAATACTGGTAGCTGTAATGGTAACATCATTAGCTGAGTATAATACAACATTATCTAAAGGAACTTCTTTGTCATCGCCATAGCTGTAATCACTGTCATCATAGTCATCACTATCATCTGAATCAGAATCAAAATCAAAATCAAAGTCATCAAGATCAGATGTGATACCACTGTTGTCAAAAAGTTCTTTTCCGGCATTGCTTAAGGTTTTAGAAACATTGATAACTGCATATACAATAACACCGATAGAAAAGATGGTTGCCAGAATGGAAATGATTAATCCGGCAATTGCTGCACCACGAAGGTCACGGTTCTTACCCATTCCAAGAATGGAAAGAATGATAGCAGCGATACCAAGAATGATTCCGATAATTGGAACAAACCATCCGAAAGGTAAAGCAGCGATACCAAGAATCAGACCAAGGACACCAAAAACACAGGATTTTTTCGGTGCATCACCATTGAGATTGTAGGAAGGTGCTGCATTGTAGCTGTTTCCATTATAGGTGTTTCCATTGTTAAATGCCTGCTGTCCGTAATCTGGCTGATTGTAAGCCGACTGATTATAAGCGTTCTGATTAAAGCTGTTTGGATTATAATCGGTCTGGTTGAATGCCTGCTGCTGATTTGCATTTGGTGCATCATAGGTCTGAGGACCATTTTCCGGCTGGTTGTAAGTCTGCTGCTCAGGAGCCGGCTGACCATAGTTCATCTGAGCATTGTTGTCTGGGTTTGGAGTTCCGGCAGGTTCATTCCCGGAAAAACCATTTGGATTGTCGTTTACATTTTCACCATTTAAATTATACATAACTTTCTCCTTTTCCTATATTATGTGAATGGTTGCACTCTATTAAGGTATCATATTAAAGTCAGCTTGACAATGTTTTTCTTTTTTTTGCATGATTTTGCAAAAAAAATAGAAAAAATTTTATAAAAATACATTGACATCATCGCTTTACAGTGATAAACTAAGCCCAATTAATGAACTGAATAAATAAAATCAGTGAGCAAAAGTAGTACGGTAAATGATTTCTTTACAGAGAGCCGGCGTTGGTGGAAGCCGGTAAGATAGTTTATTCGGAATGGATTTGTCAGATGCAAAGTGAACAATAGTAGCGGATGCCGTTTTCCCACGTTACAGGGACGAGGATATCGAAGGAGACTTCTGTATCCAAGAGGTTATGTTTGAATTAGTGGCGGATATTTTCTAATTGAAAATATCCGCTTTTTTAGTTACTTGCAGGTAAAAAGCAGACATAGCGAAGATGGGTGGCACCACGCGATAAGCGTCCCTGACTGGAAAAGAACATTTTCCGGTCAGGGACTTTTTCTTTGCACGAGCAGCATTTATAAAGCCGGTTTATAGGAGGATGATTATGGTAAGAAACAGAAAAGTATTCAAAAAAACAGTGAGCATTGTCAATGAAAAATCAACAGACATGTACGAAAGTCTGGTAGGAGATAAAAAAGGCTTCCTGTTAGAAAGTTACGATAAGAATTATGACCGCTATACTTTCTTTGGAATGGAGCCGGAAGAAATTGTAACATCAAGAGGAAATGCACTGGTGATTACAAAAGCAGATGGCACAGAGGAAGTAAGAGAAGGAAATCCGCTGGAGCGTCTGAAAGAATACTACAGTGAATTTCATATCGAAAAAGAAGACGAAGAGCTGTCCTTCTCCGGTGGACTGGTTGGAAATCTTGGATATGATTTCGTAAGATATTCTGAAGTGCTTCCGGACAATAACCCGGATGAAATCGGAATCGAAACCATACAGATGATGTTAATGACTTCTTTCCTTATGGTAGACCATGTAGCAGAAACACTGACCGCTGTAGTATTAGAAGAGCCTTCGGAAGAAGGACGAGAGCAGGCAATGGAAAAGGCAGGGCAGATGATAAAGAAAGCCATGGAGAAGAAGGAATGCAAACGGAACTTCTACCATGATGGAAAAATCATTAAGAAGTCGGACAGCATCGAAGAATATGGCGAAAAGGTAGAGAAAATCAAACATTATATCAGAGAAGGCCATGTGTTCCAGACCGTATTGTCACAGCGCTGGACGATTGAAACCAGACAGACCGGTTTTGAATTATATAAGGAATTAAGAGAATTAAATCCTTCTCCGTATCTTTATTATTTTAATTACGGAACCTTTGAAGTAATCGGAAGTTCACCTGAGATGATTGTAAAGAAGCAGGGAAATAAAGTGTTCACCTGTCCGATTGCAGGAACCCGGAAGAGAGGAAAAGATGAAGCAGAAGACAAACGGCTGCGGGATGAACTGCTTTCCGATGAAAAAGAGCGGGCAGAACATGTTATGTTAGTAGACCTTGCAAGAAATGATATGGGAAGAATCAGTGAATTTGGAACCGTAAAGGTAACACAGTTTATGGAAGTACAGAATTATTCCCATGTAATGCATATTGTTTCCCAGGTAGAGGGACGCAAGAAAGGAGAATCCCATCCATTAGATTTGGTGGCATCCTTCCTTCCGGCAGGAACCTTAAGCGGAGCACCAAAGATTCGGGCCATGGAAATCATTGATGAATTAGAAAGTGTACGAAGAGGATTATATGGTGGAGCAACCGGATATATTGATTTCGGTGGAGACATGGATTTTTGTATTACAATCCGGACCATGGTAAAGAAAGGAAATGAGGTATACCTTCAGGCAGGAGCCGGAATCGTAGCAGATTCCGTACCGGAAAATGAATATTATGAATGCTGCAATAAAGTAATGGCATTGGCAAAGACTTTGGTTGAGGAGGAGAACTTATGATACTGCTGATTGATAACTACGATTCATTTACCTATAACCTGTATCAGTATATAGGAACTTTTACGAAGGACATTATCGTAAAACGAAATGACAAGATTACAATAGAAGAAATCCGCACCATGAACCCGGAACGCATCATTCTTTCTCCGGGACCAAAAGCACCGAAAGATGCCGGCATCTGTATGGATGTGGTGAAGGAATTTTATAAGACAATTCCAATCCTTGGCATCTGCTTAGGACATCAGTGTATTGGGGAAGCCTTTGGCGGCGTAGTGAGCTATGCAAAGGAATTATATCATGGAAAACAGTCCCTGATTGCCCATGACGGTACAGGAATCTTTCAGGGAATTGAAAGCCCGATTCAGGTGGCAAGATATCATTCCCTGGCTGTTCAGAAAGATAGTCTTCCGGAGTGCCTTGTGGTAACGGCGGAGACAGAGGATGGCGAAATCATGGCAATGCGCCATAAAGATTATCCGGTAGCTGGATTACAGTTCCATCCGGAATCCATTTATACACAGCATGGGAAGCGTATGATAGAGAATTTCTTAAACGGGAGGATATAGAACATGATATTAGATGAAATTGTTGCAGATAAAAGAGAGCAGCTTTTTCGGGATAAGCAGAAAACAGATCTGACCGTGATGCGGACATTAGCGGAAGAGAAGTTAAGAGAAGAGGCGGCAAAGAAAGAAAAGATAAGAAGCTTTTATCAGAATCTTGCCAAAGATGGACTTTCCATTATCGGAGAATTTAAAAATGCATCCCCAAGCCTTGGAAAGATAGAAAGCAGGATTACATTGGAAGAGCGGATGGAAGATTATACCGCTTCTGTGGATGCGGTATCCTGCCTGACAGAAGAGAAGCATTTCCTTGGAAATACTGATTATTTCCGGAAAGTAAGAAATCTGACTCCGCTTCCAATGTTACGGAAGGATTTCATGATTGAAGAATATCAGTTTTATGAAGCAAAAGCCATTGATGCAGATGCAGTACTACTGATAGCAGCAATCTTAGATGACAAGGAAATGTATGACTTTTATCAGCTGGCAAAGGAATTAAAGTTAGATGTACTGGTGGAAACCCATGATGAATGGGAAATGGAGCGGGCATTGAAGCTGGATGCAGACATCATTGGAATCAACAACCGAAATCTTAAGGATTTTACGATTTCACTGGAACGAACCAAAACACTTTCTAAGATGGTGCCAAAGGATAAAATTTTAATTGCAGAAAGCGGAATTGTAAGAGATGATGATGTGGCATATCTTGCAGATTGCGGTGTCAGTGGATTTTTAATTGGAAGAGCATTTATGGAACATGAAAATCCAAAGGCACTGGCAGCCCACTGGAAACAGGTTTATAAGGAAGCCGCAAAGTAAGGAGAAATGGCATGGCAAAGATTAAGATTTGTGGCATCACAAGAGAATCTGAGACAGAAGTGCTGAACCGGATGCAGGTAGATTATGCAGGCTTTGTATTCTTTGAAAAAAGCAAACGAAACGTTTCGATAGAGCAGGCAAAAGAAATTAAGAAATATTTGAAGCCTTCTATTAAAACTGTAGCAGTTACCGTAAATCCGGCACTGGATTTGATAGATGAAATCATAGAAGCAGGTTTTGATATTCTGCAGATTCATAAGATGCAGGAATTCCCTGAAAATCTTAAAATTCCGGTCTGGGTAGCATGTCAGGTGCGAAGCAGGGAAGAAGCAGAAGAAATAAATGTTCCGGATGGTATTTCCGGCATTTTATTAGACGCACCGGAATATGGCAGTGGAAAGACTTTTTCCTGGCAGGATTTTCCAATGAAAAAAAGAAGGGAATGGCAGGAAAGAAGGATACCATTTATTTTAGCCGGCGGCTTAAGCAGTGAAAATGTAGAAGAAGGTATCCGGTTATTTGAACCTGATGTAGTAGATGTCAGTTCTTCGGTAGAAGGAGAACATGGAAAAGATCATAAAAAAGTAGAAGCATTTGTAAGAAAGGTGAGAGAACATGAATAAGAAGAGTTATTATGGAGCATTTGGTGGACAGTATGTAGCAGAATCATTGATGAATACTTTAAAAGAGTTGGATGATGCTTTTGAAAAGTATACAAAGGATGAAGAATTTTTAAAGGAAGTGGACTATTATCTTAAACAATATGTAGGAAGAGAGACACCACTTTATTTTGCCAGCCGTCTGAGTGAGGCATATGGAACAAAGATTTATTTAAAAAGAGAGGATTTAAACCATACCGGAGCCCATAAGATTAACAACGTAATCGGTCAGATTCTTCTGGCAAAGAGAATGGGAAAAACCAAGGTAATCGCAGAAACCGGAGCCGGTCAGCATGGTGTGGCAACTGCAACCGGAGCAGCTCTTTTTAATATGGAATGTACCGTATATATGGGAGCGGAAGATATGAAACGTCAGTCGCTGAATGTAATGCGTATGGAAATGCTGGGAGCTAAAGTAGTGCCGGTTACATCCGGAAGTAATACCTTAAAGGATGCTACGAATGAGGCAATTCGTACCTGGGCAAAAACCGCAGAGGATACCTTTTATGTAATCGGTTCCGCTGTTGGACCGTATCCTTATCCGAAGATGGTAAAATATTTCCAGAGCGTCATCAGCAAAGAAGCAAAGAAACAGATTTTAGAGCAGGAAGGAAGACTGCCTGATGTGGTTATGGCATGTGTTGGCGGAGGTTCTAATTCTATCGGAATGTTTGCAGATTTTATTGAAGAAAAGGATGTAAAACTGATTGGTGTAGAAGCTGCCGGAAAGGGAATTGAGACAGGGGAGCATGCCAGTGCCATGGCATTGGGCGAGCCTGGCGTATTACATGGTATGCGTTCTTATTTATTACAGGATGAGGATGGAAATGTACAGCTTGCCCATTCCATTTCCGCAGGACTGGATTATCCGGGGGTTGGACCGGAGCATGCCTATCTTAAGGACAGCGGCAGAGCAGAATATGTTGCAATCAAGGATGATGAAGCCATGGATGCATTAATGGAGCTTTGTAAATTAGAGGGTATCATACCGGCAATCGAAAGTGCCCATGCAGTGGCATATGCAAAGAAGCAGGCGAAGAAAATGAAACCGGATGATATTATGGTGGTTTGTCTTTCCGGAAGAGGCGACAAGGATGTAAATACAATTGCAGATTATCTTGCAGGAAAGGGTTATTTAAACTAGGAGGTGCAGCATGAACAGAATCGAAGAAAAATTAGCACAGTTAAAAGAACAGAACAAAAAAGCATTTATTACATATATGACAGCAGGAATGCCGGACTTTGATAAAATGCAGGAGATTATTCGCACACAGGAGCAGGCGGGAACAGACATCATCGAGCTTGGAATTCCATTTTCAGACCCGGTAGCAGACGGCCCGGTTATCCAGGATGCTTCCTATCATGCCATCTTAAAAGGTGTGAATTTAAAGAAAGTATTAGAAGCCATGAAAAAGCTTCGCAGTGCAAAAATTGAGATTCCAATCGTATTTATGATGTATTACAATACTATACTTCACTATGGTGTGGAAGCCTTTGTGGATGCATGTATCGAAAGCGGAGTAGACGGACTGATTATTCCGGATCTGCCATTAGAGGAACAGGATGAGATAAAGGAATTTTTGCAGAAGGAAAATGCACCGATTCTTATCCAACTGGTATCTCCGGTTTCGAAAGACAGAATCCCTGAGATTTTAAAGGATGCAAGAGGATTTGTTTACTGCGTATCTTCCATGGGTGTAACCGGACAGGAAGCAACCTTCCATAAGAGTGTAATTGATTATCTTGGCAGTGTAAAAGAAGTATCAAAGATTCCTGTTATGATGGGCTTTGGTATCCGTACTGCAGAGGATGTTGCACCGATGAAAAAAATTATCGACGGAGCAATCGTAGGCTCACATTTCATCAGACTGATGGAAGAAAATGATTATGATTTACAGGCAATTGGAACTTATTGTGGCACATTTAAAAAAGAACTGAATCAGTAAAGGAGGAATTTACGATGAAAGAATATATTGAACTGGTTGCAGAAGGAAAAGATTTAACAGAAGAACAGGCAAAAGCAGCAATGGAAATCTTATTAAGCGGGGAAGCATCCCAGGCACAGATTGGTGCTTTTTTAATGGGACTTCGTATGAAAGGTGAGACCTTAGATGAATTAACCGGGTTTGCAGGAGTACTCCGGGATAAGGCAGATACTATTTCACCGAAGGTTTCTAATTATGTGGATCTGGTTGGAACCGGTGGAGACTGTACTTATACTTTTAATGTGTCTACCACTTCTGCATTTGTCGTTGCAGCAGCCGGACTCCCGGTAGCAAAGCATGGCAATCGTTCCATTTCTTCAAAGAGCGGAGCCGGTGATGTATTAGAGGCACTGGGCGTAAATATTATGGCAGAGCCTGCAAAAGTAGAAGCCTGCGTGGAGAAAGCCGGAATCGGATTTATGTTTGCACAGCTCTTTAACAAATCCATGAAATATGTAGGTCAGGCAAGAAAGGAAATGGGTGTGCGTACTGTGTTCAATATTTTAGGACCTCTTGCCAATCCTTCCAGAGCAAAAAATATGGTGGTAGGTGTCTATGATGCAGCCCTGACAGAAAAAATTGCCCTTGCCATGAGCAGGCTTGGCGTTGAACGTGCCTTTGTAGTAAGCGGCAAAGACAATATGGATGAAATCACAACAACAACTGAGACCGTAATATCTGAAATCAAGGATGGAAAAGTAAATACATTCACCATAACACCGGAGCAGTTTGGTTTAAAACGTGCTTCCTTAGAAGAACTGCGTGGTGGCGATGGAACAGAAAACGCCGTTATCACAAAGAAAATTCTCTCCGGAGAAGAAAAAGGCGCAAAACGCGACATCGTATTACTGAATGCCGGAGCAACCCTGTATGTTGGTGGAGCAGCATCCACCATTGAAGATGGAATCACCCTTGCAAAAGAAGCAATCGACAGTGGAAAAGCAACAGGGAAGTTAGCGGAGCTGGTGAAGGTATCAAACGAAGCGTAGAAGAAACAAAACACTGAAAAAACGGAATGAGTAACAGAAACAAAAAACTTCGGAAATCGAAGTGATGTAAAGTACATAGTATTGTTGATTGTCAACCATATGTGAAATACAAGTTGACAATTGGACGGCGCATACCCTATAATACCCTATGGATAAAAATCTATAGGGTATTTTTGATGGGTGATTGAAAAATAAATATAGTATTCTTTTTAAATTTTGCATATTCAAAGGATATTGGCTTTTGATGGATATGAAATGCCGGAAGTTCTTAGGTGCATGTTTTTCTTGCATAGAAACTGTCTTTCCGTTGCTTTAACCGGATATCGGAACTGTCCGTTGGGTACGGATGCTGTATGATACCTGCAAGGGGCACTAAGAATTTCGGATAAAATATCACAATATCCGGCAACCGGTGCAAATTCGCATCCGTGCTCATATGCACCTCGCTGGCACGTCCATGTGCCAGCGTTGCCTGAAACAGACGAAATTCTAAGTGCCCCTAACAGTTACATAAATGCATCCGCACTTCAACGAACAGTTCTGATATCCTGTTAAACATTGGAAAGACGGTTTTAATAAAAAAAGAAAAACATGCATCTTAGAACTTCGGTATTTCAGAGCAGAAAAGCCAATATCCTTTGAATAGTTAAATTTACTGAAAATATATTTATTTTTCAATCACCCAATAACAACAAACGTTAGGAGAAAATTATGCAGAACACAACAACAGAAAAAAGAAAAATCACAACCCAGCAGATGGCACTGGTAGCAATCATGACAGCACTGACCTGTATCCTGGCACCATTTTCATTGCCGATTGGTCCGGTACCAATTTCCCTTACCAATCTGGTTATTTACTTCTCATTGTATTTACTGGGTTGGAAGCTTGGAACGTTAAGCTACGTCATTTACCTTCTGATTGGACTGGTTGGTGTACCGGTATTTTCAGGATTTACCGCAGGACCGGCGAAACTTTTTGGCCCGACCGGTGGATATTTAATCGGATTTATTCCAATGGCAATCATTGCCGGTATTGTAATTGATAAATATACTGAGAAATGGCTCTTGTGTCTGCTGGCAATGATTGTTGGAACGATTGTCTGCTATGCGTTAGGAACAGCATGGCTTGCTTATGAAGCAAAGATGGACATGATGGCAGCATTATGGGCTGGTGTAATTCCTTTTATTCCTGGTGACCTGGTGAAAATGGCACTGGCAATTTTAATTGCACCAAAAATCAGAGCTCAGGTATGCAGGGCAAGATAATTTTTCATAGTCTTTAGAGCAGTTTTTTCCAGACGGCTGACCTGAGCCTGGGAAATATGAATCTCATCAGCAATCTCCATCTGGGTTTTACCTTCAAAGAACCGCAGCTTAACGATATGATTTTCTCTGTCGTTGAGCCGGTTCATTGCATCGGAGAGGGCAAGCCCTTCCACCCAGTTATCTTCTTTATTCTTTTTATCACTAATCTGATCCATCACATAGAGTGTATCACCACCATCCGTATAGACCGGGTCATAAAGACTGACCGGACTTTGAATGGCATCTAGGGCATAGACGATTTCTTCTTTGGTAAGTCCGGCTTCTTTTGCAATTTCCTGTAAAGTAGGCTCCTGCATGGAATTTTTCATCAGGATTTCTTTGGCATGAATGGCTTTATAGGCAGTATCCCGCAGGGAACGGCTGACACGGATGCTGTTGTTATCCCGTAGATAGCGGCGGATTTCGCCAATAATCATAGGGACGGCATAGGTGGAAAATTTTACCCCCAGTGTATCATCAAAATTGTCAATGGACTTAATCAGTCCGATACATCCAATCTGAAAGAGGTCATCAATATTTTCCTGATTTCCGGAAAAACGTTTAATCACACTTAAGACCAGACGAAGATTTCCTTTGATATATGTTTCCCTTGCAGTCATATCCCCCTGTTTGA
>ENA-ORRH01001328-ORRH01001328.1-human-gut-metagenome-genome-assembly--contig:-NODE-1328-length-11322-cov-3.29946_pt1 | contig 11322 bp, 6 predicted proteins | sample MGYA00242173_ERZ509130 | MGnify/ENA primary metagenome ERZ509130 (study PRJEB26280, sample SAMEA2338633) | human gut metagenome | biome: human gut; feature: human-associated habitat; material: faeces... | reverse complement strand
TCTTAACATTTGTTGCATCTGTCATTGCAGGTTTTCTAAGATTTCTCTTAGTCTTAGTTGTTTTCTTTGTTAAGATATGTCTCTTATAAGCCTTGTTTCTCTTTAATTTTCCTGTTCCTGTTAATTTGAAACGTTTTGCTGCTGCTCTGCTTGTTTTCTGTTTTGGCATAATTTATTCCTCCTTAAAATCATTATCTTTTCTCTGCCAGCACCATACCCATGCTTCTGCCTTCCAGCTTTGGTGCTTTCTCCACTACTGCAATATCTGCAAGTGCTTCTGCAAAATCATCCAGAATATGTTTGCTTGCCTGTACATGTGCCATTTCTCTACCACGGAAACGAAGTGTAACTTTTACTTTATTTCCTTTGGAAATGAACTTTCTTGCGGCATTCATTTTGGTATTCAAATCATTGGTATCGATATTTGGAGAAAGACGAACTTCTTTTAGTTCAACCGTTTTCTGTTTCTTACGTGCTTCCTTCTCTTTTCTTGCAAGCTCATATCTGTATTTACCGTAATCGATAATCTTACATACAGGTGGCTTTGCTCCAGGAGCAATCTTTACTAAATCAAGTTCTGCTTCCTGTGCCAGCTTATATGCTTCTCTTGCTGACATGATACCTAACTGTTCACCATCCGCGCCAATCAGGCGGACTTCCTTATCTCTGATTTGTTCATTGATCATTAACTCGCTAATGGTCGTACACCTCCAAAATTAAATTCACCACAGCTTTGCCAGACAACTTTCCGTTTATTTCCGCAAAAAAAGTGGATAGACAGACTATCCACTTCAAAATGATTCGCTCATTGCATACTCATTATAAACACTTAGTCACTTGATTGTGCTAAGGTGAGAGTGGATACTCTACTTTCTTCAACTTGCTTATAGTACCATATGTCATTTCGTTCGTCAAGCATTATTTTTACCGATATTCGCTTCTGATATTTTCCGCCCTCTCAATAATCGTTTCCGGGAACCCAGTAAAGGAAAGCAGGCGGATTGCATTCTGGGAATTTGCCGGTCCCTTCTGCAATTTATAATCAAATACAATATCCTCTTCTCCAAACTCTTCGGAAAAATGATAATTGTCATAACCAATTTTTTCAAGCTCCGTCAATTCCTTATCATGGGATGCCACAATTGCAATGCAGTTATGATGTGCCAGATATTCCATGATTGCTTTTGAAGCTGCAATACGCTCCTGGGTATTGGTTCCTCTTAAGATTTCATCAATAACACAGATAACCAGTTCATCCTCCGACAAAGCATCCAGGATACGTTTTAAATATTTAATCTCTTTGATAAAATAACTGTCACCGGATAAAATATCGTCTCTTACCGCCATGGAAGTAATCATTTTTGCATGAGGCAGGTGCATTCTTTTTGCGGTGCAGGTATGAATGCTCTGTGCCAGTATCACATTGACAGCTATGGTCTTGATAAAGGTTGACTTACCGGAAGCATTGGAGCCTGTGATAATGCAGTTATGCTGAAGTTCCATAGAATTGGTCACTGCTCCATGAAGCAGCGGATGATAAATTTCTTCCATCTCAAGCTGCTTTGTTTCCTCATATTCCGGTACTGTCACAAGAGGCAGACTCTTTCGGAAAGAGCCTGTGCTGACCGCTGCATCCAGTTCTCCTACCACCCGGTAAATCTTAAGATAAGCCTCCTGGTTATCCATAAACTGATTCAATACTTTCATATAAGTAAGGATATGCCACTGGGTTACTCCCAGCAGGAAATCCTGCAGCATTTCAAACACATCTCCCATGGCATTTCTGCTCTGGATATTTAGCAGAAATGCCTTCTTATCCATTTTGGCAAATACCGGAAGCAGCGGTGCCAGTTCCTCACAAATTTTGTCTTTCCGGTATTCCTGCTCCAGTTCTCGTGCTACCGTAATCAGGTATGCCGCCGTTCCCATCATATGAATCTCCTGGTCAAACTTTAGCCGGACCGTAAAGATATACACCGACAAATTCACAAGAAATACTACCACCAAAGCTGACAGAGCATATATATTATGAAATACGACTGCCGCCACAACAACTACCACCAGCAATATCCGGAGCATCTGATAAACCCAGAGATTTGAAATTGCAAAATCCTCTACTGTCTGGATAAAGGATGGAATATAGTAAGCCTCGTCTCTCTTTCCAAGCTTTGACAAAGTTTCTTCCAGATGATAGCGTTTTTCATCATCTGCTTCACAAAAAGCTATTCTTTTTTCTAAAAGCTCCTCTTCTTCCTTCGTCTGCTTCGCATAATGAAGCTTTGCATATAAAATTTCTTCTCCCATGGTGGAATCACAGTTGTTGATTCTCTGGTACACATCATCCATATTAAGGTCATTCCATGTGACCTCATCCACCTGCTGTGTTCCACCCACAGTATCCAGATAATTTCTTATCAGTTCTCTTTTGAATTCCTTTTTCTCAGGTTCTTTTCCATATTTTTCTTTCAGTGTCCGTTTGCAGCGGTTCTTCCAACTTTCTTTTGTCTTAATTGCTGAATAAGTAAATCCTGCAATCATAATTACTACAAGGATTGCTGCTTCCATTTCTTCGCCTTCCTACTGCATGATCCCAATGGTATCTATCCAGTAAATATTATCTTTATCCATAATTCCATTTACAGTAATGGTATCTCCCTCATGCAGGAAAATCAATTGTTCATTATCAGAAAACTTCTGCCAGTATACCATACCGTCGTCTCCTGCCAGATAAACATAGGTCTCTCCTGCAATCTCAACATACTGTATTTCACTGATTACAAAACTTCTTGTCTCTGTCTCACCTTCCGGAATTATTTTTCCCTTGGCTGCTGTCTGTGCATTACCTGCAGTGCTGTTGCTGTCCCCGGAAGAATTTTCTGCCTCTTCCGGATTCCCAGTGTTTTCTGTACCGTCACTGCCTGTCATCTTACGATACTTTGCAAAGCACTCATCGAGACTGGCTACATTTACCATGCCATAAAGCTTCACTATGCCGCTGGCATCTTTTAATACCATAATATAAGTCGGCTGACCATCTACATTAATCAAAGACGGAAAAGATGCACGGTATCCTTTCTCCTGCACTTCTCCTTCTGCAGCAGCCATTGCAGAGCTTTCATCTGCTCCTGCAATACTGTAATAATGTGCTTCTGAAGTCCGCTCATTTACCAGTATAAACCCGATATTAGAGGCATCATCATTGACAGAAGTAACTCCGGTATAAATCCAGATATCCCCGTCTTTGGCAACATAACCGAAGTTTGCTTCGTAAGATTCCTCATCTCCGTCTTCATCCTCTACTACCGTTTCCGTACATTTCTTACAGCCTTTTTTGCCGAAGATGCTGTTCATAAATCCATTAGATAATTCTCCATACCAGTTATACTGTTCCACCAGAAGATCCCCGTCAAAAACATCATCCATCCAGTTCGGCACTTCTGATGCATCATAATACTGACAGTCTCCGCTGATTGGGTCACAGCTGATTGCACCCTCAACAGTTTCTCCACCAAATAAACCGATGGTGTATTTGTATACACTGGCAATATAGTATGGTTTTCCATCTTCGTCCACTTCAAAATGAAGATTTCCGAAAAGTTTATCCGGGTAATTTATACGGATATGCCTTCTTAAATCCTTGCCAAAGTAAGCAGACGGAACATAAATCATTCCTTCCTTTACCGGAACATACTGTGCCTTCTGTCCTACCGGATCAACAGTTATATAACCCGGAACACCATTTTCCTTATTTCCCATATATTTAAAGAAGCCGGCATACTCTAATGCAGATACTTTCGTTGGTGCCCCCTGATAATCAATCTGTGTGTAGTCTTCCGATACATTATACTGGCTCACCACTTCTGAAAGGCTTCCGATTTCACGATTACCCAGCAATACTGCACTGTCCGTATCCATTAACGCAATCTTTGATACAGAAGATGCTGTATTGATATCACTGTTAAAATCACTGTCTTCGATGGTCAGGATATCTGCATATGCCTGTGCATGGAACATTTTGCTGCCATAAAATAAAAGAATCAGGAACAGAATTCCGATTACTCCAACTGCTGCAAAAATACCGTTTACCGGCCTTTCCAGCTTTCCTGCGGACTTACCTTCCGCCTTCCTGGCTGCCGATACCAACGCACCTATTATTCCTAACGGGAATAATATAACGCCTAATACAAACAGCCATAAACCTCTGGAATGAATATTAAGTGCCGGAAGCAGGAGATAATACATCACTGCTACCCATAAAATATAAATAACCGGAAGCACAATGGATAACCCCTTTACATGAGGCAGCTTTACCTGCATTGTTTCAAACTCCATTTTCTTCTTTTTCTTTGCCATACCTAATCTCCCTTTTCTTCTTTGCAATTATCATTGTATTATTTAATTAATACAATAACTCAATTTTAAAATAATGTCAAGTGAAAGCTTTCTTCAAATGGCTGGCAACTAAAAACAGCAGGACGACAAAATGTATTTTCATTTTCTATCGTCCTGCCTGCAATACTTATTTATATTATTTTTTAAGCTCTTGCTGCTTTGCTATCACGCTTTTTATTCTGGATAACCATACATGCTACTGCAGCTGCGGTAACAGCCAGTGCCAGAATTCCCATTGGAAGATCTTTCTCACAGTCTCTCAAGAAAAACAGCACTGCCATAGCAATTACATATATAACAGCAATGATTCCATCTACTATCTTCATACTTTCTGCCTCCTGCTTTTATGCATTTTTCTTCTGACGAAGCACTGCCCTTACTACATTATATCCTGCAAATACAATCGTAAGAATCATCATAAGCCAATGGATGATACAGTTATCTTCTCCCGCCGGATTTGCCGCCAGAGGAACTGCTTCATCTTCTAATGCAGTTACTTCCTGTTTTGCATTATCGTCCGTTACATTCGCCAGCGGAACCTCTTCATCTTCTAATACCACCGGTTCTTCTGCGTCCTGTGGCTGTTGTGCTGCCTGCTGCTGTCTGACTGGTGTCTGTGCCACCTGGGTCTGTGTGACCGGGGTCTGTGCCGGGGTTACCGGTGTCTGTGCTGCTGTCTCCGGCTGTGTATTATTGTCTGCCGGAGTTACCGCTGTTTCTGATGATGCTGGCTGGGTTGGATTTGCCGGCTGTGCCGGTTCCGTTGATTCTGCCGGCTGGGTTGATTCGGCTGGCTTGGTTGGTTCGGTCGGCTGGGTTGGTTCGGTTGGCCCAGTCGGTCCAACTGGCTCGGTCGGCTCAGTTTCTTTCTCCTTTTCATCAAAAGAAGCATACACTACGGTACTATCATTTAAATCTGCAACATTTACTTTACTGCCATCTTCTAAAGTCCAGCCGGTAAATTTATAGGTTGTTGTCTCTGTCTCTGCCTTTACAGGATCTGTTACAGAAACTTCCGTTCCCTTTACTTCGCGTACTTCCTGATATACATTTCCGTCTACCATAAAAGTAACGGTATAACTGTTATCAACAATTTCTCCATCAATATGCCAGGAATTCGGATTAATCATCCGGTACCATTCGATGCGGTAGAATCTTGCATCATCCCCTGCAATGCCACTGTTTGCTGCATATGCATCTAAAACAGATGCAAGGGTTACCGGCATCTTTCCATCATAATTCTTTTCTGCATCAAAAGACGCTGGTGCAGTAAAACCGGACATATCAGTTGTCACTTTCAGCTGATTTAAAGAAACTGCTGCTCTTCCCACATAATCATAATTTGCTGTTGCATCACCAACTGTTCCTTCCGGACGGACAGTTCCTGCTTTCCGGATGTAGAACTCTGCCTTCTGTGTAAATGTATCTGCTACCTTTACATATACGTCATAACCCTCTGTATTGCGGAAAAGTTTTGTATATGTTGTCACTACACCTGCATTTTCATCCTCTAAGATGAATCCATGGATTACGCTTTCCTCTGTGGTTGCATAATCTGCTGCTTCTTCTAATACAGCCGGGTCTAAAATACAGTTTCCACTTAACAGCAGCAGTTTTCCATTTCCATATTTGGCATATACTTTTGCACGAATCTTACTGATTCCAAAGCTTACATTTACAGTTCCACTATAGTTACCGGTAAAGGTTACGGTTGCCAGCGCAGTTCCCTCTTCTACATTATCTTTGTAATTACCAACAGTATAATCGATTCCTGCTGTTAATACTTTCCCATTATAAGTTACAGTTACATCTTCTTCACTGAGTGTTACTGCTTTTCCGGTATAATATTTTTCCTTTGCAGTTGCAATCACGCTGTCATTTTCCACTTCTTTCGGAAGAATGGTATAGGTTGTATTTACCGTTCCTTTATAGTTACCGATTCCGGTAATTGCTGCTGATGTCTCTCCTGCATTTGGATTACTTCCACTGTATATTACAGTATAATCTTTTCCTTCTACTAATGTTTTGTCTCCATCCTTTACCACAACTGCAACTGTGTTTCCAGTATATTCAGTATCCTTTGCAGTTACCATTTCATTAGTCAACGTTTTCTGCCGGATAGTAAAGGTTACTTCATTACTGTCTGCGGATTCAAATTTCTTTGCACTGGCTGTTGCAATTACCGTATAAGTTCCTGCATCCACCGGTGCCTTGCCTAATTTATTTCCTGCCTCATCATAATAAGTATAAGTAATGGAAATGCTTGGATTTTTTTCAATTCCCCAGCTGTATGCATTCGCATCACAGCTTAAGTTTTTCTCATCATTACTGCCATTATATTCAAAATCACTGGCTGTAAGATTTGCATACAATGCTTTTAAATAGGTTCTTACCGGTACAATAAATACAGTCTCTTTATAGTTCTCTGCTGCATCTCCTTCCGGCACAAATACTACATGATGGTCTACATCTTCAAAGATTGCAGTTCCGGTAGTATTAAACCACAGTGTCTCATCCGGGCTCTGCCACTCAAAATGGCCTTCCAGTTCCTGGTTCTCATCATTGACCGCTACTGCCATTCCGCCATTCAGATGGGACTCTCTCAGTTTTCCGGACATATGATTGATTGTTGCAGATGGTTTTTCCTTAATTACTGCCTCTGCCTTATTTACAGTTACCGTATAAGTCCTGCTTCCTGCCTCATATACATCTGTTGCCGGTGTTGTAATCGTATAAGTATAAGTTCCTGCATTTAAAATCTCTTTGTCACAGGTTCCAACAATACCACTCTTTGGACCATCCTTTACAAAGTTCTTTGCATTCAGTGTCTGGACTTTTCCGTTATAAGTCAGATTTGAAATGCTCTCTTCAAATACCGGAGTTCTCTTACTGATTTTAATGGTATATTTTTCTGTTTTCCATTGAAAGAGATAATTCTTATACTTGCACTTCAAGGTAACTGTTCCTGTCTTATCCGCAATTACAGATACCTCTTTCTTATTTGTATTTTTTAATGTTACCTTATCTTTTCCACTGGTAACACTCCATTTGGTTTCGTAAGCAATCCATGCAGAACACTCGATTTTCTTCGTATCCTGCAGCTGCATCTTAATTGTATCATCCTTTTCGGCAGCTTTTACTGTCATCCCGGTTATTCCGGATAAGGACAATACCATCAATGCCGCCATTACAAAAGCTGTAATTCTTTTTCCCAACATTTTGGCTACTCTCATGTTTTTTCTCCTTTTATTCATTTTATCCATTTCCTGTTGATTTATGAATTGTATAACCAATCATAGCCTACTCTGTGTTATAAAAAGCGTTATATTTTTCTATTTTTTCTTTATTCTTCCGAATTGTACTTAAATCTTCCTGTTTGTATTGTATTTCTCCTCGTATCTACTCGTCTGTTCCATTCACCAATACTTTATGATATTTCACATATTTCTTTCCAGCCGTCCGTTCCATGTTGTCATTGATTCTTTCTATCACAAGTCCGCAATTTTCTTCTTCAATACCTATTAAAAGTATCAGATACTGGTTTGTGCTGTACCTGGTATACAGGTCACCGCTGCGCAGGGAGTTTTTCAATGCCTGCTCCAGTTCTGCCCGGATGTATTCGAAATGAACACCGCCTTCTGAAGCATACCCCTTCCCATCAGTAATGGTGCTCATAAGAAGCCACGCACTCTTTCCCGTACGCTGCAAAACCCGTTTTGCAAAGCGGTAATTTTCAATGAAAACAGGATACGAACAGTAAAATGCTCCTTCCTCTCTCTCTTCTTCCAACTTCTCCTGTATTGCCTGAATATGAGTGGCATCCTCCGTAACACAGCTGCTGATTCGTTTTAATTGTTCCAGCATAGACTTTGAAGGCTCACTGCCAAGCTCTGCCAGCAGCATTTCTTCTGTCTTATGATATAATGCCACCGCCTCTTTGGAACGCTTCATGGCAATCAATGCCTCCATCTGGTATACCTGCCAGTCATCCAGTGGATAAAGTACCGCTGCTTTTTCTGCTATCTCATATAATTTCTGATACTCCTGCTCATCCCGGTAAATTCCGCACAGTCTCTTTACACAGGACATATATAATTTCCGGTATTTCGTTGCCCAGAAAATTACCCATTCTGATGCTCCCAGTGCCGGCAAAAATTCTCCACGGTACAGCCTGACTGCTTCCTCTAATTCTGTTTTTCCAAAATCTTCCGCCTGTTTCAATGCATGCTCTGCCTTCTCTTCAAAAGAAATGCAATCACAATGATACGGAATTTCCGGCGTCCAGCAATAAACTCCCTTTCGGCTTATAATATAATCGCTCTCCGGCAGTCCCTGCTCCTTAAGCAGTTTCCGCACCCGGAAAAGAATTGCCCGGAAACTGTTGGATGGGTTTGCAACCTCCTCATTTTCCCAAAGTCTTCCCACCAGTTCTTCCCTTGTTACCCCTTCTGTACCCGCATGCAGAATGATCTGAAGCAGCCGGTTCGTCTTTGTCGTTGATTTCCGGTCTATGATAAAGGAATGATTTCCATATTGCATTCGAAATGTTCCAAGCATACTTACTTCTAAATTTTTTTTCATGCTTCCTGCCCCCTGCAGATTATTTTTCCTAATTGCAGTATATAGGACTTTGTTTTTATACGCAAAAGATTTTTCTCATTTCTTCCGGATTGTCAAAACGAAAGATTACTCTTATAATCATATTCATAAATAATTCTAAAAAATAATTATTTCGAGCTGTTAGAAAGGATTATACCATGGAAACAGGATTTATTGATTTACATATACATTCAACCTGCTCTGACGGAACTTTTACCCCATCTGAGCTGGTTCATGAAGCCATACGTCATTCGATATGTGCCTTTGCCCTTACTGACCACGACTGTATCGATGGTATTAAAGAAGCACAGGAAGAAACCTTGCGGCTTAACTCCCCGGATGCACCGGAAGTCATTGCCGGTGTTGAACTCTCTTGTGAACTGGATGACCGTGAAATCCATATGGTCGGGCTATATATTAACCCGGACGATAAAGTATTTAATAACAAATTAAATGCATTCCGTTCTTCCCGCACAGACCGCAACCGCCTGATGGTTGATAAACTGCAGCAGGAGGCACACCTTGCCATTGATTATGACAGTCTTATCAGAGAATTTCCGAATGCAGTCATTACAAGAGCACATATTGCAAGATACCTTGTAAATCATGGTCTTGCCAAAGATATGAATACAGTATTCAGTAAATATATCGGGGATGACTGTCCTTATTATGTAGACCGTCCTAAAATCTCTCCGCAGGAAGGTATTTCCCTGATTCATCATGCCGGTGGTCTTGCCATTTTGGCTCATCCGGTACTCTATCGCATGAATGCAGACCGATTGGACGCTCTGGTTCAGACACTGGTAGAAGAAAGCCATTTAGATGGTATTGAAGCCGTCTATTCCAGCTACCAGCTTGGCGATGAACGAAACATTAAGAAGCTTACACAAAAATATCATCTGCTTATTTCCGGTGGCTCTGACTTCCACGGAAGTAACAAACCTTATATTTCCATGGGAAACGGAACAAGACATATGCCGATTCCTTATTATATTTTATCGGATATTAAAAATGCGCTGCATTGCAGATAGCTTACTACTCATGTACGCCAAGAGGGACTGTCATTTTACAATTTCTGCAAAACAACAGTCCCTCTTTATAGATACTTTCTATTTTTTGTCTTTCACCTCGTCTAATGCATTTCGAAAGATTCGTTCAAATTCATTTTCGGAACATTTTTTCCGGCTGGATTCATCCGAATACCCTCTATTCTGCTGTCTTTCCTGCTCGTGAACGAGCAAAACAACCGGAACCTTAAAATAACCGTCATATCCGTATGCGACAATCCCCTCCCTGGAGCTTTATTTCAATGGCTTCATATTATATATCGGCAAAAGTGTCTGATTTCTTTAGTCCTCTACCGGTTCTGCCGGAATAAAAATACGGTCTTTTACCACATCCGCAGGCTTTGGTGCTGCTTCTTCTGCTTCCCTGCAGAACTGCAGCTGTGAATTCACCAGCACCTTTCCACGTTTGTCAACCTTTTCATAGGTGCCATCCTTCTGAAGGAGATGTGCTTTCGTATTATCTGCCAGTTCCACATCCAGAATATGCATTACTTTATGCTTTAACTCTTCATTTTCTACGGGGAAAATAATCTCTACACGGCGGTCTAAGTTACGCGGCATCCAGTCAGCACTTCCCATGTAAATTTCATCCTGTCCATCATTATAGAAATAGAAAATTCTGCTGTGCTCCAAGAAATTTCCTACAATGGAACGCACTCTGATATTTTCACTGATCTTTGGAATACCTACCTTCAGGCAGCAGATTCCACGTACAACCAGATCAATCTGCACTCCCGCTGCTGATGCTTCATACAAAGCTGCAATAATATCACGGTCACAAAGAGAATTCATCTTGGCAACAATTTTGGCTGTCTTTCCCGCCCTGGCGTATTTTGTTTCACGCTCAATTAATTTCAAGAAACGCTTCCGCAGCCAGATTGGTGCTACCACCAGCCGGTTCCAGGACAGCGGCTCAGAATAACCGGATAACATATTAAATACTGCTGTTGCATCTTCTCCGATTGCTTCCGAACAGGTAAAGATACCACAGTCTGTGTACAGCTTTGCAGTGGAATCGTTATAGTTTCCGGTTCCAAGATGTACATAACGGCAGATGCCTTCTTCTTCTCTTCTTACTACCAGTGCAATCTTGCTGTGGGTCTTTAAGCCCACCAGACCATAGATGACATGGCAGCCTGCTTTCTCTAATTTTTTTGCCCAGACAATGTTATTTTCCTCATCGAAACGGGCTTTTAATTCTACCAGAACAGATACCTGTTTGCCATTTTCTGCTGCCTGTGCCAGTGATGCAATAATCGGCGAA
>ENA-ORRH01001326-ORRH01001326.1-human-gut-metagenome-genome-assembly--contig:-NODE-1326-length-11348-cov-2.95006_pt1 | contig 11348 bp, 10 predicted proteins | sample MGYA00242173_ERZ509130 | MGnify/ENA primary metagenome ERZ509130 (study PRJEB26280, sample SAMEA2338633) | human gut metagenome | biome: human gut; feature: human-associated habitat; material: faeces... | reverse complement strand
GTCAACAATAAAATCAAGCAAATTAAGCGACGAGCTTATGGCTTCCGAGACGATCTGTACTATTTCTTAAAAGTCAAGGCCGCGTTCCACGGACTTCCGAGATGAACCTTTCTTTTGGGCTCGCCAAAAGGTTCGGGCTGTTCAGGACTCCCGCCCGGGCGTATTATTGTCGAGTCCGCTTCCCCTCGGCGGCAGGACGAAGAAGAAAAGCCAGAAACCCACAACGGAGATCCGACGTGCCTGATACACAAGCGATCCAAGCCCACTGGAAGACGACGCTCGTCATCCTGACCCTGAGCGCGGTTTTGATGTCGCTCAGCTACACGATGCTCATCCCCTTTCTGCCGATGTACCTCATCGAGGAGCTCGGCGTCGAGCAGTCGCGGGCGAATTTCTGGAGCGGTCTCGTCTTTTCGGTCTCCTTTCTGATTTCAGGCGTCATGGCCCCGATCTGGGGCGCCATGGCCGACAAACGCTCGCGCAAGCTCATGGCGCTGCGCGCCGCAATCCTCCTCGCCGTCTCCTATGCGCTGGGCGGCATCGTCCAGAACGAGTGGCAGCTGCTGGCCATGCGTTGCTTCCAGGGGTTCGCCTCGGGCCTCTGGCCCGCCTGCCTCGCGATCATGGCGAGCACCGTGCCGCGCGAGCGCATCGGCCTGGCCATGGGCATCATGCAGGGCGGAATGACTGCGGGCGGCGTTCTCGGGCCCTTCTTCGGCGGGGCGCTCGCAGAGCTCTTCTCGATGCGCATGACCTTCTTCATCGGCGGCGCCGCACTTGCCGTCATCACGCTCCTCATCCTCTTCTTCATCCACGAGCCTCCGAGAAAGGAGCAGAAGAAGGCGGCCGCCGCGCGCGAGAAGACCAGCCTCCTCAAGATTCCCGTCGTGCAGCGCATGCTCCTGTGCGCGGGCGTCGTGCAACTCACGATCCTCCTGCAGCAGCCCGTCATGCCGATGTACATCGGCGAGCTCCAGGGCAGCATGGACCGCATCGTCTTCGTGACCGGCATCGTCTTCTCCGTGGTCGGCGTTTCGGGCGTGATCGCCTCGCCCCTCTGGGGCGTCATCGGCCAGAAGTGGGGATACCGCCCCGCGCTCTACACGGCGCTTGCGGGCACGGCCTGCTTCGGCATGATCCAGGCGATTCCCGATACGCTCGTGCCGTTCGCCGTCTGGCGCTTCATCGGCGGCCTCACCTTCGCGGGCATCTTCCCCGCCATCAACGCCGTGCTCACGATGAGCACGCCGCCCGAGGACCGCGGCCGCATCTTCGGCCTCTCCTACGCGGCACAGCAGGTCGGCAGCGTGATCGGCCCGCTCGTGGGCGGCGGCATGGCCATGTACCTGCCGCTCAAGTCCGTCATCTTCCTCGGCGGTTTCATTCTCCTGCCGCTTGTCATCTTCCTTTGGTACATGCGTCCGAAGAACGAGGAGAACTCGCACGGCAGTCCCGCCCAGCTGCGCTAGTCCCGCAGGGCATCGCTTTTGGGAGTAATTCGAAGCTGGTACGAGCTCGCGGCTTCTCCGCGCGGTGCTGTCATTTTGAGTGTTTTCAGCAGACGGGTCCCCAAATACGGCCTGAGGTTCGATACAATCGAACCATTAATACTGATTGCAAATTGTCAGGAACTGTCACGCCGTGAAGTCGTTTCCCTCGGAGCGTCGGCACTGGCCGGGCCGTTCGGGCAGATACAAATCGAATGGATACATTCATACTTGCTGCGCTGGCGCTTTTGGGCGCGCTTGCCGTCATCGACCTCTTCGTCGGCGTCTCCAATGACGCCGTCAACTTCCTCAATTCCGCCGTCGGCTCCCGCACGGCACCCTTCTGGGTGATCATGACGGTGGCCAGTCTGGGCGTCCTGCTCGGCGCCACCTTCTCCTCAGGCATGATGGAGGTCGCCCGCACAGGCGTTCTCGTGCCCGAGCACTTCACCTTCAAGGAAGTGATCATCGTCTTCACGGCCGTGATGGTCTGCGACGTCCTCCTGCTCAACACCTTCAACTCCCTCGGCCTTCCCACCTCCACGACCGTCTCGATCGTGTTCGAACTCTTCGGCGGCGCCACCGCGCTCGCCTGCTACAAGGTCTGGTCGAGCGGCGCGCCCATTGCGGATCTGGGGCTCTACCTCAACTCCGCCAAGGCGCTCGCCATGATCATGGCGATTCTCGTATCCGTCGTCGTGGCCTTCTTTGCGGGCCTCTTCGTGCAGTATCTGCTGCGTCTGATTTTCTCCTTCAACTACGAGCGCTACTACAAGCTCTTCGGCGGCATCTACGGCGGCGTCTCGCTCACGGCCGTCTTCTACTTCCTCGTGATCAAGGGCGCCAAGGGCGCGTCCTTCATGCAGCCCGAGTGGATCTCCTGGATCGGCGCCAACACGACCGAACTCCTGCTCGGCTGCTTCGCCATCCTGACCGTGCTCTTCCAGGCGCTCATCATGGCGTTGCGCATCAACATCTTCCCGATCATCATTCTCGCCGGCACGTTCTCGCTCGCCTTCGCCTTCGCGGGCAACGACCTCGTGAACTTCATCGGCGTGCCGCTCGCCGCGCTCTCCTCCTATGAGATCTGGTCCGCGGTCGAGGGCGCCGATCCGACGACCTTCACGATGGAGGGCCTGCGCCACAACCAAGGCACGCCGACCTATTTCCTGCTTGCCTCCGGCCTCGTGATGGTGCTCACGCTCTGGTTCTCCAAGAAGGCCCACCGCGTCATCCGCACCTCGATCAGCCTCGCCTCGTCCGCCCGCGGCGGCAAGGAGCAGTTCGGTTCCTCGCTTCCCGCCCGCGTCGTCGTGCGCTCCGCGATCCGCTTCAACAACCTCGCCCATCAGATCATTCCGGCCTCCGTCATCAAGAGCCTCGCCACGCGCTTCGAGAAGAAGAAGCTCGCGCCGGGCGAGGTCGAGCTGCCGTTCGACGAGATCCGCGCCAGCGTGAACCTCGTGCTCGCCGCCGCGCTCATCGCCTCGGCCACGAGCTTGAAGCTCCCGCTCTCGACCACGTACGTGACCTTCATGGTCGCCATGGGTTCGTCGCTCGCCGACGGCGCCTGGGACCGCGAGTCCGCCGTGTACCGCATCTCGGGCGTGCTCACCGTGATCTCCGGCTGGTTCATGACTGCCTTCACGGCCTTCACCGCCTGCGGCCTCATCTGCATGCTCTTCATCAGCTGGGGCGAGCCGCTTCAGCTCATCATGATGGTGCTCGCGCTCATCGTCGTCATCCGCACGAACTTTTTCGTCAAGGAAGAGGACGAGACGCCCGACCACGAGCGCATCGACCGCGGCGACAAGGCCAGCATCCGCGACCTGCTCACCGAAAGCGTCAACGACAACCTCAACGCCACGCTCACGCTCTACGCGCAGGGCCTTCAGGCCTTCCTCGACGAGGACGATCAGAAGTTGCGCGAGCTCAAGGGCGACGCCGCACAGCTCTTCGACTTCATCACGATGCGCCGCGGAGAGTACTACAACATGGCCCTTGAGGGCGGCGGCTCGCGCTCCGACCGCGACGCCCGCAACTTCTACTACCGCGCCTTCACGAGCATGAAGGAGGTGAGCCACTCCCTGCGCGACCAGATCGGCGTCGCACAGAACTACGTGGCCAACTCCCACTCGCCCTTCACGGGACGCATGCGCGACAACATCAAGACCCTCTCCAAGCGCCTGATCATGATCCGCGATAACTTCGTGCCGGCCAACTGCACGCAGGCCCTCGAGCTCATCGACGAGGCCCAGCGCGACTTCATGACCCAGATCGGGGAGGAGAAGATCTCGCTGCGCAAGTCCGAGCTCTACCTCGGCTACCTGCTCTTCGCCCGTGAGGTGCTCAACCGCTACATGATGGTGAAGCTCCTGCAGAGCGAACTCGAGGCGGGGCTTGCCGCCCAGCAGCAAAAGCAGGCGGCCTTCGCCGTCGAGGACGACAAGGACGAGCCCCTGCAGCCCTCCGAGCGATGATCCGCATGAAGCCTCCTCTGCCCGCGCAGGGGAGGCCCGATGAAGAAAAGGACCGTTCCGCAATCCGCGGGCCGGTCCTTTTTCCATTAATGCAGGACAGAATGTCCGGGGCCTCTCCGCAGGCCTCTGCGTCATTCTTTTCGTCACGTTCCTCCGTGTCGGGGTTCGACGGCGGCGACGCACGTGTAGCGGCGCTCGGGGAAGTCGAGCTCCCTGATGCGCACGCGCACGTCAAAGACGTCTGAGAGGAGATCCTCGGTCATGACGTCGCGGGTGTCGCCGAAGATGGGCGGCCTGTGCCTGGGGACGAGGAGCGTCTTCGTGGAGATCTCGAGCGCATGCGCGGGGAAGTGCGTGTTGATGACGGCGCCGAGACCCTGCTCGGTGAGACGCTCGATGACGTTGAGGACCACCATCTGGTTGCGGAAGTCGAGGTTCGATTCAGGCTCGTCGAGCACGAGGATTCTGGGTTCGGCCGCGAGCGCGCGGGCGATGAGCGCGAGCTGGAACTGCCCGCCCGAGACTTCGCTGCAGAGGCGCCCCGCGAGGTGCTCGATGCCGACCTCGGTCATGACGCGGTCGACCACCTCCCAGTCCGCGTCGGATGGCAGGCTGAAGGGGCCGATGTGCGCGCTGCGGCCGAGGACGACCATGTCGGCGAGCGTCATCGAGGCGAAGCCCGGGAGCTTCGCTTGAGGTACGTAGCCGATCGTGCGCCAGAAGTCGCAGGGCTTCCAGTTGGAGACGGGGCGGCCGTCGAGCGTCGCCTCGCCCTCCGTGAACTTGAGAAGGCCGAGCATGCAGCGCAGCAGCGTCGTCTTGCCCGCGCCATTGGGGCCGAGGATGCTCATGACGCCCGTGCCGTCGAAGCGGAAGTTGACGCCCGTGAGAACGGGTTCGCGGCCCGGCCAGGCGTAGCCGCCGTGGATCACTTCAAGGGACATGGCGCTACCCCGAGATGCCGCCCGTGCGGCGCAGAAGATAGATGAAGAACGGCGCACCCACGACGGCCGTGAGGATCGAGACGGGAATCTCGCTCTGCGTGGCGGTGCGCGCGACGGTGTCGATCACGAGCATGAAGAGGGCGCCCATGACCATCGAGGCGGGCAGCACGAAGCGGTTGTTCGCACCGAAGACCATGCGTGCGGCGTGGGGGACGAGAAGGCCCACCCAGCCGATGAGGCCGCACATCGAGACGACCGAGGCCGTGATCATGGTGGCGGCGATGATGACGCCTGCGCGGATCCTGCGCACGGGTATGCCGAGGCTTGCGGCCTCGTCAGTCGGAAGGGTCGTCACGTTGAGGCGCCAGCGCAGGAGCCAGAGAACGAGCATGCCGAGGAGCACCATGGGCGTGCCCGCGAGCACGCTTGACTTGGTCGCGCCCGTGAGCGCCCCCATCATCCAGAAGGTGATGGACGGCAGCACGTCCTGCGGGTCGGCCGCGTACTTGACGAGGGAGACGAGAGCCGAGAAGAGGGCTCCGACGACCATGCCCGAGAGAATGATCATGAGGATCGAGCTCGTGTTGCGCACGCGGCTGATGACGATCACGAAGAAGACTGCGGAGAGGCCCGTCGCCAGGCTCATGAGCTGAATGCCCATGCCGTTCCAGCCCCAGAGGATGCCTAGGACGGCGCCGAACGAGGCGCCCGTGGCGACGCCGAGCGTGTCGGGCGCGGCGAGCGGATTCGCAAAGAGCGCCTGAAAGGCGGCGCCCGACATGGCGAGTCCCGCGCCCGCAATGATCGCGAGAAGCACGCGCGGCAGCCTCACGTTGAGAACGATGTTCTCCATCATGCGGTTCGTCTCGACGGAAAGCCAGCCGTCGGGCAGGAGCACGGCCATCACTTCGGTGCCCGTGAGACTGTAGCGGCCGAGGCACAGCGAGGCGACGGCCGTGACGGCGAGCAGCAGGGCGAGCGAGGCCATGACGAGGCGGAAGCGCCCCGCGGCCGCGCCTGCGGCCTGAGCGCTTCGCGCGCGTGCGGTGGAGACGTTCGACATGGATCAGCCGTTGCTGCGGGTGGCGACCGTGGCGCCGGTGCTCGCGCCTTCGCCCGGATTGAACATCATGTCGACGTCGGCGTCGGTGAGCGTCACGCCGAAGACGTCCTTGTACCAGGCCTTGACCTCCTTGGTGAGATCGATGTCGGCAAAGCGCGAGGGATAGACCTGCTTGGCCATCCAGAGCAGCGTGAGCGGCGTGTCGGCCGAAGGCGTGTAGCTGCGGTAGATGCCGAGCGGGAGCTTGTAGACGCGCTTGTCCTTGACGGCCTTCACGTCGGACCAGTCGTGGCCTGCCATCTTGTTATCAAAGAGGTCGGCGGGCGTGGCGGCCGTGAAGTTCGTGATGAAGACGACGTCGGGGTTCCAGGCGTAGATCTGCTCCATCGAGACGATGGCGTTGGCGTTGTCTGCCGTCACGGACTCGGCGACGTTCCTGGCGCCGACGGCGTCGCACCAGTACTGGCCGAAGAAGTTGCGCCCAGAAGTGACGATCTGGCGGGCGTCGTAGCGGAAGAGGAAGAGAACCTTGCTGCGCTCCTCGGGCCTGAGGTCCTTCGTGCGGTCGGCGACCATCTTCGCGATGGCCTTCGAGCGGCTGTCGATCAGGTCGCCCTTGCCCTTGTGCTCGGGCCAGATCTCGGAGAGGCTCTTCATCCACTGGGCGTGCGTCTCGATGATGTCGTAGTGCCACTTGCTCGGGCTGATGCCGAAGGCGGGAATGCCCGCGTTGCGGACCGCGTCGAGCGTGCGCTTGTCGGGCGCGTTGACGAGGACGAGGTCGGGCCTGAGGGCCATCAGGGCCTCGACGTTGAGGCTCGCGCCCTGCATGAAGGAGGTGTCGGCCTTGAGGACGTCGGGATAGAGCTTGCCGAGGAGCCCGCTCTTGGCGGCCGAGTAGGAGGCGGGATGCATGCCCACCACGGTCTTGCCGTCGTTGAGGAAGACGGTCACGGCGGAGGCGAGCGGAAGGATGTTCGTGACGACCACGCGGTTGACGTGGTCGGGGATCTCGACGCTGGTGCCGTTGTCGTCGACGACGGTGCGTGCGGCCGCGGAGGTCGCGGCCAGGGCGAGTGCGCCGCAGACGAGGGCGCATTGCTTCAGATTGAAGGTCATTTTGCAGTGTCCAGCAGATTGCCGACGAGTGCGTCGAACGGGGCGCGCTCGAGAATGTTCACGATCCCGCTCCTGTACATGCGGCCCGAGCAGGCCTCGTGCGGGAAGGCGATGGTGCGCCCGACGCGGGCCTCCTCGGCGATGATGTCGAAGAGCGGGTCGGCGGCGAGCACCTCCGTGCCGCCGAGCATGGCGCGCAGGAGGTCCTCGGAAAGGTTCGAGGAGAGAATGGGCGCCTCGATGCCGAGGGACGGCAGGGGCGAGAGCGCCCTGCAGCTTCCGGGCTGCTCGAGGTTGACGGCCGCGGCCGTGCAGGCGGCGGCAAGCGGCTCTCCGAGCACGGCCGTGCGGGTGCCGCCCGCATCCGCGCCGAGGAAGTCGGCGGCGGGCACGCTGCAGCGGTTCTTCGCGGCCCATTCGACGGCCGCGTGCCAGCGGGGAGCAAGTCCGCCCACGGGCAGGCCGCAGACGTAGGGCGTGCCGAAGCAGCGCTCGAAGCACTGCGCGAGCGGAAGCCCGGACGAGCTCACGACGACGTTGACGCGCGCGGCCGCGGTGTTGGCGAGGGATTCGAGCTTGTCGCCCATCGCCCAGCAGGCGTTGATCGTGTAGCCTGCGCGTGCGGCGGCGGCCCTGAGGGACTCGAGCATGCCGCCTGTCGAGAAGTCGAGAGGCGTCGCGCCCAGAAGGTTGATGCCGAAGGACCCCGCGCGGGCGCCGTTGGGAACGACGAAGCGGCGCGAGAGTTCGATCCAGGCCTGTGCGCAGCCCACGCTGTAGGCGCGCATGGAGTTGGTCTGGACGGCGAAGGACGGAATGCGGGTGCGGCTTTCGACGAGGCGGGCGATCCCCTTGAGGTCGACGCCAGTCATCATGGGAATGGGCGTGCCGGCGATGGCGACGAAGGCGGGCGTGAGCTTGCGGGCTGCGTCGACGATGTCGTCGATGATGCGACTGTCGTTGCCGAGCACGGCGTCCATCTCGGTGAGCGCCGAGATGAAGACGGCCGAGGGCATCGTGTTCCAGCGGGGCTCGTCGTGCGTGGTGTAGGTCGAGTTGCAGCCCGAGGCGTCGTGGATGACGGTCATGCCGCCGAGTTCATAGAGGGCGCTTGCGACGCCCGAGCAGTCGGCCGTGTAGGTCGACATGGAGCTTTGCGTGTAGTCTAACAACATCCGTTGCACCCGTATCCCTTGACGCTGATGATGCGGTCGACGTCGACGGGCTCGCGTGCCGCAGCCGCAAGCGCGAGCGCGAGGCTTCTCACGCCGCCGTGACCCCACCAGGGGCCGCCCTCGATCATGTTGAGCATGTGGGTCGCCCCGGTGAAGAAGGCGGCCTTCTGGCCGATGGCCACGATGTCGTCGCGCTTTTCGGCGGGCGTCGCGAAGCGCATCTCGGGCACCGTCGTCGGATGCACGAGAATGCCGGGCGCCTTCTTGCGAAGAATCTCGAAGTCGGTCTTGTCCGCAGACAGGAAGCTGTCGCAGTAGAGGTCCGTGACGCGGATGCCCGACTCGACGAGGCGGCGTGCGAGCGCCACGGGGCGCGTCGTCGCCGTCTGGCAGATCGCCACGGGACGGCCCGCGAGCGCGTCGGCCGCCTGCGCGAGCGCGGTCCTGGCAGCGGACTTCTCGGCCGTGGTGTCCCAGAGCGGAATGCCCGTGAGTTCGGCGAGCGTTCCGAGCGAGTCGTCGATGCGCTGCTCGTTGTAGTCGAGCAGCAGCTGAAGGTGGCGCATGCCGTGGCGCTCGGCGAGGAACCTGCCCGCCTGAAGGGCCGCGGGATTGACCGTCACGACCCAGCGCGCATGCGCCATGCGGCGGTATTCCTCGTAGGTCGTCATGCCCGGGAGCTCGAAGAACGGGACGCCCGCCGCGTGTGCGGCGCGCGCGAAGTCACTCTCGGGGCCGAAGGCCTCGAGGGAGCCCGCCACAAGCAGGCCGCCCTTGGGAAGGTCGGCGGGCCTGAGGCCGTGGTAGAGCTGCCTGCGCATCTTGTTGTCGGGCGGCATCTCGCTCTTGCGGAGCGTGGGCGTCATGTAGCAGTCGGTGAAGACGACGTCGGGGAAGGCCTCGGAGAGCTTCCTGTAGGCCCAGCCGAGGTCGGCGCCCGAGAAGTGGTGCAGGCAGCTCGAGTAGACGAGGACTGCGGGCGGAAGCTTCGGGAGGCGCTCGAGGATGTGCGTGACGCCCTCGATGATCGTGTCCTCAAGCTGGCCGTCGCGCAGGTGCTCCTCGGTCACGGTGATCGTGGAGAAGCGGCGCTGCAGGCCGAGTTCGGCTGCGCTGAGCACGACGCCCCTGAGGCAGCCCTGGGCGCAGACGAAGATCTCGTGGCATTCGGGCACGAGCATGCCCACGTGCACGATGGTCCAGGGCCCGCGCGCGGGCGGCGAGTATTCGAGGCCCTGCCTGAAGGGCACGGGCCAGTGCGCCTCGGAGAGCTTCGCCGTGGGTGCGGGAAGCACGCGTTCGGGCGTGTGTGCGAAGAGTCGGAGCATGGGCGGGCCTCAGAACGTGAAGCCGCCGCGGGCGGGCTCGGGCCTGGTGGCGGCGCAAGCCTCGACGAGACGGCGGGCAAGCTCGCGATAGCGGTCGGCCATGCCGGACGACGGCGCGTGCTCAAGGACGGTGAGTCCGAGCGCGTCCGCCTCCTGCACTTCGGCCGAGCGGGGCAGGCGGCCCACGATCGTCGTGTTGAGGTCGCAGGCGAGCTCCTCGACCTTCTCGGCCTCGCGGGGCACGTCGCGGGCGTTGAGGATGATGCCGCCGAGGCGGGCGTAGCCTCGCTCGGCGAAGGTCTCGACGGCCGTGGCGATGTTGGCGGCCGCATGAATGGCCATGTTCTCGCCCGAGGTGATGATGAAGACGTTCCTGGCCCAGCCGTCGCGGATGGGCATCGCGAAGCCGCCGCAGACGACGTCGCCGAGCACGTCGAAGATCACGACGTCGGGACGAAGGATGTTGAAGGCGTCCTGGGCCCGGAGGGCCTCGAAGGCGGCGATGATGCCGCGGCCCGCGCAGCCCACGCCTGGACGGGGACCGCCCGCCTCGACGCAGAGGACGCCGCCCTTGCCCTCGATCACCATGTCATCGAGCCTGAGCTCGGACTTGTGCTTCGTGCGCAGGAGCGAGAGCACGGTCTCGATCTTCGCGCCGCCGCGCAGGAGCGCGGTCGAGTCGGCCTTCGGGTCGCAGCCGACGAGCATCACCCTGCGGCCGTCCTGCGCAAGCGCGAGCGCCACGTTCGCAGCCGTGGTGGACTTGCCGATGCCGCCCTTGCCGTAGATCGCAAGGCAGGTCATCGGGTGCCGGGAAAGGGGCTTGCGGTCGTAGTCGAAGAAAACCGTGTCAAGCGTCGGTGAGTCGAGCGTGGGCATGTGGATGGTCGTCCCGGTGGAGTGTTGGTTCGTGTTTTGCGCCTGTTTCGCGGCGCTTCGGGCCGGCAGCAGGCTGTCTGTCCGAAGCCTGCTGTCTGAAAGGGAAAGGCTATTCGAGGACGTGGCGGCCGTGGGCGTCCTTCTTCATGATGCGCTCCTGCTCGCGCTTCCAGTCCTTCTTGCTCTGGTCGGCGCGCTTTTCATATTCGCGCATGCCTCGTGCGAGCGCGACCGTCACCTTGACGCGGCCGCGGGTGAAGTGCAGGTCGAGCGGCACGAGCGTGTAGCCCGCGCGCTCCGTCTTGCCGATGAGCTTCATGATCTCGCGGCGGTGCATGAGGAGCTTTCGCGTGCGGTTCGACTCAAGCGTCACGTGCGTGCAGGCCTGGTCCGCAGGCGTCATGTGGGCGTTGCAGAGGAAGAGCTCGCCGTCGCGCACGTAGATGTGCGCGAGGTTGATCTGGGCGCGGGAGGCGCGAACGCTCTTGACTTCCCAGCCCTGGAGCACGATGCCGGCCTCGAACTTTTCTTCGATCGCATAGTCGTGGCGGGCGCGCTTGTTCTGAATGAGTGCCATGATGTTTCTCTTGTTCTCTTGTATTGCGTTCTTTTGATTCTTGTCGTCCTGCTTCCGTACGGTCGGCGTCCGTTTCGTGCAAACTGCACGGCAATCTTGTATTGTAAGGCTTTTTACGCGGCTCCGAAGCCCTTCGGACACGGCCGCGGACGGCTTTTCGAAAGGGGGGATCATGCGTGTGGAAGTGTTGTTCGTGAATGAGGCGGGCGTGATGGCCGAAACGGTCGAAGCGCCCGATGGCGCCGCGGCTTCCGAGGTCCTCGGACTAGCGGGCGCATCGCTGCCTGCGGGGGCGG
>ENA-ORRH01001313-ORRH01001313.1-human-gut-metagenome-genome-assembly--contig:-NODE-1313-length-11466-cov-2.61458_pt1 | contig 11466 bp, 6 predicted proteins | sample MGYA00242173_ERZ509130 | MGnify/ENA primary metagenome ERZ509130 (study PRJEB26280, sample SAMEA2338633) | human gut metagenome | biome: human gut; feature: human-associated habitat; material: faeces... | reverse complement strand
CATCGACACCTATGATCCAGATGACGAACGTTTAAATGCGACTTGGCTAGGAGGTCCCCAATACGCATCTGACCGGACACCTCTCACAGGCTCTTATGACTTAATGGGACAACCGCTTATCTTCGTCAACAAAATGCCCAACGGAATTTTCACTGGTGAGGCAGAAGGATATCGCTGGTTAAAATATGAGGTTGAGATGGGAGCCAGAAGTGAACTAAATAATGATTTGGTCTTATTCAGACTTACGCAAGTCCATATGATGAAAGCAGAATGCCTTTTACGTACTGGGAAAGCAGATCAAGCAGCGTCTATTGTAAGTATGGTCAGAAAAAGAGCTTTTAAAGAACATCCTGAAAAAGCAATTGTCTCAGGAGCGCAATTACAAGAAAAATCCTGTTACAAATACGGTACGGTAGAAAACTATGTATTAACTTCGCAAAATCAAGTTTATCCGGAAAAATTCGGACGTTTCTATGATGAACTAGGTTGGGAATTCGCTGGAGAATCTTATCGCCGGAGAGATATGATACGTTTCGGTCATTTCACAAAAGCTAAATGGTTATCTCATGAGCCGAATGGAGATTATAAAACGGTATTTCCCTTACCTCAAAAAGTAGTAGATACCAATCCGAATCTGGAACAAAATCCGAATTATCAATAATAACATAGAGGGTATGTCTCTATATTGACATACCCTCCTTTAATCTCAATTTCTAAAGCTATATGAAGCAATACCTTTTACTCGCTGCGTCTGCCTTTCTTTTGCAAGGGTGCCAGACCTCTAAAGAAGATATAAAGGAACAGCCTTTGAAGATGATCGAGCAGATCGATTTTTCTCATGTGAAAATCAATGACAACTTTTGGTCACCCAGACTCAGCAAACATGTCTCGGCGACCTTGCCTGTCTGTATCGATCAAATAGAGAATCAAACCGGACGTATCCGTAATTTCGAGAATGCAGCGAAAGGGGAAGGAGAGCATTCCGGCATTTTCTTTGATGATTCCGATGTATATAAAGCGTTAGAAGGTATGGCTTATAGCCTGATCAACAATCCGGATCCCGAGTTGGAAAAGAAAGCGGACGAATGGATTGACAAATTCGCTGCCGCCCAACAACCGGATGGCTACATCAATACCTTCTATACACTCACCGGATTGGATAAACGGTGGACCAATATGGACAAGCATGAGATGTACTGCGCCGGACATATGATTGAGGCAGGAGTAGCGTATTATCAAGCTACCGGAAAGCGCAAGTTATTAGACGTATGTATACGCATGACAGATCATATGATGAGCCAATTCGGTCCGGGAAAAAGACATTGGGTACCGGGACACGAGGAAATAGAACTGGCGCTTGTCAAGCTTTATCAAACCACCCAAGAGCAGAAATATCTGGATTTCGCTTATTGGCTGCTGGAGGAACGTGGACACGGTCACGGCACTATGGGTGATGAAGGTAAATGGGACCCGGTTTACTATCAAGATATCGTTCCCGTCCGGCGACTTACCGATATCTCCGGGCATGCGGTACGATGTATGTATTTGTATTGCGGTATGGCCGATGTGGCTGCCGCCATAGATCGTCTATGGGATGATGTGGTACACCGCAATATGTATATCACCGGGGGAATCGGTTCATCCCGGGATAACGAAGGGTTTACGGAGGATTACGATTTACCGAACCTAGATGCTTATTGCGAGACTTGCGCTTCTGTCGGAATGGTGCTTTGGAACCAACGTATGAACCAACTTACCGGAGACTCTAAATACATCGACATACTGGAACGTTCTTTATATAACGGTGCGCTTGCCGGTATCTCCTTGGGTGGAGACCGCTTCTTCTATGTCAACCCGCTGGAATCTAAGGGTGATCACCATAGACAAGAATGGTATGGTTGCGCTTGTTGCCCAAGTCAGCTTTCACGCTTCTTGCCTTCTATCGGAAATTATATCTACGCCTCCTCCGATGATGCGTTATGGGTAAATCTATATATCGGAAATACGGGGCAAATACGGATAGGAGAGACTGATATCCTATTAACACAAGAAACGGACTATCCGTGGGATGGATCGGTAAAACTAACAATTTCTACGTCTCAGCCTTTGGAGAAAGAGATACGCCTCCGCATTCCGAATTGGTGCAAAACCTATGATTTAAGTATCAATGGTAAGAGAATAAACGTGTCTGAGAAAAAAGGCTATGCGGTAATCAAGGATTGGAAATCGCAAGATGTAATCGCTCTAGATATGGATATGCCCGTGGAAATTGTTGCGGCAGATCCGCATGTCAAGGAAAATTTCGGCAAACGGGCGATTCAACGAGGGCCACTTGTATACTGCATGGAAGAAATAGACAACCCGGAATATTTCGATCAAATCCAGTTGAGCCCAAGTACAACATTCCAGACAGCCTTCGTTTCCGATATATTGAATGGGATAAAAACAATTAAAACAAACGGTAGGGCACAATCTGCTACCTTCATTCCCTATTATGCGTGGGATAACCGTAAAGCAGGAAAAATGAGGGTATGGATCCCCTATAACGAATAACTAAAAAAGCATCAAAATGAAGTATTTATTAACGATAACATTATCAAGCCTAATCTCAATTACCTCCTTTTCTGCCACTTTGCCGGGAAATGAAGGTTCTATCAACATTAATTACCCGAACAATCGTTATCCATTAGCCTCTAAGCCTTATATAGAGTTGCCTATTGGGGATGTTAAACCTGCGGGTTGGCTAAAAATCCAAATGGAACGAATGTGTACGGGAATGACCGGCCATCTGGATTCTATCTATACGAAAGTAATGGGACCGCGTAATGGTTGGTTAGGCGGAGATGGAGACGTATGGGAGCGAGGCCCATACTGGATAGATGGCTTACTACCTTTGGCTTACATCATGAATGATGAGGCCCTGATCCAAAAAGTAAAGCCTTGGGTTGAATGGACATTGGCCTCTCAAAAGCCTAACGGATATTTCGGGCCAGATACAGACAGAGACTATGAACCCGGCTTACAACGGGATAACGCACAAGATTGGTGGCCCAAAATGGTTATGCTCAAAGTTCTGCAACAATATTATTCCGCTACCAACGATCAAAGAGTTATCTCGTTCCTCACTAATTATTTCAAATACCAGCTTTCTGAACTACCTAAAAGTCCTCTGGGAAAATGGACTTTCTGGGCTGAACAACGAGGAGGGGATAATCTGATGGTCGTATATTGGCTTTATAATATCACGGGCGATCCTTTCCTTCTGGAGTTAGGAGAGTTAATCCATAAGCAAACCTTCAATTGGACCGACGTGTTCTTGAACCAAGATCATTTAGCCCGGCAAAACAGCCTGCATTGTGTAAATCTCGCCCAAGGATTCAAGGAACCTGTCATTTATTACCAACAGAGCCATAATCCTCAAAATCTGGAAGCGGTTAAGGAAGCTGTACGGAAAATGCGCCATACGATTGGTTTTCCTACAGGATTATGGGCGGGAGATGAACTTTTACGTTTCGGTAACCCGACACAAGGATCAGAACTCTGTACCGCTGTCGAGATGATGTTCTCTCTCGAGAAAATGTTAGAGATAACCGGAGATGTCCAGTGGGCTGATCATTTAGAGAAAGTCGCATACAATGTACTGCCAACGCAGATCAAGGATGACTTTTCCGCACGACAATATTATCAGCAAGTCAATCAAATAGCGATCACTTGCGAAGGACGTAACTTTGTCTCACCACACGAAGACACAGACATTATTTTCGGAGAATTGAGCGGTTATCCTTGTTGTACCTCCAATCTACATCAAGGCTGGCCTAAATTCACACGACATCTATGGTTTGCCACCGCCGATAATGGCATCGCTTCACTTATCTACGCACCATCGGAAGTGACTGCCCAAGTGGGAAACGACATCACGGTTAAAATCGCAGAGAAGACCGATTATCCCTTTGAAGAAAAGATCGATTTCAATTTATCGTTCCCTAGCAAGAAAGACAAGAAAGCCTTTTTCCCTTTTCACTTGCGTATTCCTGCTTGGTGTAATAATCCCGTGATTACGATAAATGGCGAGGCTGTCTCTATCGCAGCTCACTCTGGCGAAATCGTACGAATCAACCGGGAATGGAAAGATGGCGATCATATCCAGCTAGAGCTACCCATGCGTATATCCACAAGCAATTGGTATGACGATGCGGTTGTCATCGAACGAGGCCCATTATTGTATTCCCTAAAGATGGATGAGAAATGGGAACGCAAGGTTGATCAACGCCCGGAGTCTTCACATAAAGGAGAATGGTATTATGAGGTCACCTCTACTTCAGCATGGAATTATTCCCTGATTCGCAAATATCTGAAAGAAGAAGAACTAGAGAAAAATTTCGTCGTTAGAAAGGCAGAGAACATAGCCCCTTACCCATGGAACCTAGAGAATGCCCCTATCACGATCAAAACAAAGGGACGGATCTTACCTTCATGGAAAATGTTCAAAGGTTCCGCCGGCCCCGTAAATTTCTTCATGCAAGCCAACGAACCGATGGGTGATGAAGAGACGATCGAGTTAATCCCTTATGGCTGTACCACTTTACGTATAACCGAATTTCCGGTACGGTAAGAATAATGTGCCAATATGCCAATGCTTATTCTACACAAATAGTATCTGCATTGGCATATTCCCCCATTGGCACATTATTTCAATTCTTCTTCATCGTATAATCCTTCACCCCCAAGGAATCATACGCCTGCAAAAGCGCCTCGTCATTATCAGAGATCATTAACAACTTGTCGTTCTCCTTTAATTCCGTATTTCCTTTCGGGATGAAATAGCGGCCTTCCCGTTTCACCATTACCGCCAAGGTATGATCAGGTAAAGTCAGCTGCATCAATTTATTTCCATGGGATAATACCGCCGGGGTAATATCGATCTCGCTCATAGCGCTCTTGATCTCCTCGGGAAGCTCGATGCCAAACTCATCCTTTCGTTCCGGCTCATCCACCATATCCAGCCATTTTGCGGCTTGAGTAACCGTGGTTCCTTGAATCAGCAAAGAAAGAATCGTGATAAAGAATACGATATTAAAGAACATACCGGCATGCTCGATCCCGGCGATCATCGGGTAAGTAGCGAAAATAATAGGAACCGCCCCGCGTAATCCCACCCATGAGATATACAGTTTACCTTTGAAGGAGAAATTCTTATAAGGTATCAAGCAAAGGAACACGCTAATCGGACGGGCGATCAAGATCATAAAGACTCCCACCATAACACCTACACCCGTCACCGGTAATAACTCATGCGGGTTCACTAGCAAGCCTAACGTAAGGAACATCACGATCTGCCACAACCAAGCGAAACCGTCAAAGAACGTCCCCATACTTTTCTTGTGAACAATCTTAGCGTTACCAACCACCAAACCAGCGATATAAACCGCTAAATAGCCATTACCTTTACATAAGGTCGTAGCGGCGAAGGTGAAGAAAGCCGTAGCCAATAAAAGGATCGGATACAAAGACTCGTTATCTATATCGATCTTATTGATAATCAACACAGCCAGTCTCCCCAATAAGAAACCGGCGATAGCTCCCACCGATAATTGAATGACCAAGGATAGCCCGGCCTCCCAAATATTCATACCTCCGCTTTGTATGTAAGCGATCAGAAGCAAGGTAAGCATATAAGCCATCGGGTCATTACTACCACTCTCCAGTTCCAAGGTAGGACGCAGACGCTCTTTCAAATAAACCCCTTTACTGCGCAAGATGGAGAAAACCGAGGCTGAGTCCGTAGAGGACATGACCGCCGCCAGCAATAAAGATTCCGGGAAAGTCAACGTAACATATTTGCCAAATAAACCAAATAACCAATAGATAAACCCGCCCGTGATAAAAGTCGTGGCCAGCACCCCGAGCGTAGCCAATACCACACCTTGCGAGGCGATAGGTTTGACCTCCGCAACTTTCGTATCCATACCACCCGAGAACAAGATGATACTCAACGCCAACATGCCGATAAACTGGGCCACATTCGGATCGCTGAACTGGATGCCCAGACCATCGCTGCCAAACAACATTCCCACACCAAGGAACAACAACAAAGCGGGTAAGCCGAAACGATAACCGGCCTTACCGGCGAATATACTTAAAAACAGGATCACAGAAGCTATTAATAGCACTTGCTCAGGATTTTGAAACATACGCAAAACGGGTTTTATGATTAGTGATTTGATACTTTGTCACAAAGTTCGTAAACTTTTTGTAATTATAATCACACAAAAAGAAGAAATCCGGTCCCAAATTTACAGGAAGACCAGATTTATTCTTTCTATAGAAAAACAAATCTTTCTTACAAATTGTTCGAGAATTTTTCTATCTCGCATAGAATCATTACTTTTGGCAAACATACATATCCGCTTTATGAACAAAAAACATCTATTTACGCTGTTGTTCACATTACTCGTATGGACGAGCTGTAACAACCAACAACATTTTATTACCGACGCCGCTTACCGAGCTGAGGTCGAGAACGATTTCCAAGCGAAACAGGCCGCCCTGCCTAACGGAGACCTTTTCGCAGTATTTAACGATCAAATGACTCCCGAAGAGAGGGAGGCGTTAACCTTCATGTATGCCTATATGCCGATTGGAGACATCACGGACTATAGTGGCGATTTCTATTTGAAAAACATCCGTTCCTCTTTCCAAGCACGGAATGAGATGCCTTGGGGCGATAGCATCCCAGAGGATATCTTCCACCATTTCGTATTGCCGGTACGAATCAACAATGAGAATCTGGATGAAAGCCGCATGGTTTTCTTTGATGAGTTGAAAGACCGGGTGAAGGGTCTCTCGTTGTACGATGCCGTACTGGAAGTGAATCACTGGTGTCATGAGAAGGTTATCTATACCCCTTCCGATGGGCGCACAAGTTCCCCTTTGGCATCCGTAAAGACCGCTTACGGTCGTTGCGGCGAGGAGTCTACCTTCACGGTAGCCGCTTTACGTTCCGTGGGTATTCCCGCGCGTCAGGTATATACGCCTCGCTGGGCGCATACGGATGATAACCACGCATGGGTAGAAGCTTGGGTGAATGGTAAATGGTATTTCCTCGGCGCTTGCGAGCCCGAACCGGTATTGAATCTGGGTTGGTTCAACGGCCCTGCTTACCGGGGTATGTTGATGCATACGAAAGTATTCGGTAAATACAATGGCCCGGAGGATGTCATGGAACGTACCGATGGGTATACCGAGATCAACGTGATCGATAATTACGCACCTTCGGCTAAAGCTGTTATCACGGTTACGGATGCCAATGGCAAGCCGGTGAAGGACGCTTTGGTAGAATTCAAGATTTATAATTATGCCGAGTTCAACAGCGTAGCCCGCAAGAAGACGGACGCGGATGGCAAATGCTCATTATCCGCCGGAAAAGGGGATATGTTGGTATGGGCCAGCAAGGACGGCAAGTTCGGCTACAGCAAGGTCTCTTTCGGCAAAGACGGAGAGGTTACGATCGCCTTGAACAAGAAACCGGGAGATGTGGAGACGATCGCCCTAGATATCATACCACCGGTGGACGGCTCTATCCCAGCGGAAGTTACACCGGAGCAAAAGGAGGCGAACGCCAAACGCTTATTGGAGGAAGACGCTATCCGTAATAAATATGTAGCCACTTTCTATACGGAAGAGAAAGCGGAGGCTTTAGCGAAAGAATTGGGTATCGACCCGATGAAGACAGAGGATTTCATGATCGGTAGCCGTGGTAACTGGATGGAGATCGAGAAGTTCTTACGGGAGACTCCCGCCGAGAAGCGTGCGCAAGCGATGGCTTTATTGGATGTCGTATCCGCTAAGGATCTACGTGATACACCTGCGTCTGTCTTTGCGGACCATTTAAACAATACGCCGGCCGTTCAAAGCGAATGGTTCAATGAATATATCATGAATCCTCGTGTGGCCAATGAGTTCCTGACTCCTTATAAGAGTTTCTTCGCTGCAAACATTGAGCCTTCCCTTGCGAAACAAGCCGTAGAGAATCCACAGGCATTGGTGGATTGGGTGAAGAATAACGTCTCCATTAACGACGCGCTAAACGCACAACGTATTCCGATCATGCCGATGGGTGTATGGAAATCCCGTATCGCTGATAAGGGCTCCCGTAATATCTTCTTCGTGGCCGTGGCTCGTAGCTTAGGTATTCCGGCACGTATCGAGCCGGTAGCCCGCAAGATCCAGTACTTCAAGGACAACGCTTGGGTAGACGTCGATTTCGAGGCTGCCGTACAGACGACCGCTAAACAAGGCAAGGTAATCGCTTCTTACCAACCAATCAAGGCGCTGCAAGACCCGAAATATTACAGTCACTTCACGATCGCCAAGGTTTTGCCGAACGGTACTTTACAGACCTTGAATTTCGAGAGAGGCGGTAATGTGGATATGGGCTTGGGAGATACTTGGAGCGGATTACTGAAGAAACCGTTATCCATGGATGAAGGTAATTATATGTTAGTGACCGGTACTCGTATGGCAAACGGTAGCGTATTGGCCGAGATCGAGTTTTTCAATGTGGAGGCAGACAAGACCACCCCGATCCAATTGGAAATGCGTGAAAGCAAGGACGAGATACAGGTGATCGGTAATTTCAACTCCGAGAATAAGTTCAAACGTGCGGACAACGGTGAGGAGACCAGCCTGCTAGCTACTACCGGACGTGGCTACTATATCGTAGCGCTTCTAGGCTCCCGCCAAGAACCGACAAACCATGCGATGCGTGATATCGCCGCCGTGAAGAAGGAACTAGAAGATTGGGGACGAGGCATCGTGCTTCTCTTCCCTGACGAGAAGGGCTATAAGAACTTCGATCCGAAAGAGTTCGGCGATTTACCGGGCACGATCACATACGGTCTGGATATCGACGGGGCGATCCAAAAGGAGATGGCTACAGCGATGAAATTGCAAAACGCCAATACCTTGCCGATCTTCTTGATCGCCGATACGTTCAACCGTGTCGTATTTGTCTCTCAAGGCTATACAATTGGCTTGGGCGAGCAGTTAATGAAAGTCATACATAAGCTATAACGAACTCACAAAAAAGTAAAGGAGTTATCTACAACTATAAGGAGGGGCGGTTCTATCTATAAGGGTGCCCCTTTTGTATTAACCTTAATCATTCTGCCAGTGAGATCCTTCTCCTCCATAATTTCTATATAACCAATATCCTTTTTAGGCACAAGCAAGTCTTTCAAAAAAGTACCGTCATACAAGATTTCCAATAAAGGGGTCATAGGTAAAGGTGAGATTTGATATTGGCACACCGGATCAAAATATAAATGGAAATATAAAATAACCGCCAGTTCGTTCAGTATATAAAGAGAAGCTAGATCATAATCAGAAGAGTCGATCCTTGCAAAACGAAAACCTTCCGGCAACCGCCTGTTACGTTCTAGAATCTGCTTGATAACTTCCCGCCGAAAAAGGATTTCAGTTCCATATAATAATCTAAGTCTTTGCAATAAAGTCTTGAATCGAGGCTCTAAGGCTACCGCTTTCCAAGAAAGCAATCGAACATTGTCATAGTCACCTTTCTTGATAACCCTTTCTATGAATCGATACTTTATATCGCCTATTTGCAAAGCTTTCGCACAAGCCTCTTTTCGTTCCAAACCTTTAGAAGCCATAAAAGTGTACATTTGTATCTCATCGGCTATTAATACATAAACAGATTTGACATTTACCTTGCACCAATCAAACAGAGCAATCAAAGTCTTCTCTGAAAATAAACGAGAGCAAATACTCACTCCTAAAAAAGCATTCGATTCCGAATACGGATATATTCGTTCTATATAGCAAGACTCCAATCGTCGCTCATACAAGAGGCTCATAAGTATTTCTTTTAATCCACTCTCCTAAAACAAGAGGGAACATAACAACCACTGATTCAAAAATAAATATCAATACACTTTGCTGCATCGGAACACAAGCTTTCTCGAATACTTCAGATCCATCAACAAGAAAATAGTTATACAAATAAAATGCATCAACAAGAAAAAAGAACAAAAAAACAACCGGCAGCAAATAATAAGAAATGGAGACAAGCCTATATAAAAAATAATAGTTAAACAGTTTCTTACAAGAAGACCGCTTCATAAAATCCCCCAAACAACTGCAATCCGAAAGCCCATCTAAGGGCTGTTTTTCAAGGTATTCCCTTACTTTTCGCATATTCGTAGATTTCATCCATTTACATAACAATAGGAATCCTCCTAAAGCTGAAACCATTAGTTCGAAAATCTCACCTTTTGTTAACTCCAGTATCATAACCTTCTCCTTTCTTAATAAAAAACCAAGGTATCGCAGAAACCAGAATCGAAACAAGTGGAGCCGACAGATAAACGTATTCCACCGGATGAAAAAGCATCCACACCATCATGCATACAGAAGCCAAGAAACCAGCAGAAAGAGAGAATATCGCATACTTTCTCATCCGTACACAATCCTTACGGAATATCGCCACGCAAATCGGTATAAGCAATATGATCTGAGCACTATAAACTAAAAAAAACAAATCCAGAACACCCGGTATCACAATACTAACCAAGTAAATGAACAAAGGGCTGATAAGTCCGAATAAATAAACCATTTTCCTTCCATAGCGCAATAAACCCTTCATTTTCTCCGGGTCATTTGTATCTTCTATCGTCTTCAATGAATGTGAAGGATACAATATATCAAAAACAAAAGTCTGTATAGAAGCAATCAATAATGTATCTGCCGTAGACACTAATGCGGCAAAGCAGCCCGCCGCAAACAGAGCAAACGCCCAAGGTTCTTGGAGATAACTCAATAGCAAGGAACCGTAATCATTATTCGAAGGAGCCGTAAAGTCCGGAAAATAATTCAGTAAAACACCCAATGAAATCAACACACACCAAGAGATTCCAATTGAGTAAATAGATTGTGACAATCCTTTCTTTATATCCTTTTGATCTCGCATGGAACAGACTCGTTGCCAAACGGACATATCGATCAACTGCCAAGGTACATTCACCACAATTAATGAAAGGACAAATAACACTGATAAGTTTGAAAATCCCCAATGGTCCGAAGCCAATGTCTCAAGACTCAATACATTCTCATTATGAGATATTAAGAATCCAAAAACGGCAGCAATCCCGACGTATGAAAACCACAATTGCATCTTTTCCGTATCAATAACAGCCTTAAAACCTCCTAGTGCAGTATACGTACACACCACCAGACTCAAACCCAAGATAATATAAATAGAGGAGACATTAGGGAAAAGGACATTAGCGATCTTTATCCCAACCAAGATCTCTATACCATAGGTACCCAAGAATCCGATGATCGATAACAAAGAAGCGAAATAACCGATAAATCGACTATCATAACGATTGGCCAAAAAGCCATGCAATGTTCTCTTTTCCGAATTTTCTATACGAGGAAATACCTTAT
>ENA-ORRH01001305-ORRH01001305.1-human-gut-metagenome-genome-assembly--contig:-NODE-1305-length-11622-cov-2.00674_pt1 | contig 11622 bp, 21 predicted proteins | sample MGYA00242173_ERZ509130 | MGnify/ENA primary metagenome ERZ509130 (study PRJEB26280, sample SAMEA2338633) | human gut metagenome | biome: human gut; feature: human-associated habitat; material: faeces... | reverse complement strand
ATACATCTCGTCATGATCGCATCGTGCCTTATCTAAATATGCATCGTCAATAAGATCAAGCGCTTTAGGCGTTGCCCGTACTGCAAACACAACAGTAGATCCGATTCCAATAATTCCGAGTCCTGTTAGAATTGCTGGGGAATGCTTCTCCATGCTGCTCCTAATAACGTCAAAATTTACCATACCGTTCTCCTTTCAAGAGAAAAATAAAGAGGCCAAGATTTTTCTTGACCTCTATTTGACTGTATTATTCTTCTATTGCATGATACAGCTCTAATTCTTCAACACAATCGTCCCATCCTTGATCATATCCAAGTTGATATTGCTCCTTTATTTTGGTATCAATACGATTCTTGATGTACCAAAATGCGAACACAATACCAATTGAAATCACAAGGATGAATTCATAAAAGTATTGATCCTCAACAGACATGTACATAATAGACTCCTTTCATTGTCCAGTCTATTATAGCATGTACTATTTCTGCGAATATGACTCGCATTCGGAAGGAAGAAGCACGTCAAGTTTGTGGGTCTTGATAATCGTGGCCAATCGCTTCTCGTCGATAGGAGTTGTGATTCCTCCGTTACGAGAAGATCCCCAATAGTGTCCGTCCTTATAACCGATTGTCATCTTTGGATCGCTAATATGGCACAGGCTACCGACAACTTCTTTGTCCGAATAGCTTTTGTATAATGGTTCGAAGGTAATATTACATTTTGTTTCTTGCATTGTCTCTCCTACGTTTTACTTCTTGTAAATATAGTTCGTAATAATATAGGCTTGCTTCTTTGGTAGTTCTTCCCGATTCTAGATTATAGACAGTTTGCCTGGTAACACCCATATCTGCTGCACAGACTCGCGGACTTAACCCAAGACTAAGCCTTAGTTTTCTTAGATCTCTTGGATTCATTGTTGCGTCCGTCTTCTGTGTAATTTACTGGCTTTCGACTATCTTCTTTAACCGGGTTATGTAAGCATTCATTACACGGATCTTCCCATTCGTCTACGTCTGAGTGTTTGCAAGTTTTGCAATATTTATTGAAATCTACTATATGCATCATGAGTTGCTCCTTAGAAACTTGAAAAATAACCAAATGAGCCATAGTCCGCCAGTGACAACAGTCATAATCATATCAAAGCAGAAGTGTAAAAATGTGTAGCGCTTCATTAAAAATCACTCTCCTTTAGCTTATAATAATCTTCGATCGTTTCACATTTAGCCAACATTTGATCCATCCTGTCATACCAATGACGCTTCTTGAGATCCTCTTCGCCGTTCTTCGCCCTATAACGAGTCTGGTATTTGATAATATTACCCTGACAGAATTGTCGAGCACCATAAATTCCGAGAGATTCGACAATAATATCAAACGATTCGAACGGTCCAACCATCTCGTAGTGGTTCGGATGGTTTACTGGATCTGTAGAAGATTTTGCTTCATTCAAATTATTTCGACTGTGACGTTCTACCCAAATACCATTGTCATATTTGAAATTTTTCGCATGAGTAATATCGCTTATATGAGAACATGACAGACTGCATTTATCATGGCAAGCTTGTCTATCGCATTCGTATAACACTTTATTATTGCTCATTTTCGTTCTCCTCGATCCTTGCGATCATTTTGTCCAAACGCTCGTTAATAACGTCATAATCCATAATGGAATTAGGAACATCATAATGAGCTGCCTGCAAAAGAAATACGCAAGTTATAACGTCCATTATTTCATTATTAAGAGCTACTTCGCAGTTTTTAATGTTGTATTTGTTTTTATCGGCCGGATAAACTTTATCATTGCAAGACTCTGATACTCGAATTAGCTTCATAGCAGCTTGAGTTAGTTCTGAAGCCTCTTCTGCTAATAACTCCAAGCAACCTCTTGGATCAACGTGTTCATGCAATTTACGAACTTTACATTGAATATTGGAATACTCGATAATACCCATTAGAACTCCTTAAATCCGCATTCATACCAAATGTAGCGATCTCCTTTTTTGACTGCGAACTCACAGCCCTCACAAGATGCAGATTCTCTAAATACATTGAGCATAGACCAACACCTTGTCTAAGTTCATCGAGAAGATTGTCTTGGAATTCATATCCGTGTTGTCTGATAAAACTAACGATATAGTCCATTGCGTATTCTACATCATCGCCTTGTGGGTAGTTAGCTCGAGCAGCAGAACCGTAAGAAGATAGAATTTCTTTAATACTAGCCATCGTATATTACTCTTTTCCAGTAATAAGTTCTGAATAAGGAAGCGTCTTAATCCAATCGCAGAAATCATTCCACTCATCAAGTTTGTGGTTCTTTCGAGAGTTGTAAATATTCGTTAGGACTTCGTAATTCAGCATTACAGTTCGCTTCTGATTGTAAGAACTTGGAAGAAGCTGAATCATTTGCCACCAGTATTTCTTGTCTTTGGTTTTTAGATACTGCTCTCGAGCCCCATTAAGAGAAGCTATAGCGATCGTGAGAGTATCCAAAGGAGTTATCCATTCAGCTCCATATGCGGCAAGATCCTCGTCGTTCATCAAATGCTCATAACTAAAATCGTCAAGAGTAAATTCTTTATCATGAATCTTATGCATCGTGCTACAAGAGTTTGCGACCGTGCCAACCTTATAGGTATCAAATTCCTTCCACCAATATAATGGTGCAGTAATGTCGCAATAAACTGTAATCATACGCATAAATTTACGGTGGTCACTACCTGCCTTGCAAAGACAGCGCATGAGGTTTAGATCATCATCTCCGACAAGCAAATAGAATCCGTCTTCTGTGGCTCCTTCCCAATGATCCAATGATGGGCAATAACTGGAAGACTCGTGAGTGTCGCTCTTATCCCATGAATTCATAGGATTGCGCATACCTCGAATAGCAGCTTCCCAACCAAAGGTTTTAGTTTCTTCAATTTTAATCATGAGTAGCCCTTTCTACTAGTTTCTATAAGTAGTTGTGGTTTTCTCAACATAACCAAATGGACTTGATGAATATCTTCTCTCAACTACGGTAGTATGATTAGACTCCGGTATAAAGAATTTACATCCGTTAGGACAACTACAAACCAAAGGCGCATTATCTCGGGTTCGATCGCTCATCATCCAAGATCGACAGACGTCTCCGTGAACGCATGTTGGCATATCAATCAAACAACTCCTAGATAAGTTCATTAATTATTGATCACATTAGAAGTACTAAAATGGAATCGATCAGCATAACAACCATAAACGCGTCAATCACTTTGTTTATCCACCTCCTTCTCTAGAATATAGGCATTTGAGACAGCCTTACCATCGTAATTATATAATGGGTCCATTCGTTTAACAACCCAACCGTTACTTAAATATCTGACAAGATCCTCATAACCGCAACATCCACTATAATTGTAAAATACTTTTACCGCTCGCTGCTTAGTCATCGTCTTCCCACTTCCACATCAGATACTTGTACCAAGGGTGTTCGCTTTCGAACATCTTTCCATAGTAGTCGTTCTCGTTCGTAAATGTACGAATATGCGAACGATCATAGGTATATACTTGTACGTACATTGAATGTACGGGAAGTCGCTTAGCTAACCTATTCAAGAATTTATTTAATTCTTTTAATGTGTCTTCATAATGTCGATCGCGCAAAGAACCGTCGAGAACGAGAAAATATTTACTCTGAGTTTTAAACCCCCAATTTAGATGATCAAGCTCGTCATGATTAGACCAATGGCTATGTCCGTTCGCTAGAATAGTATAAATGTTCATGTCATATTCAGAACCAGTGACTTTTGGAAGGTGATCGATTACTGTTTTCATAATATAATCCTTCTCAGCCTGAGTTCGTCCTGGAGCCCTTACTTCGATAAGGCCTTGTACATAAGTCCAACTACTCATCGCCACGCATCCTTTCGTTCACGTGCTTTGTCATCCATCTGCGTGCATAATTGCCGAGTATAGTCAGAAATTCCTGCTAACTCATACCCGTTTAGCATTGTATCCTCTATAATCAAACTGATGAGATTTTGCAAAATATCAACATATCTAGCCGATTCGTTTGTCGCATTTGAGGAAAACTGAAAAGTATATTCCATTACAAACCTTCTTCTTTCAGAATCTCAGCAACTTTGTCTTCCAAACCCATGGATCTGGCAATATCAAATGCCCTACCTGGCTCTAGCGCAATAGCTCCATCATTATACGATGTTATATTAACGCGAATCGATTGTAAAATAATTTTACAAAAAAAAAGCAAATGGTGAGATAATACTACTTACCAGAGTCTATGACTCAACCATCTGAAAAATATAAGAAGATAATCGTTCGTACGGTTTGACTCTTAATCTTCATCGCGAACTTTACCATCGCAGAGAATGACTCAATTATCTCCTTCTATTATACCGTGTGAAAATTTCGCGAGTGAAAAAAAAGAAAGAGATCCCTGAGTCAAGCCTAGCTAGCTTACGACAGGACTCCCGCTACGGAGCTTATCCTAACTGATCTCCTTCTATTATACCGTGTGAAATTTTCGCGAATAAAAAAGGATATGGCGTATAATCTACGCGGCATATCCTTTTGAGAAGTCGTTCTAATAAATACTAAAAATACTTCAACTAGAATCTAGGAATAAACGTCGGCGCTTTACCAGTCAAAGCGATCTCGTCTTCGATCTTCTTAATAGCTACGATGCAAAGTAACGAACCTCCGATCTTGATGAATTCCTTAGCGATACCAGAGAAATCAAAGTCCAGCTTAAACTTCTGGTTACTCTTGATTCTCTCGAGCTTCTCCAAGTTATCCAACATTTTCGTATACTTGTCCGTATCACTATGCTCGTAAGCCATCTCTTCAAGAACCGAATTGATTTCGTCGTTCAACGGATTAGCAAAGAACGTCTTAATACCATTAATTGCTTCGGTGAAAATATCCATTTTGCATCCTTTCAAGATATGACTCCTCATTATAGCATGTGTTAATTCTGCGTCTTATTGACCGTCACTACGAACTTATCGTTCTTAGCCAACGAGGGGAGATCCTCATGCAGAACGAGCTGATACTTATCCTCATCATCATCATTCTTAGACTCGTCGACGGTAAGCTCGCCCTGACCAGTATAATTGTTCGAAGAAATATGAAGAACAGTACCGAGGAAAGTTACAACACCAGCCACAACATCAGGATAAGGCAGACCAGGAAGTCCACCCTGGACCAGAACGCCGCTAATGGCCAGATACAGAGTAGCAATAGCAGGAAGAACAATGTTAGTAACATATTTAGCAACCTTATACGTCTTGTCGTCAAGAACCATGCTTTTCTCCTTAAGAATTTCTAATAGGAAGTTTCTTTAGCTCATTGGCAACTTTATTACCCGATCCGTTTCCACCGTTTTCCACGTATGGTTCATACAGATATGTAAAGAAGTTTTCATACTCGTCTTTCGTAATATATCCTCGTTCGATATATGTCATGCCGAGAGTGATAATACGATCATGGGCGAGTCCAATAAGTAGTTTCTTCTGCGCCTCTCGATTTTGAATAGCAATCTCTTCTCGAGCACGCTTTTCCTCTTCCCTCTGGTCCATGCGCTTCATGATAACACTCCAGAACCCAGAAGATGCAATAATAGCACATGCAATAGTAACAACACACTGAGTTAAGTCCATCCCTGTTGTTACCTCCCTATTATTTTTAATGTTTGTAAAATATAAACTCCGTAATCAGCTACAAAATTACATAGCCATTCTTCAGCTTCCACCCAGTACCGCGGATGGACCATTTGATGAATATCATCAAGTAAATGGAAGCTAAATATGATACAATGACCGATCTCGTGAATCAGTACCTTGGTTAGAAATTCTCCAGAGATTTGGTCCGATATATAAACTGTCATTGTCTCTAGATCAGTCACGGCGACTGTAGCTTTACCAGTACGATCCACGAGAATCGGATCATTGTAATCAACATATTGAATACGCCAAATATCATCACCTAATTTGAACGTATTCATCTTTAGGCTAAGACATCTCGTTAATCAAAGAAGTTAGCTGAGCCTTCATTTGCTGACGAAGCGTCGGATCAGCACTATTCCAAATCTCTCGAATGGAAACAATAACAGAGTCGATATGCTCACGTGCTTTGCCATCCATAGAACTCTTGTCCGAGCTGGAATGGGTCTCAGTATAGTGCTTTCGAGCGTCACGATACTCGTTAAACACTCGACCGTACTTTTCGTCCCAGTCGTGATGAGGCATACGAGAATATTCGTCATAATCCTCATCAAGATCAATCATAGGAATATAACCAAGACGTCGAGATCTATCATTGCCATCCATAACCTTAACCACAGTCTTGTAGTATTTGGCTTTGGCGCAGTCCTTCTCAGCCTCGTAAATATCCTTGATCATATCAACAACTTCGCCGAGCTCCTGAGTGTTAACTTTCTCAAGGTCACCGCAAAGGGCTTCTCGAGCAGCACAAGTCAACTCGGCCTTCATATCGCAAAGCTTAGCCATGCTATCATCCATGCTACTCACTCCTTACGCGATACGATGTACGAAAAGTACAGGATTTGCGCTGACAATAACCGGCTCAGCACCAGTGTTGACGACTGTAATGCGATCATAATCGCAGCAGCAATTAGCGACTGGAATATCGGTAGACACATTACCCACAGCATTTGCAGCAGCCGGAGTGTAAATCATAGTTGACTCGTTAATAGTCTCACCACCGATTGCAAGACTGAGCTGCACTGGTGTACCTGCTGTTGCACCAGTTACGTTGGCTCCGAAATGGACTTCGTACGTGCCACACTTAGCACAAAGTTTGACCGAGCCAGAATTCTTTCGATGGCATTCTGTACCATTCTTACTCTTCAGCAACACAGTGTCGAAGGTAATGGACTGTCCGACCTCGACCGTCTGAGCAGTCGTATTTGATAGCGAGATCATAATATACCTCCAAAGGGCAGAGAGGCCCCGTGAAAATATACTCAAGCAGAGCCTCTCCGCAAATCAGTTAACTAAGCCTGGTTGCAGTAGCAGCCATAGCCCACCGTAGCATTGGGATTCGGGACATTAAATGCCGGAATCGGAGACGGATAAAGCTGACTGATCAAATATGCATTCTGAGCGCACTGGGAAGCCGCGAGATCCTTCTGACCAAGCTGGCGCGTAAGGTCTGCGATCTGGGCGTCCTTGTCCTCCATACGCATTGCGACAAGCTCATCATGCAGCTGACGATAGTTGGCATTTGCGTTATCCGTGATATCACGCGCTGCATTAGAAATGGAGTTAGTGATAGCACAGGTGTCGGTAGCCATAGCATACTTGATGTCTGCCTGGCCCTGACGGTTCTCACAGCAGCAATTGGCAAGCTGAGAACTCAAACCGTTAATCGCGGTCTGGGTGTCGTAATTACCCTGCATGGTAGCCATCTGCTGACCGTTGAAACCCTGAAGCAAAGAGGTATTCATGGCGTAGAAACCGTCGCAGATACCGCTATTGATGCCGTTGAGCTTGTTCAGGATGCTCTGGGTATCAAAACCGGACTGAAGATCGGTCGTGGTTGCTGCAGCAGCTCCGCGATTTCCGCCATAACCGTTGCCACCCCATCCGAACAGGGCGAAGAGAATGATCAGAATCCACCAACCATTTCCATCGCTCCATCCACCATTGCGGTTACCATCCGTAACGGCAGCGATATCGGACAGGCTCGGTGCGCTATTGCTAAACATAATGTTCCTCCTTATTTTGCACACCGATAGAAAATATCATAAACTCGGATTCAATCTAAGGCCGCGGTCCCCAAATCTAGTCCGAGAATATGCCTATATTATACGGACGAATCCGTAGAATCATAATAGAGGTTAGCCAAAGCCTCAATTTCAGAAATATCAGTCTCCGTAAAGAGTCCGGAATCCTGATATGCATAGGCTTTGTCAACCCAAAATGCAACGTCGTTTCCTCGCTTAATTTCACGCTTGATTGCTCGTAGCGTCAAATCATGGCGAGCCTTTGAATAAATTGCCATAGAGACCTCCTCTCTATGCGATCGGACCCAAGGAAGCAATGGCGGTTTCGATATTTTCCAATCGCTTTGCTAAAGATTGCTTCGTTACGTCCAATAGGTCCCAATAATAGTTAAACTCATTCTCGATTTCTTCAGCTGTAAAGTTTCCCTCGAGAGTTCCACGCATTTCATCCGCAAGATATCGAGTACCAGTAGAACCGTTTTCATATGTTTCAATTTCACTTGTCTGGTTTTTTCGCATCCAGACATAAGTAATCATCCCGTATTTGTCATGCTCGACTGTTACATTGTCGAGAGGGTGATTGGAGATTGTTTTATGCATGAGCTGCTCGCATTCTATCATATCGTGATACTTGACTACGAACTCTTTGAAACGTATCGAAATATCCATTTTTTCGTATAACTTTTGCCGAGTCGGTATGTTTCAATCGACCCCAATAGCTACAGACAGTCCTGGCATTTTTCAAAGTCGGGTTCTTTTCATAGTCCGAATAAGCCCGTTTAATTCTCAAATAAGTTGAGTCTCGTATCGTTATGTGATCATAGTAAACGCGATGTCCTGCAAAATCGATCGGCTCTTGATTATCTGAGCGTGACACTTTCCAATCATGCATCCTTAAATTAAAGTTATACATAGAGTATGTTTCGATCGATTTCATGGCTAATTTGAGATTACGTTTGTCATATCCGAAAATATAGACATTGTCTGCATACCAGATCTGATGCTGTACGAGAGGTATGTTATTCCCTCTTCGAATCTTCATCAAACCCTCAATGTGATGATAAACAAAAGATAAAACTAGAAGAGACATCTTTAGACTAAAGACGCTTCCGATTTCCAATCCACCGTTATAAGTATCAAGTAGAGAATTGCAAATATAATACACGGTAGTGTTCTTGACATATTTGCATAAGATATCTACCACACACCATGTAGGAGTTTCCTCGTAGCAATGTACGTAGTCTCCAGAAATATAGTACAAATCTTTTGGATCATTCAGCCATTTTTTAATGGCCTGTGCTCCACGAAGAGGACCTTTCCCTTTTACCCCTCCTACTTGATAATATCCTAGTTTAGCTTTAAGCAATGGTTCTATGGCATTAAGAGCAATATAGTCACAAATTTGCTGTTTGACAGATTGCTGACCTATCGATCTTAATTTTCCAGAACCCTTCTCGGCTTCATAGTGATATACAATTGGGCGAAAACGTAAGCATCTATTGGTTATCTCGTAATATAACTCGTCTACAAGATTGTCTAATGAGCCATATTCGACTGGTATTCTCCAATAATTTTCTTTTCCACTATCAGATTTCAACCAAGTCTTGTGTGCTTCATATATTTTTTCTTTTGAAAATACGTAATCCTTGCAGTAAGTTTTCATGTAAAGCCCTGTATCATTTTAGATGATATTAACGTTCTGGGACGTCTGCGAGTGTTCGCTGTGTGAGTGCTACCAACCCGATTGAATAGACAATTTCACTTAGTTAAGCCAGGTAAACCGCTGAGCGTATGGCGGTAGAGACGTAGCATGTATACATTACCGTTAAAGTAATTAAATCCCGGATAGACGCCCGCCGATGTTCCACCTGGCGTTCCCAAGCCTGTTGTTCCCATTCACGCAGGACAAACCGCTATTCGACCTGTTCCTCAGGTTGCCCATCGACTGCCAACAGTGTATGCTACGAATCCCTGATATTTAGGGGCTTCCCCTCTCGCCTATCGGCGATTCACCCCTTTACGCTGCTTTCTTTAAGTTTTCCTCAGTAGGCACTAGCGACCGGGACATGTAGGAACGACGCCCGCCGAGGCTCCACCCGGCGCTCCCAAGCCCGTAGTCCCCACTCACGCAGGACAAACCGCTAATCGACCTGTCCCCCAGGTTGCCCATCGACAGCCATTCCGTCTCTCCAATAGTAGAATCTTTGTACAGCCATGTACCGTCACACACACCGGAACTTGTACTAGCACCAATACCCTTTGCGATCATTACTCCGAGAGTAAGACCGAGATACTGAGGATAGATCCATCCGTCTGTCGTATGCTCAGGATAGGTATAACCGAGGTCTGTGTAATTCGAAGTTACTGAGGAGGATTCATTAAGACTATTGTAATTGACATAGATCTTCCATCCGGATCCAACCGACTTTAGAATCATATTGCCGATAATCTCGTAGAAGCCGTGTGCTACTTCGATGCCTTGGATGGTAAATGGTTCTCGTCCGCTCTTTGGGTTGTATGGCGAACCATCTCCCTCTACCTCGTCGCAAGCTCCACACCACCAATGTGACGTTGACAACAAATACGTAGTCTTGGTATCAAACGTCTCTTCAGTGTCGAAATAAACAGCCGAGTTGTTATCGTCATACTTTTCGATCTTAGTGATACGAATATCATCAAAGATATCGTATGACGTAGCTTGTCCACGATCGTTATGTCCACTCGTATTGGTACCAAACATCATTGCTGAACCAATTGGAAACTTATTAGCTTCTGATGTAGCGATAATAACTCGATTTACGCCATTTTCCTCTATTGTCGGACGAACTTGCTCAGTATGACTGGTAGTTCCTGCGAAATACTTCTGAGAATCCTTAGTTCCGTATTTCATGAGAAGCATGATCTTTAGATACCAGTCATCTCCACAAGTCTTACTTCCGCCACCAGAGTTCTTATAATCACAGATAGTGATCAAGCTATTGTGCGATACAGTTCGAGTCAAAGGCTTGGCGTTCGAAGTGGATCGAGGTCGACCGCTCGCATCAACACTAAGAGGATATTTTGCCCATAGCATAAACGGCTGAAGTGTTCCATCCTCTCGCAGTGCAGCTGGGCAAGGATACCAACCAGGATGCCACATATCGGAAATTCCATCGATGACACTATCCGAGAACTCAGCGTGCTTGATCCAAATAACAGGAGTTAGAATGCAGGTATCGTGCACGGGGTGAGCACGATTGAAGCCTTCTTCGTCCTGAAACTTTGCGACATATAGAGTTGAGTCATTCTCTACGCCACCGTTAACTTCGTACTTAAGGAACGGACCACCCTCATTGACATATGGGTCAACCGCTTGGGTTCCGATCTTGCCAGTGGTAGGATTGGCTATTCCAGCATTATCCCAAAGCTTCTCGCACTCTACAACGTTACTCTTAAGCTGTTTAATTCCGTATCGCTTACCGGTACGTTTACCAGCGAGCCAGTTGCGAATGGTTGAGTTATCGTACTTACCAGTGTTAGGATTATATACAGGGTATGACTCATTTGCCAAATCACTTGCTGCGTCTTCCGCTCGTTTTGCAGCGTCATTTGCTCGAGTTGTAGCAGCTTCTGCATTTTTAACAGCCTCAGCACTTGCTGTGATTCGCTTTGCTTCCGCTTCTACTCGAGTTTGTTCGGCAGTAGCCCTTTTAGACTCTTCAGAAACACGAGTATTCTCATTTTGAATACGTGTATTCTCATTGCTAACACGAGTCTCTTCTGCTTCAGACCTTGCTGTTTCAGAAGTCGAACGTGCGTTTTCCGCTTCTACTCGAGTTTGTTCGGAAGCCTCAATCCTCTCACGAGAAGCATCGACATTACTAGCCGCAGTATTGGCC